>Ga0114933_10004646_pt1 | contig 12750 bp, 14 predicted proteins | sample 4SBtaG_FD_89691 | JGI IMG/M metagenome (GOLD analysis project Ga0114933, IMG submission 89691) | Deep subsurface microbial communities from Kolumbo volcano to uncover new lineages of life (NeLLi) - 4SBTROV12_W25 metaG | ecosystem: Environmental > Aquatic > Marine > Volcanic | place: Kolumbo...
ATTAACAGGACGATTAGGACCTTTCATCTTCCTGACTCTTCTATCACTATCAATACCTACTACTACATACTCTCCAAGAGACTTAGCATAGTTCAATAGTTCTAGATGACCTCGATGAAGAATGTCAAAGGTTCCATTAACGAATACTGTTTTGTACATCACTACTTCCATTTAGACCAACATTGTTTGATACCGTGTTCCAACCCTTTATGATTTATACTTGGATAATTATAGGTTCCAACGTAAGATAAATCAAGCTCTTGATCTAATTTAACAATATTAACTTTATAATCATTCAAATTATTAATCATCTCTGCAATTTCACTTAGATAATACTTTTTCTCATAGACACAATTTAAATCTCTGGGATGTAATATATTAATGTCTTCAAGATAAGGACATAAAATTTTATAAAGATCATCTACATAGATGAAATCCATTTGCTTATCTTTATAGATAACAATATCTTTTTTCTGAATGTAATTGTTTATAGATCTATAAAAGAATCTTTCTTTATCTTCATGCTCTCCAAAACAACCCCATACCCTCAGATTAATACCTTTATAATGATTAAAAACTCTTTGGGAAATACAATACTTAGAAAACCCATAAGGATCTAAGGGAAAATCTAAGGAAACACCACTATCAAAATTAATAAACCTACCTACTTTATCAATATGTCTATATAAATTTTCCAACATCAACATGTTTCTATAAACGATTGACTTATCATCTATAACATTCTTTCCTGCAAATTTCTTACCAATCATTGCTGCATGGATAATAGCATCATAACCATGCTCCTTAAACAAACCATCAACATCATCTTTATTTTCTAGATTACATTGATTAGAGCGAGGACTTATGACTTCATATCCATCTTTAATTAAAAGGGGTATTAATTGACGACCTAAAAAACCTCCACCACCAGTAAATAATATTCTACTCTTTCTCATACTTCCATTTAGAATCTCCTAAGAGTTTATCTAATTCATCATCCTTAATCTCATAGAAATTTTCCTGTGCAGGGAACTGAAGATCACGAACTTCATTAACATAATCCTTCAATGCAGATTCAATTATCTGCCCAGCTTCACAATACCTTTTAACAAACTTAGACTTAAACTCCCAGAACAATCCAATAAGATCGTGCATGATAACTAATTGACCATTCACTCTATCACCAGCACCAATACCATAGACTGGTATATTCAGGGTATCTGCAATCATTTCTGCAGACTCTCTAGGCATTGCTTCAAGTAGAAGGAAAGAACATCCTGCATCTTCAAGTTTCCGTGCTTGTTCTAAAATAATCTTTGCATCATCAGCAGTCTTTCCTTGCACTCTATACCCACCTAACTTAGCACGAGTGTGTGGAGTCAATCCAAGGTGACTCATAACCATGATACCAGAATCACAAATTGCTTTGATCCTCTCTACCATACACCCTTCTACCTTAACAGCATCCATTCCTGCTTTGATAAAATCACCAGCATTCCTGACTGCTTCTTCATTAGATATCTGATAGGACATGTAAGGCATATCACCAACTGTGAATGCCCTATTAACACCTCTCGAAACTGCCCTAGCAGACCGAAGCATGTCATCCATCGTTACAGGAATAGTAGTCTTATATCCCAGTGTAGTCATCCCTAAGGAGTCTCCTACAAGAACCCAATCAACTCCTGCTTTATCTGCCATCAATGCTTGAGGATAATCATAAGCAGTGACTCCGACAGTCTTTACTCCATTCTCTTTTTGTTTCCGTAACTTAAGAACAGTTACTTTATCCTTATTGTCTGCTGGCATACTATTCTACGGTCTCCACTATCATATTATCACAAAATTCCTCTCTCGACAAGAAAGGATACATATCTTCTAATGGAGGAGCACTAATCGTTCCATCAGGGTTCTTTCTACCTTGTAATGTAGGAATAACCTCCTGCCATTTCTGACACATAACTTCTATAATCATAGGATCATCATTAGCAAATATGGTTTGTAAAGCAGGAGTTAAAGAATCATAATCAGAAACCTTAATATAATCCATATCATAAGCATAAGCAACCCTAACAAGATCAGGGAAAGAAACTCCACTCTCTTCATCGGTTCCTATTTCTCTACCCTCAAAGAATTTCTTTTGTGTAGTTCTAATAGAAAGATAACCACCATTATTCCATACAAATAGTTTGATAGGGAGTTGATGATGCTTAATAGTTTGAAGTTCTTGGAGATTCATCTGAAATGATCCATCACCTGTTACTCCAATAACACAAGGGGATCCTGCAAAAGCAGCACCTATACAAGCAGGAATAGTAAATCCCATCTCTGCTTGAGCACTAGATGTTATATAACGATTCTTACCTTTAATACCAGTTGCTTGGGAGCAAACATAGTAAGCAGATCCAGCATCAGAAATTACAACACTATCATCTGGTTTATTCTTATTAAGTTTACCTGTGAAATCATATAAGTCTATACCAGTATCATTAGATTTGTTATTTTGTATGGGAATGATTGGCCAAGAATCTCTCCACCTTATACACTTTTGTTGCCATGCTAGAACATTTGTACTAATACGAGTTTCATTTAGAAAATCTTTTAAATCCCTATGAATAAACTTATCAATCTTTACAGTGTTCTTACTATGCTCTTGCTTGTCAATATCAACCACTATGACCTTTGCATCTCTAGCAAAAGTCTTATAGTTATACCCTGAAACAGGAACGGGAAGACGAGATCCAAGAACCAAAAGTAAATCACAATTCTGCATTGCAAAGTTACCTGCTCTGGTTCCTTTAACACCAACCCTTCCTACAAAGTAAGGATCATCAGACTCAATTAAATCTACTGAATTGTAGGTGGTAACTACAGGGATCTTTGCTTCTTTAACATACTCTCTAAATTCTTCTCTACTAATACCAGCACAAGAAATACCACCACCAGCAAGTATTAATGGTCTCTCTGCCTTCTTGATCTCATCCTCTAAGGAGAATATAGGCATCTGTTTACCTTGTAGATCCATTGGAATATCAATCCACACAGGACCAGGACGACCTGTGGTGGCTTCCTTGATTGCTGTTTGCACTACCTCTTCTACATCATCAACACTCTCAATCAACTTAGCATACTTAGTGATAGACTCTACTATCTCAATAATTCTTGCTTCCTGTACCCCTAAATTACGTACACCTGGTGGAGAAATCTGATGTAGATTTACATTACCAGATACAAAAATAACTGGTACACTATCTTGCCAAGCATCTAATAGTCCAGTAATAGAATTTGTACCACCACATCCTGTAGTAGGACAGACTAATGAAGGTTTACCAGTGTACTTAGAATAAGCAACACCTCCCATTGCAGATGCCTGTTCATGATGATTACAAACAGGAACTATTGAAGGATGAGCAGCAACTGCATCATTAATAAACATTGCACCACCACCCGTGATAGTGAAAGCATGTTTTGCACCTGCCTTATAAACCTCATCAATTACATAATCAACTACTCTCATTTTTTAAATTTTGATGTAACGGTTCCTATGTAATCAATCATAGGTTCAGTAATTGTAGGAGAACATCCCACAAAGAAAACTAGATCTAATACCTTACATGAATTAGGATAATTCTTATAATAGTCTAGATGACTATAACCTGGATGCATTAATAAATTACCAGCAAAATAATTTCTTGTCTGAACTTTATTATCTTCTAAATGTTTTGTTAATCTATTCTTTGTATCTTTACTGTCACATATAATAGGAACACCAAACCAACTTGCTTCTGCATGAGGAAGTTCTTCTACACTACGAATACCAGGAATCTTCTCAAAATGTTTTTGAACTAATTTCTTATTAGTCCTTCTCTTCTGATGGATATCTTCAAACTTATCAATCTGCACACATCCAACAGCACCTTGGAAATCTAAAGGTTTAAGGTTATACCCCATCTGAGTATACACATACTTATGATCTATAATACCATCATACTTTTCAATCCACTTAGAAAATCTCTTGGTACAAACTCCATCTGCTAATTTGTTCTGAGCACCTACGCAGTAACAATCTCTTCCCCACCAAGCAAGAGTACGAGCAATTCTAATCAACTCTTCATCATCAGATGATACCATACCACCCTCACCAGTACAAATATGGTGAGCAGGATAGAAAGAACATGAAGCAGCAATAGCATGATCAGTAAGATACTTTCCACGCCATTTACTACCAAGGGCATCACAGTTATCTGCGATTAACTTTATCTTATTTCTTTCACATATATCTAAGATCTGATCATAATTATAAGGGTTTGCTAGAACAGGAGAAGAAATAACTCCACGAGTACGAAGAGAAATCTTATCTTCTATCTGACTCACATCCCAGTTAAGATCAGAGAAATCAATATCAACAAAGACTGGTGTTAATCCACACTGAACTATAGGAGCAATGGTAGTAGGAAATCCCACACAAGATACTATGATCTCATCACCATCTTGCCATCCATACCTTTTTTTCAAGGCACTGAACATAATTAAGTTGGCAGAACTACCAGAGTTCACCATCAAAGAATGTTTCTTATTAAACTTCTTAGAAAACTTTCTTTCAAATCTACTAACTTCTTCTCCAGCAGGAAGCCACTTACCACCTAAAAGAGATTTAAGAGTAACCTTTAGTTCTTTATTATCCCAATAAGGACCAGAATAATAAACAGGTTTACCAGGTTCCCAATCTTTATTAGCAAGATAAGGAGGAGAAACTTCCTTTAATAATTCAGAAATTAAATCATCCATTGGTAATTTCATTTAAATAATCATTGACTTCAGGTGTTACAACAGAAGAAATCCACTCTCGCAGTCCTCCTGCTTCTTTGTTTAATTCTGCGGCTACACTTCCACCTGCTTGATGTAACACTTTAACATTCATTTTAGCACCATCTACAGGATCGTCAAGACATAAGCAATTATTTTCAACATAAAGATCCTTCCAACTGTCCCAATGAGTCTCTTCTCCCCATGTATTACATAAACCATAAGATACATTCGTACCCATAGAATCTATGACCTTAGAAGTATATTTCTTTGAATGGAATAATTGATTCAAGGTATCCTGCTCATCACCTAACCCATGAAAATAAGGATTAACCTCTCTCTTGATACGGTCTGCCTCATGATTGAGACTATGCCATTCATACCAAAACTCTTTTCTATTTGCAGCAACCAAACCAGCATTAACAAACCCTTGTATAGGTATCGGAGATCCATCACCCCAAGGTTCTAAGTGAGCAATGGTGATACCACCAGGACCCCTGCTTGCTTTATTAAATGAATTGTTATTACGTACTCCAATTATATCTTCATCACTTTCAAAGAGTTCAGTTAATGGTCCTGTGACAACACAATCTCCATCTATATGAACCACCATATCATAATCTTCAACATAAGGAAGGCAAGTGGGAGCCATCATCCATACAGGTCTCATCCACGGACATTGTTCATAGATCTTATTTGTCATTGCCGTATCAACAATGGCATGATCAACATCAGGATGAAAATACTTGATGGAATTTTGTAACTTCTCAAGTCCTATTAAATCAACATAGTCATCAGTACACCATGTAGAAATAAGAATTTTCTTAGACATTAAACTTTCTCTCCTAATGCAATAAATGAATGATTTAAATCTCTTTGACTACTAAAGATATTAGTATACCCATTATCTTTCATAAAATCTACTATCATCTCTGGATAGAATACATGTTTATGTTTTCTATTGTTCCAAGGTCTCCAATACTTTTGATCATAATGAGGAAGGTATAAAAATAAAACTCCTCCAGTCTTAATCTTTTCTGTCCAATACAACAAAGTACCTACCCAATCATCCACATGTTCTAAACAATGACTCGAAAAGATATAATCCATCTTATCATCAGGTAAATGATTGGCATCCCAAGGATCATCAAAATCTAAATCAATAGCAATAGATCCAGGATAAGACCATTCCTTTTTCATACATCCAATATCATATCCAAATCCCTTGCAGAAGTGTTTAGCATAAGGAATAGCAAACTGAGATGCGTTTCCTATACTCTGGAAGTTAGGATACTTATCTCCTTTATAATCTAAGACCTGCATAGCATTTTGTGTGGTTTTTTGAATAGATAATCAATCTCTGTCTTATTCTTTTCATCATGAGCATAAATGATATACTCATCACATGAAGTATCAAGAACATCAATGATGTAATTAATAGAAGTATTAACTGTATAAATCTTCTTTGCTTTCTCTAATACCTTACACCAATCAAATAAAGTAAACCCATCAAGAATCTGTAACTCCACCACAGGTAGATCAAATTGTTCAGGAGATATAAATTTACTATCTCTAATATCTGTATTGTAAAGGTTGCTTATGAATGCAAATTCAGAATCATCAGTAAGTCCTAATACATTATAGTATAAATCATTCTCTTTATCAAGGTTACGTTCAAATATAAAATACTTTGCCCAATCAGAGTAATCCATACCCAACATGGTGTACTTAGAACTCATAATCCTACTATCATTATGAGTCATATCTGCCGTTGCTGTACTAATAAAAGCACCAGTATCCTCTATAACATAACCAGTTCCTTTATCATAGATATCTTTCATAGGAAACTCATCTTCTGTACTACAGAAAAAAATTCCTTTAATATAATCTCTAATCCATATAATATCAGGACTAATAGGCCAAATAATTTGGTATCCATGATGTGCCATATACCTAGCAATCTTCTGACAGAAAAAAATATCTCCTATTCCTGCTGGTTGTTTAATCAAACAAGGTTTCATTTAGACCATCCAGTTGGAAGATAAGATTCCGTTTCTACCAATGTTTCTAAGTACTTCTCACCAAAAACATTATTACCCGCATTGCCATCAACGAAAGGAGGAAGAAGTCTATCATTTCTAACAAATACAGAATCCCCCCATCCTTCTCTTGCGTAATTGTCTGCCATTTCTCGAAGTTGAAATCCTCTCTGACTCAACCATTCTACAACCATTTCATGACTACACCCACTCTGATGACGATCATCAACTGAAGTTTCTAAATCTATAACATTAATATACTTAAGATCATCTTCAAATCCCTTTAGAATATCTAACTCAGAACCTTCTGCATCAATATTAAGAAAATCAAAAGTATTCATATCAATATTTTGCTCTTTAACTAAAGTAGATAAGGTTTTAGTTTGCACCTTTATAGAGGTATGCTTATTCCATTCTGGTGGTCCTTGATAAAAACTAGATCCTTCTCCAGCAAAATAAAAATTTTTTACCTCACCATCTTTATCTGATAGAAACTCATTAAAACATTTAAATCCCCACTTATCAGCAACAGGTTTAGACATCTCTTTATATACTTGAGGATTTGCCTCAACACCAATAACGTTATTACCAGCAAGTTTGGTGTAACATCCATACTCTATGAAATCCCACATCCCCACATGGATAATACCTTTAATACCCACATTGATCCTTTCAAAAATTCCTACATGCTCTGCTGTAGGATTATCCCATACTGCATATCCAGTATTTTTATTCCACGACGCATATGGTCCAAGCATACTCATGTTTAATTCCTCCTAAATTTCATGTAGTAATTTTTCCAAAGTATCAAAAGTATCTTTGGTTAACTTAGTATGTATGTTACTAGCTTCATAGATACTTCTATTAAAATAAATTTCTAAATCATCTTTTCTATCATTACCATTATGTTGTCCTATGATTACCTTATCTTTATTCAAGATATTATTATTATGCATAGCAGAATACATAAATGGACCATTCGCTCTTCCTACTATTATATCACAATATAAACTTAAATAGGCATTATGAATAATGTCACAATCATGATTCCCAAATATTGTAGGAGTATGAATTAAATTATTATCTAATATCAATTTACTATCAATGTCTTCCTCATTAGTATAAAGAAAATCACACTCATCAAATATATTAGCAATACGAACTAAGTAACTCTTATAATCTTGATTATCTGCTTGTCCAGAACGTGCTTTCTGATTAAAAATTAAAACTTTTTTCTTTTCTGTAACAGCATATGCCCCTATTGATATTATAGATTGAGAATCTAATAAAAAATTATAATTTATTCCCAGATCTGCAGGGATATCTACATCAAATCCATGTTTCTTATAAATCTTTTCCCAATAAAATTCTTGAACAGAAAAATGATCTACTAAAGGATAATCATCTGATGCTACCCATTCAGCATATTCTTTATTACACATCCAAGTAGGAATATTAATGTCACCATTCATCTTCTCAGTGTATGAAAGACCACCTACACCTTTTATTAAACTATCATGAAAGGTAGTTCCTGTTCCATACCTATATTGATAGTATTCATTGTCAGGATACTTATCAATAAGTAATTTAATAAAAGGAAGATTTAATAAAAGATCTCCTATATGTCCTTCGTTGTAAAAACAGATCTTCATAGTCCAGCATCCCTGTTTATATTAATTGAATAAGCAGTATCAAGTCCACCACCCCAAGGTTTTCTATCGTTAATCAATATCCTTTCACCTCTTGGAGTGTCATAGATAATTTTATCATACCTTATACCATTTGTGTCAAGACATTTCTCAGCAATACCTTTAAACTCAGAGAATCTTGCACTAATAATAAGCACATAATCATCAGGTTTAACATTCTTTTCAAAGAAATCTTTAACACCAGATAGAATAGTATCCTTCCCAGTCTTATATCCATTATGGACAACAAGAGTTCCATCTAAATCAAGAATCCATCCCTTTGGGAGATCCTTTAAAGGTAAATCAGGTAATTGCACGAGTGCTCCAAATGTATGTTCCCATATAGAAAGAGAAGAGAGCAGCCTCAACATCCTCTTTCACATATCCAGTAAGAGATAACCAGAGATTGGCATGGATTAAATCCATCTCTCTCCTACTCATACCAGATCTTTCTAATATCATATCACCATACTCTTCATATCCATTACTGTCAATCTCTAGTTCAACATCGGGAATGTCACCAATAGTAACCTTAAACTTCTTAGAGTTCATAGAATCATAGTTACCCGCAGCAGAATAATAAAACTTTGCCCAATCATATCTTCTGTCACCATAGATCTTAGTGTCACCAAAACTTCCACGAGGATCTATCAACCATATTTTATTATCATCATCCACCAAACTATTACTAAAAGATGGATCTCCATGAATGATATGATAATCATCATCATTTACAATGCCACTCACAGAGTCTTCATAGACCGAAAGATCGTAGATAGGATTTAGACAATCCTTTCCATTAATTCTTATCACAGGTTGATTTAAGTGCTTTAGAAGAGGTGCTACTTCATATACTCTCTTCCATGCTTTAGTAAAATATACATCCATACATTCACCAGCAGATCCTTTTGAGATTCCTAAGGCATGTAAAGAATCTAAAGTATCACAATAATTACTAATAATGGTAGATTTATTCTCACTTATTTCCCATGCATGTTTCCCCCTGATCCTATCCATTATAAGTGGGTTAATAGAGTGTATCGTAGGAATATTTTTTAACCTACCTCCTATCGCTTTATACCAACTCTTTTCATTCTGATGGACGTTATCATACTCTGGTATAATACAACTCTTATATACCCTCTTATCATCCATCTCCACCTTGTTAAAGAATCTATGCGTTATTTTATTAGCAAGAATCTCCTCATACTTTTCTTTCTCACCAACCTCAAAACATCCACTCATATAAAAACTATCAATATCTTTTTCAGTATAATTATCTGTTAAGAATCCTCTAACTAAAGACTTCTCTATTGTTAGATCTTTAAATTTAGATTTATCTTTAAAGACAAAGAATCCAGCAACTCCTTCATCCGTAGAAGATTCATTTACAAACTTCCTATCCTTAAGACTCCATCTACACTTAAATGTATTAGAAAGACCTACTAGCAAATCAGTATTAAAGGAAAACTTTGCTTCCTCCTCAAAGAATAAATCAGCCCACGTTAAAATAAATGATTCATCATCAGGTATAAAACTAACTGCCTTCTTCATACCACCAGCAGTTCCTGATTCAGTGGTACGAACTATCCAATAATTATGTCCTTTATAAAAAAGTTTTAAATATTTTTCTAATACATCTGCTAGATGATCTGTAATAATAATTACATCTTTATTCTTATAGGTATTCAATGTATTAATGATCATAGGTATATCATTAATAGGAACCAAACACTTCGGTCTGTTCTGTGCATATTGTCCCATGCGAGTTCCTTTACCACCCGCTTGAACAATCACATATTTAACATCATCATCAGTAATCATAGAATTTCTTCATCTAAGACTTTACCTATGCTACCTCCAGGATGGTTCTTAACAAACTGTTCAAGAGTAAGTTCCTTCCTTTGAGATATTTCACACGCAACTGACTGTAAGAATACCGTAAAAACTGCAATAGAGCAAGTAGGAACAATATTAAGATGATCTGCTTCCATACGAACCTTCAAGTCTATATCCATAAAAGAATATTCAAGAGATTTGTTATTTCTATTTGAATGAATAGAAACTATTTTACAGTTCTTATGTTCAACATGCTTTAAAAAATGAATCAATTCTTCTGTATTACCACTCTTAGAGATAGCAACTAATATATCACCTTTATTAATGACTCCCATATCTCCATGAACACTATCAACAGGATTGATAAAGAAACATGGAAGACCAATAGAAGAAAAGGTTGATGTTGCCTTTGCTGCAACGTGACCATTCTTACCAACACCAGTAAAGAAAATCTTCCCCTTACAATTAAGGAGAAGATCTACAAATTCATATGCTTTAATAGGGTCAATCAACTCCATTGATTCCGCAAGGACATCAATGTGCTTTTTATAATGTTCAAATAGATTCATGGATGAATTTTCTCTTCAATTAAATGACTATTAGTTATAGTATTAATTTCTGTCTTTAGTTCAAACCTTTCATTATTTGTTTTATAAACAGATCGTGCAAGAGTAATGAATCCTTCATCAAAACACTTCTGTTTTTCACATACCCTAAGAAGATCTTCAACTTCCCAAAGTTTCCTATTTACAGATCTTAAATCATTAATAATATGAGATGGAATATCCAAATCTTCAACCAATGGTTCAAGATAATTCAATTCTTTCATTATATTATCCAATTTATTACCATCAGAATTCTCTTTTTTTATTTCTAAGATAGTTAATTTATCAACTATCTCACCATTCGATACTTCTATTTTCATCTTAATTAATAATCAGATCAAGAACACCAGGATCATATTTAGATAGTCTTATCTCAATATTATTTCTAGTATTAGAATCTTCTTCTAGATTGCACCATTCATAAATGGATCTAGAAGGATCAGGCATACTATCATAATCAACATCAGCATAGAAAACTATTTTCTTATGCTCAAGATATTTTAAAAAATCAAAGATACCTGCTTTCTGTCCAAGAGTTATTATATTCTCATGCTTTATAATAAAATCAAACAACTCCTGAATCTCCAACCTGTCTAACTTCTCAGTCCCATCAAATATCTTTTGATTCTTAAAGACATCAGTTTTCTTTGTCCAATTCACATAAACTTTATACCCCTTCTCCTTTAATTTACCTACAATAGTATTCCAAAACTCATCAGGTAATTGATAACTGTCTCCTCTCTCTGGAAAAAGAATACATGTTTTTTCTTTTATGGTCTTCTGAACATTATCATAATCTTGAATCTTCTTAAGAATTCCAGACCCTTCTAAATTCTGAACCTTAAACCAATCCTTTGGAGGATAATGAACAACTTTTAACTGACCTAAATTATGTGCTGTTCCTACACTTTGTGGACCAAATCCATGTTTCGACATTAAAACAGTATCCTGATCCACAGGATATCCATCCTGAAGAGGATAGACATCTACCTGCGTACACTTTGGTTCTCCTACAACAAAATTATCAAGAATAAATTTAACCCCATTAAAATTTCTGGGAGGACAAAGAATTTTATAAGGTACAGGAGATTGACTTTCTAGAAATAGAGTGGCATTAAGACCATCTCCCATTCCCCAACCCATTAAATACCAATTTTCAGTTTTAAACTTAGACTGATCAATCTCAGAACAATCTTTTAAAAAATTACACTTAACCATTTATCTGTTCCTTAATCCAAATGTATGTTTTGCGAATACCTTCTTCAAGAGTCTGTTCATAATCCCAACCTAGTTTCTCACGAATAAGATCATTGTTTGAGTTACGTCCACGCACACCAAGAGGTCCATCTATATGATTCTTTTCAATAGTCTTACCAGCAACCCGTGCAGCAGTGTCTACCAACTGGTTGATTGAAACCATCTCCTCGGAACCAATGTTTACTGGTCCAAGGAAGTCGGATTCCATAAGTCTTCTGGTTGCTTCAATACATTCGTCAATGTAGAGGAAGGATCTAGTTTGCTCTCCATCTCCCCATACTTCAATTGCCTCATCTTGTTCTGCATAAGCAACCTTTCTGCATATTGCTGCTGGAGCTTTCTCTCTACCTCCCTCCCATGTTCCTTCTGGTCCGAAGATATTGTGGTAGCGAGCAATACGAACAGGAATGCCATGATTACGATTGTAAGCCAAGTACAATCTCTCTGAAAAAAGTTTCTCCCATCCATATTCGGAATCTGGTGCAGCTGGGTATGCGGAATCTTCACGGCAATTAG
>Ga0114933_10004648_pt1 | contig 12741 bp, 14 predicted proteins | sample 4SBtaG_FD_89691 | JGI IMG/M metagenome (GOLD analysis project Ga0114933, IMG submission 89691) | Deep subsurface microbial communities from Kolumbo volcano to uncover new lineages of life (NeLLi) - 4SBTROV12_W25 metaG | ecosystem: Environmental > Aquatic > Marine > Volcanic | place: Kolumbo...
CACTGTGGATCGTAAACCCCGCTTCGTTGTATCTCCCCTCGTCACCGATCACGTTCCCATCCATATCCATTTTCAGCAAAGACGATGCGGTGATCTCGTCAAATAAATCACCATAACTGTTGATCAGAAAGGTCCCCTCTTCGTCCGGCACACGTGCCGTCATGTGGGTATAGATCATGTCCGTCATGCGGTAGTAATGCAGGATGTGATAAAGCGCCGCCAGGTCACAGCGTGTTTGCCATTCCGCTTCAGACATCTGTGGGCGCGTCGGTAATGTTGTCACTGTCATAGTTCGAAACCTCGTGTGAATATCACGATGGAGCGGGTGTTTTATACCATGAGCCAGTGTTCCAGGTCTGTTCGTATAAAACATCTATTGCAGCGAGGATTAATGTCGATGGAACCCGTGACAGAAGGTGAAAACCCACATTTTCACCCCGTTATCTCAGTGGAAGGCGTTGAAATCGCACGTCATCCAAAGGAACCGGGCAGCCCTTCCCTCTCAGATCGCTTAAGATCATCCCGGTTGCAAAGGGGATCTGATGCTGAACAAGGCCTCCCCTGTTCGCCTATCCATGAATTCTGACCGGAGCGCGTCATGTTGTTGCAAGACCAAATCTGCCTCATTACCGGGGCTGCCAGCGAACGCGGCATCGGCCGCGCGTGCGCCCATCTTTTTGTTGAGAACGGCGCTACGGTGGTGCTGCTTGATCTCGATGGGGAAGCGGTTGCCCGCACAGCCCAAACCCTCGGGCCTACCCACTTGGGTTTCGAGCTTGATGTCAGTACGCAGACGGCCTGCCGCGAGGTCATCGCTGAAGTGCTCACATTAGTCCCACGAATTGACTGCTTGATCAACAATGCCGGCATCGCACAGCCCTTGGGCACATTGGAGATCGGGCCGGACGACTATGATCTGGTTCTGGATGTGTGCCTGCGTGGTACTTTCAACATGTGCCAAGCGGTGATCCCAGCCATGCAAACCCACCAAAGCGGCAGCATCATCAATCTGTCGTCAGTCGCCGGGCAACGCGGGGGCGGCTTGTTTGGCGGACCGCACTACGCCGCAGCGAAAGCCGGCGTGCTGGGACTGACCAAAACGCTGGCTCGCGAACAGGGTCCTCATCAAATTCGAATTAACGCCATCTGTCCGGCGATGATCGACACCGATATTTTCGCGGGCCAACTGTCTGAGGAAAATCGGGCAGCATTTGTCGCGGCCACCCCGATGGGGCGCGTGGGGCAACCATTGGACGTTGCCAACTGCGCGTTGTTTCTCGCATCCAACCTTTCGGCTTATGTGACCGGGTCAGAAATTGATGTCAACGGCGGCTTTCACATGCACTGAATGCCTTTACCCATTCATACATGTCGGGTCACGCCACCATCTACAACAATATTTTGTCCTGTGATATAGCCGGCACCTTCCGAAAGAAGAAATGCAGTAGTTTTCGCGATTTCAGTAGTCGTGCCAATACGCTGCATGGGGATTTTAGATCGAGTCTCCTCGGTGTGGTTCAAACTGTCGATATACCCAGGCAGTAAGTTGTTCATGCGGATACCTTCGGCCGCGTAACGGTCCGCATACAATTTGGCATAACCAGCCAAACCTGCCCGTAGAGTGCATGACACGGGCAGCGCGAGCTCAGGTTCCAAAGCAGCAAACGTGGTGATATTGACTATCGCCCCGCCGCCACCACGTAGCATCGCCGGCGTGACCAAGCGAGCCATTCGGACCACGTTAAGAATTAACATATCAAACCCGTCACGCCATTGCTCATCGGTGATATCTAATAGCTCACCCTTGGGTGGGTGGGCTGTGTGGTTAACCACGGCGTCAATACGGCCGTAGCGATCGAGCGTCTGACTTATCAAACTCTCTAACGCGCGCTCATCGGTAACCGAACCCCTAAGACCCAACCCATCTAACTCGAGCGCTAATTTCTCTGCAGCGTCTGAGCGAGACATCAGGGCCACTTCATAACCACATTGATGCAACTCCCTCGTGACTGCCGCTCCCATGCCGCCACCACCCGCTGTGATTACCGCTACTTTTTTATCACTCATTAAGATCTCCCCCGTGCTCACCCTAGGTTTGACCGGGGTGATCAATTTAAAGGACTCGCTAACGGGTTAGCCAACTAACCGTCGAACCTACCTAACTCCGCTTGAAATCGCTGGCCATGCGGATTTGAGATAACCCACCATGGACCAGATCGTCAGCGCGCTGGCAACATACAACATCAACTCACCAACCAATAATGTCGGAAACCCAACCAGGTCCTGACTATATAACAGAAGCGCAATAGCGATAATCTGCACTGTAGTCTTTACTTTGCCCAACGTACTCACCGCCATGCCTGCCCGCGCTCCACTCTGTGCGACCCACTCCCGCAATGCCGACACTGCGATTTCTCTACCAATAATGACGACGACAGCAACAATAAAAAGTTTCTGACTGACGACCCGAGCAAGCACATCGCCATCGCTCACTAACAACACCAGAACAGCCGCCACGACCAATTTGTCGGCCACCGGATCCAAAAACTCACCAAACTGAGAGGTTTGTTCCAAACGGCGAGCCAAATAGCCATCCAGCCAGTCAGTCAATCCAGCTAAAAGAAAGACCGCCGTGACATACACACCCGCGATAGGCATGAAGTACAACACTACAACCACCGGAATCAACGCCATTCGAAACAGTGTCAACAAGTTGGGTGTAGTAAGCGGCATTGCCTAATTATCCCTGATGGAGGTAGTCGTACACACGCTGTGCAATCGGCCTGCTGATGCCAGATACCCGTAAAAGATCGTCGATACCCGCGCTTCGCACCTGTCGCAACCCACCAAAATGCCGCAGGAGTGCCCGCCGGCGTATCGCCCCCACCCCAGGAATACCCTCTAATGGTGATGTGGTCCGCACACGCCCACGCTTGGCACGATGACCACTGATGGCAAAACGATGCGCCTCGTCTCGCATTTGTTGAACAACATGCAGCGCCATCGATGTTGGATCAAGCACCACCGGCGAGCGTCGCCCGGAAAGATACAGGCGCTCACGCCCAGGCTTTCTTCCGCTACCCTTCGCAACACCGACCACTCGAACACTGCCGAGAGACAGTTCATTCAATACATTAACCGCCACATTAAGCTGGCCGCGACCGCCATCAATCAAAAGAACATCAGGGACCGCCATGTCTGCGCTCGCCCCCCCACGGAAACGCCGCCTGAGCATCTGGTCCATACCCGCATAATCATCACCAGGCCGGATATCCCGGAGCGAAAACCGCCGATATTGATCCCGCGCCGCGCCACTCCCATCAAATACCACACACGATCCCATGGCCGCTTCCCCCTGCGTGTGACTCACGTCATAGCATTCCAATCTCGTTATGGGCGTTGTTATCTCAAGGGTAACTGCCAGTGCCGCCAGACCTTTTTCATACATCTCGTCGCCACTTAACATTCGGGCCAAGTAATCAAGTGCGTTGGCCCGCGTTGTCTCCAGCCAGCGCGCCCGCAGAGATCGAACCTTCGATTTAATCATAACCTGTCGACCACACTGTTCAGCTAAGAAGTCCACAAGTGTCTGCGCAGAGGTGACCGCTGGCGCCACCACGATCTCACGTGGAATGGGTCGTACAAGATAATACTGAGGCAGAAACGCTTCCAGCACTTGAGCCAATGACTCGTCAAGATGCGGACGATGAAGATATTGGCGACCGCCTGTATTCTGGCCGTTACGGATCGACATCACACTCAGACAAACCACACCACTTTGTTCAACGCCAACGATCACATCAACATCCTGCCGAGTTCCGGACAACATCTGGCCTGACTGCATTTGCCGCAAGGATTGCAACCGATCCCTCCATAACGCGGCATTTTCAAAATCAAGCGCTGTCGATGCGATTTCCATTTTCCGGGTAAGTCGATCACCCAGTGCAGCATCTTTGCCTTCGAGCAACATCAGAGTCTGGGTTACATCCTCGTCATACGCCCCGGGGTCAATAAACCCAACGCACGGCGCAGTACACCGGCCGATCTGATGTTGCAGACAAGGACGACTTCGATTGCGAAAATAGCTGTCTTCACACTGGCGCACCGGAATAACTTTCTGCACCATAGTCAATGACGCCCTGACCGCACCAGCACTCGAAAAAGGTCCAAGATATCGGCCGGGCCCTTTACGATTGCCTCGATAAAACCCGAGCCCTGGAAACTGATGATCGGTACCTACCCGGATATACGGATAGGTTCTGTCATCCCTAAACACCACGTTATAGCGGGGTTTCAATTCCTTGATCAGATTGATTTCCAACAATAAGGCTTCGCTTTCTGTATGAGTAAGATGCGTATCAATTCGGACCACCCTTTCCATCATGTGAGCAGTCTTGGCTGGCAATCCGGATTTTCTGAAATAACTGGACAGGCGATTCTTCAGACTTTTTGCCTTACCCACATATAGGCAATCATCTTTGTCATCAAACATCACATAGACGCCGGGCACATTTCGGACGCGTTTCAATAGCTGCCGACGATCCAGCTCCGGGGCGTCAGTCACGCTGCATCTACCTTTGCCCTGGCCCGTTCGATCACTGACATGAACATCGCTTCCGTCAGGCGTCGGGTCTGTGTGTTGTAGCGACTGCAATGATAACTGCTCAGCAGTGTGCGACCGCCCGAGAGCTCATATTCAAGCCCATGGCCAAACGGATAATCCCGTAAGCGGTATTCCAACGCCCTCAATGTCGCCTGATGAGCCAACCCCCCCAAAACCAGGATCACCCCACCCCGACCTACCGTCGCTAACTCGGCAGCGAGAAAATGCCGACATTCGCGAACCTCTGCCGCAACCGGCTTATTCTCAGGTGGCAAACACTTGACCGCGTTCGTGATGCGACAACCAATCAACCGCAGTCCATCGCGACGATGCGTCGATTCCGGGCGACTCGCAAAGCCGAAACGATGCAAAGTCTTATACAGTATCTGCCCCGCATGGTCGCCAGTAAACGGACGGCCGGTCGCGTTGGCTCCGTGCTTGCCGGGCGCCAAACCGACTACAAGAAGACCCGCATCCCGCTCACCGAAGGCCGCAACTGGCCCACAGTGATACGTTGGATGCGCCGCTTTCACCGTATCCATATAGTTCGCCAGCCTGGCACACTCCCGGCAATTGGGATCAAATCTTCTGTTAGGTCGTATCGCCATTGGGAGAATTGCACCAAGTGTATTGGTGCCTTGTTGCTGGGTCGATGTTCAACGAATAAACTCCTGCGCCGGCTTTGGCTCTTATTAGGATCCACTATGAAGATTTCAGCATCGGACGCCCGAATTGGCAACCTAATTGAATATCAGGGAAAACTCTGGCGCATCCTCAAGAAAGAGCATGTTAAACCTGGCAAAGGGGGGGCCTTTGCACAGCTTGAAATGAAAGCACTCAAGGATGGAACCAAACTCAATGAGCGTTTCCGGTCTGACGATAAGCTTGAAAAAGCCCACGTGGAGCCGCGCAAAATGCAATATCTTTATCCTGATGGGGAACAATTTGTCTTCATGGACCTAGAAACCTATGAACAAATACCCCTCGAACAAGATCTAATTGGCAACCAATCGGGTTACCTTCAGGCTAATCTTGAGGTTCAACTTAATTTCCATAACGAGAATCCGATCGGCATGGAGTTACCCACTGCCGTTTCGCTGGAGGTCGTTGATACCGAATCTGCCGTCAAAGGACAGACCGCCTCGGGATCGGGGAAACCCGCCATCCTGGAAACCGGCTTACGCGTGACCGTGCCTTCCTTTATTAACATTGGCGATTGCGTTCGCATTAACACCGACACGGGAGAATACCTGGAGCGTGTATGATCGAGCTTGTTTAGGTCACTCCACCAGGCCCGCTAGGCGCATCCGACATTCATTGACGTCAACCGTCTGATCAACACCCGCCCCCGCTAATCGAGCGAGTCGGTCAGACGGTGGATAAACCCACGCCTGGCCCTCAAGCGCACGGATCACTTCATTGGTCGCTGCACGGTCATTACAGACCAGTACCACATCACAACCTGAACTCAAGGCAAGCTGCGCACGAGAACCTACTGACTCCAGCGCCGCGACGGCACCGCCCATCATAATGTCGTCGCAAAAGATGGCTCCATCGAAACCTAAACGACCTCTTAACTCTTGAGTAAGCCAACGGGCTGACAAGCTCGCCGGATAGTCATCGACTGCGGGAAACACAACGTGTGCCGCCATTACACCGGCATAGCCCCTAAGCGAGAGCCGCTCATAGGGCACAAGATCAGCAGTTTGTAGCGCTTTCATGGATCGTGGGTCACTGGGAAGCTCCGTATGCGAATCCCCCACCACACCCCCATGGCCAGGAAAATGCTTAGCCACGCCACACATACCGCCCAGATTCATCCCACGGACTACCTGATCAGCGAGCACGCCAACCACATCAGGATCAGATGAAAAAGCCCGGCTTCCAATGACCAAGCTGAGTGGGTCAAACAAATCCAGCACCGGGGTAAAACTGATATCTATATCGAAGCCGCGCAACTCGGAAGCCATCACAAAACCCGCCGCGAATGCCGCAAGCTCCCCCATCACTTTGTCTGATTCATAACAGCAACCTAGCGAACGAGCAGATGGAAGCCGGGTAAATCCATCAAGCAGACGCTGGACGCGTCCCCCCTCCTGATCTACAGCCACCAGCAAACGCGGACTTCGAAGCGCATGAATGCTCTCAACCAGCTGAGCTAGTTGAAATCGATCGTGAAAATTTCGGGAGAACAGAATTACCCCACCAACCAGTGGATGGGAGAGACAATCAATATCCTCGACAACTAACTCATGCCCCCCCACATCGACCATCAACGGACCCAACGGTAAGTTCTTAGACACCACAACCGGCCTCTTTGAATCCTACCCGATAGCCAGAATTATCTATCACGACGTTCAAATATCTGGATTACTTCTTCTAGATCTGCCAACGTATCTACACCCGGGCCTGGTAACGATTCTGCAGTCGCCACTGCAATTCGGTCACCATGCCACAGGGCGCGGAGTTGCTCTAATTTCTCGACCTCCTCCAAGGGACTGGGTTCGAGAGTTACGAAACGACTTAAATAACCCACTCGGTAGGCGTACAACCCAATGTGCCGCCGCATATAACGGGGATGGATTCCACTGTCCGTCGGAACATCCTCTCGAAAAAAGGGTATAGGCGCCCGCGAAAAGTAAAGCGCGTAACCGGAACGATCGACCACCACTTTGACAACACTTGGGTCATTCACGTCTTCATGCCGAACCAGCGGCAACGAGACCGTTGCCATTTCGGCTTCGGTCGCACCGGCCAAACATTCCGCCACCTGATCAATCAACCCGCCGGGCACACACGGTTCATCCCCCTGCAGATTTACAATGATTCGATTCTTTTCAAACCTGAGATTCTCAACGGTTTCCGCAATACGATCCGTTCCGGTGGCATGCTCACTCTGGCTTCGGAAAACCGTCCCACCAAACGACTCCACCGCGCGGGCAATTCCATCATCATCTGTCGCCACAATAATTTGCTCTGCTTTACTCTCCCGGGCCCGCTCGTAGGTCCTGTGAATCATCGGTTTGCCCGCAATGTCCCGAAGCAACTTTCCCGGCAGACGACTTGCACCATAACGGGCGGGAATAATGACATCAAAGCTAGCAGTCATCTGACACCTTCAGACGCCAAACTCAATTTATGTAAAACGTCGTCGATAAACTGCGGCGGCAGATCTACCAGTAAATCCACCTGCCACCAACTGGGCTGAGCAAAGCTCCGACACTTCACCGCATCTTTGGCAGTCATCAGCACACCAGCACCCCCAAACCTGGTGAAATCATCTTTGCTAAACACATGGTGATCTGGAAACTGCTGTGGGTCAAAATGAACGCCAGCCTGCACTAGTTGCTCGAAAAACCGCCCGGCATGCCCGATTCCGGTCACTGCAAAATACTTGTGTTTATCCATCTCACTTAATGTACGCGTTTCACCAGAGACGAGGTTGACACACTGTGCTAACGAAGTGGTCATCTTAATTTCCCCTGGTCCGGCCTCGCCGTTGGCGACAACAAAATCAACAGTTTTAGCACGCGAACTAAATTCGCGAAGCGGCCCAGCGGGTAGCAACAGACCGCTCCCCAAGCGTCGTGCCCCATCCAGCACCAGCACCTCAATCCAGCGCGGAAAGCGCCGATTCTGCAAACCATCATCGCTGACCAGGATATCTACATCAAAATGCTGGCGCAGATACGCGATCCCACGGCGACGGTTTTTGTCTACAACAATGGGCACATCGAGCACCCGTGCCATCATAACGGCCTCATCACCAGCGAGCGCAACATCCGTTGTCTCCAGGACACTAAGACTGCCCCGACTGGATCCGCCATAACCTCGGCTGATGACAGCAGGCCGGTACCCTGCGCGGACAAGCGCTTTGACCAACCAAACCACCAGAGGTGTCTTACCTGTTCCACCCGTCGTAAGATTTCCAACCACGATAACCGGCAAGCCTTCTGCGATCTCGCGGCGAGGCAGTGGATGCAGTAATTGATAAATCAGAAGACCCACCGCATAAATAAGACTAGCGGGTATCAGCAATAACGTTAACCAATTAGGACGATACCAGCTGTTTTCGAGGATGGTAGAAAAACGAATCACGACTTGACCATCACTCTTGAGCCGACACCTTACCCCGTGCCTGACTCTGGTATAGCCTGGCGTAAGGACCGCCCTGGTGAATCAGCGTATCGTGTGTGCCCGTTTCGACAATCGCCCCTTCATCCAGAACGTAGATGCAATCCGCATCGACGACAGACGTCAGCCGATGTGCAACAACCAACGCAGTCCGACCTCTCATCACGCGACGAACCGACGCCCAGACTTTTTCCTCTAAAACATTATCTAGGGCTGCAGTCGCTTCATCGAAAATTAGAATTGACGCGTCTCGGGTCAATGCCCGGGCAATGGCCACGCGCTGCCGTTGCCCACCTGACAATCGCCCGCCCTGTTCACCAACACCCTCATCGCACTCTCCTTCGATGGAGGATAGAAATGGTGTCACGTGGGCGATCTCCAACGCATCATCGAGCACGGTATCGACCATTTCCAGTCCAAACCGAACATTGTTGCGAATCGTGTCGTCGAACAAAATAGCATCCTGCGTGACCAGCGCAATTCGTTCTCGCAGCGCACCGAGTTGGTAACTTTCTAGCGGAATATCATCCACTCGAATCTCCCCTTGTTGGGGGCGATAAAAACCCATCAGCAAAGCGGTCACTGTCGATTTACCACTGCCGGAAGCACCCACAAAGGCCACCGTCTGACCTGCCTCGATGGTAAAGGACAGTTTGTCGATGACGGGGCCATCTCCGTCATCGTATGAAAACGATACATTTTTGAATTCAATCCGGCCGGGAACGTGTTTAGCGTCATTTTCTCCGCCCTCGAATTCTTTGACCTCATCGAGCACGCTAAAAGCACTGTGCGACGCGGCGATGCCTGACTGAATGAATTCGTTGACCCGCGCGAGACGCTTTACCGGCCCCATTAACATCAATACAGATCCAATGTAGGAAACAAATGTTCCCGCGCTCATAACAACGCTCGCGGTGCCAGACATTGAAAGGTAAACAATCACGGTGACGCTGATGCCGACCACAAAAATCAGTAGTGGCACACTGGCAGCAGCCACCAATGCCCTGCGCATCGCCTGGCGCCGGTTGTCCCGGTTAGCGCGGAGGAAAATACTGCGAACGTAGTCATAACCACCATATGCCTTGACTATCCGTTGACCCTGGAATACCTCCTGGGCAACGTGCGCGATGTCGCCGACAGAAGACTGGATATCCTCACTGGTGATTCGAAATCGTCGACTCGCTGCTCGAATAATGATTGCAGCCAGCGGCGTTACAGCAAGGAAAACAAACGTTAATCGCCAACTCAAATAGAACATCCAGGTTAACAATCCGATGACAATCAGAGTATCTTTGATCAACACTCTGCAAACCTGATTACAAGCCAACGCTATTTGTTCAATGTCAAAAATCAGCTTTGACACCAGCCCCGCTGAGGACTGTTTGTCGTAATAGGCAACGGGCAAATGTATCAACCGTTCGAAGACATCATTTCTAAGATCAAAAATCATCTTTCGGGCAACCCAGGCAATGCTGTATTGGTCGAGAAACGCGCCCACGGTTCGGAGTGCAAACACCCCCACTAAAAAGATTGGAGTCATTGCAATGATGTTAGCGTCCCGCTCGATGAAGCCACCGTCCATGACCGGCTTCAACAACGCGGCAAAACCTGTCTCTGCAATGGCAACCATCGACATGCCTAAAATGCCAACAACCACAATCCAGCGGTACGGTAAACCATAGCCCAGAAGCCGCTTTAGCACGGGGCCAGCGAGTTTTACATCCCGAATGGGATCAGTCGGCATTCCTGGGGTTCTGAGTGGAAAAGGTGATTCTTACTAATCCAAGTTTGCGCGCAACATCCATTGCCCGCACAACGGCCTCATGTGGCGTTTTCCGATCGGCCCGAATAACAACGACAAGATCGTCAGTCCCTTGTGCCACTTTGGCCTTGGCCTTGGCCATTGCCTGAGCCAACACCGATCGCTCTCGACTTAACAAATGATGTCCGGTCGACTCATTTGGCCCACGAATTGAATAATCGCCGCTCGCAGTGATCGCAACCACTAATCGTGAGGGCCGCTGCTCGACCTCAGCATCCGGACTCGCATCCGGCAAACGGATTCGCAACTGCGACTCCTTCGAAAACGTGGTCGAAACCATGAAAAAAATCAGCAACAAAAAGACTATGTCAATCAGAGGCGTGAGGTTGATGGTCACTTCCTCTTGAGGCGATCGACTGAATTTCATGATTTTCGTCCCGATTGGAGAACCTCCATAAATCGCAGAGCATCCTGTTCCATTGCGACGGTCAATTCATTGACCTTTCCCAGAAAATATCGATGAAACATTAAACTGGGAATGCCAACAGAAAGACCTGCCGCTGTAGTGATCAACGCTTCTGAAATTCCACCCGCAAGAACTTGAGGGTCACCGACCCCAACAGCGGTGATCGCCGAAAACACCTTAATCATTCCGATCACCGTGCCAAGTAACCCCAGCAGCGGGGTCGTTGCAGCGATGGTTCCAAGTGCATTGAGATAGCGTTCGAGCTCATGCACGACATGTCCACCGGCCTCTTCAATGGCATCTTTGATCAGGAACGCCTGCTGCGTTTGACGCGACAGTCCCGCTGCCAGTATCTGGCCGAGCGCACTGGTCTCACGAACAGCGTCAATTTGCTCGTTGGTCAGCCGATCCCCCAACGTCATACCCTGAATGTGGCTCATTAAATCTTTCGGTGCCACCACCGATCGACGAAGGCTCCAACAGCGTTCGACAATGATCGCCAATGCCAGAACCGAACACACAAGGATTGGCCACATGAGCCAACCACCACTTCTAATCAATTCAAACACGAGTCATTAATGTCGCTAAAGGATTCAGATTCAGTCGCAATCGGCAAAGGCATTCCAGATGGGTCGGAAAATCGAAGCTGAGCGTGGGGTGCGAAGTCTAACAACCCCCTCGTTTAACAGTCCATTCATCAGCGCATGAAACTGTGCTGGGGAGAATGCCAAAATCGCATCTGGGTGTCCGCCCATGCCCTCCAATCGACCCGACCTTGCTCTACTTTGACTAAAACGGCGCCCTGTTCGGCCGTATCGAGCCAAATTACTCGTTTTTCATCATAACGCCTAACAACATCCGCTTGAGGATGTCCAAATCGGTTGCGTGCACCACGACTAACGATTGCAATATCTGGCTGCACAACATCCAGTAATAATTGGCTGGATGACGTATTTGACCCATGGTGCGGCACTATCATCACGTTGGATTGCAAGGCTCCCCCGTAACGATCTACCAGTAACCGCTCCGCTCTCCTCTCGATATCTCCGGTCAATAAAACCGAACTGATCCCATCATCAATTTGAAGCACGCACGAACGGTCATTTCGAGAACCCGAATATCCCGGCAGCGGCGAAAGAAATCGAAATTTAATGCCATCCCAAATCCAGGACTGTCCTGCAAAGCAGGCGCGATCCTGATCGTCGAATGAACGCCCACTACGATAAATCTGACCCACAGCCATCGCATCTAATACACCCGCAGCGCCCCCCCGATGATCACGGTCATCATGACTGACCACCATTACATCGACCGCGCTATGGCGGCGCGACCGGAGATAAGGCACCACAACAGTAGAACCCATCGAAAAACCCCCATACCCGTACCCCGCATCAAACAAGAGGGTATGGTGCGCTGTTTCGACGACCACGGCGAGACCCTGCCCGACATCAAGCACAGTGACAAAAAAACCATCCCTGCGCGGCAACAATGTCGTTAATCCCACCCCTAAGACACAGACTAACCCAAACACACACACCCAGCGCCAATACATTCTGAAACAACCGAGTGCGACGATGACAACAACAAGTGTGAAATAAACCACCGGCGCAAAAGCGCTGGTGGCGGCAAAGGGCCACTCTGCGGCCAATGCAATCTACGGCCACAAACAGTCGAGAATCCAGCTCACCGAATCCAGAAATAAAGTTGTTAGTGCACTTAAACCGAACAGCTTGGACAGCAGCGCAATCAATACCAACGGCACCACTATGATCGAAA
>Ga0114933_10004651_pt1 | contig 12739 bp, 16 predicted proteins | sample 4SBtaG_FD_89691 | JGI IMG/M metagenome (GOLD analysis project Ga0114933, IMG submission 89691) | Deep subsurface microbial communities from Kolumbo volcano to uncover new lineages of life (NeLLi) - 4SBTROV12_W25 metaG | ecosystem: Environmental > Aquatic > Marine > Volcanic | place: Kolumbo...
ACATCTCCTTTTTCGTAACATCCCTGCGCAAAAAGAGCTGCGCTCTGATCACCTGCAATCCCAGATATCGGAATAGGGGAGCCAAAGAGAGATGTTTCGCCATAGATTTCAGAGGAGCTTTTTACGAGAGGCAACATTCTTTTGGGAATATTGAATATTTCAAGGAGTTCATCGTCCCAAGTTTCTGTGTGAATATTAAAAAGCAGGGTTCTAGCAGCATTGCTCATATCAGTTATATGAACCTTCCCCTCCGTTAGATTCCAGATGAGCCAGCTGTCGATTGTTCCACATATAAGATTTTCATTTTCTCTAGATCCAGGATGGTTATCTAAAATCCAGCTAAGCTTTGTTCCGCTGAAGTAGGGGTCAAGAAGTAGGCCTGTCTTGCCTCGGAAAATATCTTCTTTATCCTTGAGAGATTTGCACATGTCAGCCGTTCTTCTGTCTTGCCATACAATGGCATTCATTAGCGGCCTCCCCGTTCTTTTATCCCAAACAACAATCGTCTCTCTCTGATTGGTAATCCCTATTCCTGCAATTTGGCTAGCTGTTAGAGAGGCATCTTTGAGAGCATTTTTCACAGATTCTATTTGCGATTCATAGATTTCGATTGGATCGTGTTCTACAAGAGCAGGCCTTGGAAAGATCTGCTTAAATTTTTTGGAAGCGCTCCCCATTTTTTGGCCCATTTTGTTGATGATGAGCGCTCTTGAGCTTGTCGTTCCTTGGTCTAGTGATAGAATATATTTCATATTCTTACCATGTATCATCAAGAGATAATTTTACACAAAAGAGTAAAGGCTTGCGTGTAGTCAGTGATGAAAATCTCATTGATGGTTTTCAATTAAAATCACAATTTAATATAATGGGTGATATGAAAGAATTTTTCAAAAAATTGAATATTAACTATTCTGACTCTCTTCGGTTTGAAAAACCAATTGTTAAAGAAAAAGTTCTAAAAGCTTGGAAAAAGAACAAGGATCCTGCCAATAAGTGGCTAGGAGAGTGTTTTGAAGATGAGCTAAATGAGAAAAAACACCCGAAAATTCGAATTAAATATTATAACTGTGATATCGGATACGCTGTCTATGCTGCAGAGGATATTGGTACACACAAATTTATTGGGGAATATACGGGAGTCGTCCGAAAAAGAAGCTTTTCGATGATTTTTAAAAATCAATATTGTGTGGAATATCCGGTGGGATTCGATACGCTAAGACGCTACGTAATCGATGCACAAGATACAGGTAATTTCACGCGTTTCATTAATCACAACAGCATTCCAAATGTTGAGATGAAATCGGCCCTTTTTAAGGATGGGCTGATCCATGTCATCTTTATCGCCAAAAGGCTTATTCGAAAAGATGAGCCCCTCACCATTGACTATGGAAGGCGTTACTGGTTAGAGCTTTTTAAAAGACCCATCCCATGCAATTAGATGAATCCCAAGAAAAATACATGGAAGTAGATTCTCTTCAAGAGTTTCCTCTCCCTATTTTCAAGGAGGGAAAAAGACTTAATCCCCATGAGCTTGGAATAGAATTTCTTCCCATACTTAAGTTTGATAAGAAAAGAATTTTAAAGTGGACCTTGAAAGCCTGCCAAAAAGCGCTCAAAAAAGAGCTGATTGTAAAAGAGCAGAGGTGGCTGGGATCATTTTATGATGATGAAATTTCAAATCAACTCCTTCCAAACCTATCTATAAGGTGGATTGATGAGGATATGGGCTATGGAGTTTTCGCTGAGAGCAATCTTAAGAAAAAAACCTATATCGGTGAATATACAGGAAAACTTCGAAGGCGAAAAAAATGGGCCGATCAGAAAAACTCCTATACCTTTGAATATCTCATAGGGGAGAGCATCGATACATCTTATACCATCGATGCGAAGGATCAAGGTAACCATACTCGTTTTATCAACCACTCATCTTCTGGGAATGCTGATCCCATGCTTGTCTTTCACGACCATTTGATGAAAGTGATCGTTTATACCAATTGCGATGTGAAAAAGGGTGAACAGATCACATATGATTATGGACCTGATTATTGGGCAAAACGAGAAGGGCCTGAATCAATTTAGTCTTTGCAGAAATCTCTTGCTCTGATATTGATTAGGAAAAGGGGGGAGACAGTCTACAAATATGCTCCTCTAAAGGAGCTATATGAAATTTTTAATCGCATTTTTAGTTGTATGTAATGTCTTTTATGGACTTGATCCCATCGCTTTTGTTACAAAAATTAGGGGAGCTGTTGTAGCTGTTAGATCTGGTGACAAATCAAGAGATTTAGATGTTGAGTCTCCCATTTACGTGAAAGACTTGATTCAAACAGCATCAAGAGCTGTTGTTCAACTCAAATTTCTAGATGGTAGTATTTTAAACCTACATCCTAGCACTTCCTATTCCATCGATAAATATAGTTATGGAAAGTTTTTGAGCAAAGAGGAGAGTAAATCGGAGCTCATTGAAGGGGGGTTCAAACTTTTGACTGGTAAGATCAAGTCGGATCCTAGTAGATACAATATTAAAACGCCTAAAGCGGTTATCGGTATTCGTGGTACTCTTTTGGAAGCAGTTTTAACTCCTGATCAGCTCAGTGTTTCATGCACTAAAGGGCAGGTCGAGCTTAAGAATGATTCAGGTACAATTGTAATTGGTGAAGGAATGGCGCAGTACGCTGTTGTTACATCTTATTCAAGACGTCCCAGAATCTTTATCGCACCTCCAACATCTGTTGTAAGGCCAATTGTTCCGCCAAGAGTTGGACGCTAAAATCAATTAAGTCCCTAGTAATTGACTAGGGACTTATTTCTTAGAAGAAGAACTGTTTTCAGCGATATCTTTTAGCGAGTTTTCTGCTTTGAGCACCATAGCCTCTTCAACATGGATACGGTCTCTAATTTTCCCCCAGGGATGTTTAATTTCTGGACCAATCTCTTGCATAACGAGAGATGATAAATAAGCGCCCGTCCAGGCACTTTCTTGGAGAGGTCTCTCTCTTAAGTGACTGAAAAGAAACCCTGCAGTGAAAAATTCATTCGATCCAGATCGGTCTAGAACCTTGGAAGGTATGCCTGGATAGTAGAAGTGAGTCTGTTTATTTTTGATCCAACCACCATTTTCTCCCATCATCACTATGACAGTATCTGCATATCTAGAAAGATAATTTGATGCGTCCATGGGCTCCATCCCTTTAGAGAGAGCTTTTGCGCTTTCTTTGTTTAAAAAGAGGAGATCAACATAGGAGGTAGTTGTTCCAAGAAGAGTCTTTCGCTTATCTTTTAAATGATCATATTCAAGGAGAGCAAGGGAGATAAGAGCTCCTTTCTCTTTAGCTAATTTTAGGGCCTGATTAATCACGCTAAGATCACTTTGGGAGGATACACTTACATGACAAAGTTTAAGCTTTTCAAAGTCTTGTGGTTGGAGGTTGACTGACCTTTCACCTTGAGCTCTAATTAAAGGTTTTATCTCTGAGCTTCCATCTTTTTGAATAAAATGGATGTTGCTAGGAGTGGCATTCTTTATGTTTAGCAGAAGGGGCTTAATTTTTTCATCCTGAAGAGATTGAATAAATGCCTTTCCAACAAGATCCTCACCAATACTTCCAAGAAGAGCGCAATTAAAGCCTAAATGGGCAAGAACTCTAGTCTCTACCACGCCAGATCCTGAGAAAACAGGTTTAATCTTACTCGGAATCTCAGACATAGGGATCTCATGCGAATCTGATGCGTAATATTCTGCAGTGGGGATTCCCAAAACAAGAATCCGATTAGATCGGGATGGATCTATCATAGATGATTCCACTGAAAAAAGGAAAAAGGGGAGTAGTAGTAGAATTTTTAGCATTATCTCTCCGGAATGATGAAGTATCCAAAGATATAGCAGATTAGCAAGGGAACAAGGCCTGTCATAAAGAAAAGAACAACATAGAGAATGCGCAGAATGGTCGCATCGATATGATATACTTCTCCAATACCGCCAAAAATCCCTGCAAGCTTTCGATTTTTTCTTGATCGGTAGAGTCTTTTGTAAGGTTCAGGAACATAAGACTTGGGAGCTGTCGGAATCATTAAGATCGCAATAAGGTAGGCAATGAGTAAGGGGAGTATTCCCGTGAAGATAAATATGATTACAAAGAGCACTCTAAAAAAGAAGGGGTCAACATGAAGATAATTTCCAAGGCCGCCTAGTACTCCTGCAAAAATGCGGTCTCTTCTCGATCGATATAATTTTCTCATATGAAATCTCTGGTTAATTGCTCTGTTTTAGACAAATTTTGGGAAAAGATGAAATAGATGTATTGATCAGAGGTTTCATAAGTCCTACTTGCTTTTTGGATTAGAATACCCAGATTAATTTATTTAGGCAAATAAGAATTTTTTGTTTTATTAATTAATACCGTTTTGATATATTAACAATTGAGAGGGGGTTCTTAAACTACATAGTAAGGTATACCTCAAGATTGTTTATTCAGTCTTATAGTAGGTTAAATATCTTAGCTAGTATTTAGGACGATTTTTGATCGGATATTCTTAAATGAATACGCCCCTTCTCTTTTTTTTATTTCTTTCAGGAAACCCTGAACAACTCATCTATTTCATCTTTCCATAAAAATTGTCTCAAATTGATTTTTCGATCTCCAAAATTAATTTAAGCCATATTTTTAAAGGAGATCTAAAATATAGCAATTATTCAGGATTCCCTTTAAAAATAAGCTAGTAACGTCTATCTTCTCTTCTATGAAGAGACTCTTTTTTCTACTATTTTCTACTTCACTTTTTGCATCGATTAATGAGCCCTTATCCATTGAACTTGGAACTGGCTACCGTGAGGATCGTCTCAAGCTCCGCATTCATCTCCCTGGAAGCCCTAGCTCGATTATCTATGAGGAGAAGTATAACCACCTTCGCTTTATCCAATCTGAAATGACTCTTCAAAAGATTCACCGCGACATGTTTTTCTATGCAAATGGCGCTTTTGGAGCGCTTGGATCAGGCGGCAGCATTCAAGGTCAAATTCCCCTTAAATTTTCTTCCGATCAATTAAGGTTTAAGTATGATACCTCAGCTATTGCTGGAAATGTCCTCGGCAGTTTTGGTTATTTTGTTGATCTCACCCCTGGAAGGTACTATCAGGTGGCTCTTGCCCCCCTATTTGGCTACTGCTACTATTATGAAAAAGTAGAAAGAAAAAATCCCTCACCGAACCCCCAGACAGGCTCCACATTCAATCCACAAGAGTCTTATTCCGTCTCTTCCTCTTTTACGAATAAAGATCTTACAACTGAGTGGAATGGTTTTTTTGTCGGAGTAAACCTTGTAGCAAAACCTGCATCAAATACCACCTTTGATGTTTTCTACGCCTATCACTTTCTTGAGTTCAGGCAGCGGGTAAATTCTCAGTTTCACACGGAAATATTTACAGATCCTATGGCCTTAATCTCCAAGACGATAGAGACGAATAAGGCAAATATTAAAACGGGCGGTAATCATGGTCATCTGGGGTGGGTAAAATCAGCTTATGCATTTACACAAAGGGTCTCTCTTTCTCTAATGGGGAAAATCTTCTATTTTTCAACAAGAGTTCGAGGTATCACTAATGTGAGAACAACAAAAAAAATCATTCCTGTAGCAGGAACTACAACCATTCATCAAGATCGAAAGTTTAAATTTCGTCACACCAGCTTTAACATTCTACTTTTTCTGGAGCTTAAAATATGACACCTCTCATCATGGGACTTCATGCAATAACTGAAATGCTAAATTCCCATCCAAAGCGTCTTCTCAAAGTTTTTATCCTCGATTCTCAAAAAAGAGATAAGCGGAAGAGTAGAGTAATCACGCAACTCCGAGAAAAAAGAATTGAGATCGAGTTTATCTCTAAAGATCGTTTGAGTAGACTTACGGGATCAGATTCTCATCAGGGAATTGCGGCATACATCAAAAAAAGAGAGGAAGCTACTTTAGAATCTTTTTTTAAAGAAGCTAAGCGCATGAAGAAATGCTTTGTTCTTATGCTTGATGAAATTACAGACCCTCATAATCTGGGCGCGATTCTTAGGTCGTCTGAGTGTTTTGGTGTCTCTGCTATTATTTTGTCTCAGGGAAATGCTGCGCCTATCACACCTACTGTATCTAAGGTGAGCTGCGGAGCTTCCGAATTTCTCAAAACGATTAGCGTGAAAAATTTACCGCACACCCTAGAGCTATTTAAAAAAGAGGGTTTTAAAATAATTGGATCAAATGTCTCAAAGGAAGCATCGGATCTAAACTCTTTTTCCTATCCAGAAAAAACGCTCTTTATTTTAGGTTCAGAGGGGAAGGGGGTTAGATCGCAACTGCTTAAAAAGTGTGATCATCATCTTTATATTCCTATGAAAGGAAAAATTGACTCTCTAAATGTTTCGAATGCGGCAGCTGTTTTTTTGTCCCGCATCAATTAGAGAAACGGCTCAATGCTAGGCCATTTAAGCTCGATCGACGTACCACCATTTTGGGCGTGCCAGGCATCCAGATGGTGCTCAATCTGCTTGCCTTTTGAGATAATCTCCTCAAACTCTTGAAAGGTATGTGTCTCTTCTGCCTTTTCAAGTAGAGTTATGACTCTATTGTAGAGAAGAGAGCTTTCATCTGACATTCCTTGATTGGTATATTCATCTACGCGAAGGTGAAGGTATTCCAGGTTTTCAATGACGAGTTCCTTGGTCTTTAAAAATGCAGCTGTTGTTCTTTTTTTTGCCATATTAGGGTCAATCTATCGAAAAATTAATTTTCTGGGTAGTCTGAAAATAAGAAATTTTGTATTGGTTAAATAATGAATATAAAAAATTTAGAAGAGTGGTCGTTCAATGTTTTCTCATTTAATAAAGATGAGCTAGTTGGCGTTGTCTTCGAAATGTTCCAGAGAAGGGGACTGATTCAGGTCTTAGGAATAAATAAAGATCATTTTTTATCTTTCATTCAAAGTGTGAAGGATAACTATTTGGAAAACCCTTACCATAATTTCCATCATGGAACATCGGTTTTGCAGTTCATCTATAAGATGGATAATGATGGTGCTTTTTTAAACACCCTTGAACAAGATGAAAGATTTGCGCTCATGTTAGCTGCACTTTGTCATGATGTTGCCCATCCCGGTAAAAATGCCTCCTATCATAAAAAGCGTCTCTCAGAAATCTATGAGAGATTTGGAAGTATATCAACTCTTGAAAAGTATCATGCCGAAGTGACTTTAACGCTTCTTGATGACCCTGACTATGACCTATTAGAGGGGTTAGACCGAGATAGACTAGAATGTCTAATTAAGCAGTATATCTTAGCCACCGATATGAATTTGCATTCTGAATATCTTAAAAAAATTCGAGATGGAGAGTTTGAAGAACCGCTTCACTCTGGCATCATCGCGATTAAATGTGCAGACCTGGGACTTCTCGTTCGCGACAAGCCCATAACTGAAAAGTGGATCAGGTCTCTTCATAAAGAACAGTACCTTCAAAGGGAGCTTGAAGTTCAAAAAGGAATTGCAGAAGATGTTACGGATGAGGATTTTATTAGATCCGTACTTCGCGAACAAGAGCTTTTTATAAGTAAGTATGCAAATCCGATCTACGAGGAGCTTGGAAATACTTTTCCTTGCTTTAAGGAGCTTAAAAAGCACCTCCAAAACCCCATCATCTCTTAATCTTCATCTTCTAGAGGATTAACATCATCCACTAAAACAAACGAGCCCGCCATTCTTGTAAACGCATCTGAAATGACACCAACAATTGAAGCAGCAAGTCCCGGGTTTTCCTCAATCGCTCCAGCCATGGAATCTAATTCAGATGCACTCATATTCTCTGGGTCAAAATCCTCTTCAGAGGTGTTGGAGTCAGTCGATAAAGAGCGGGCCCTTTGAGCGGGCGAGCCGTCTAATTCTCGAACTCTAGCTCTTGACATCCTATCGCTGGGCTTTGAGACAAAACAAGGACATATCTTGGCCATAGCCCAGCGAAAGATGTAGCTGATCTTTTGTAGAGTATTGGAAGTTGTCTCTTTTATGACTGTGTAAGTGGAGTGTGCTTTTGTTTTGATATAACTTAGGCAGCCACTAGAGCCTGCGGGGGAAACTGCGCTCATTTTGAATCTCCTTTAAAGTTTGGCCCAAGAGCTTAAAAGGTAAGGAAATATTTTACAACACCCATCTGTAAATCCAAATTTTAATTTAACATAACATGTATTATCAGACGTGTAATTGGGTGTTGAACGATGGGAATTAACTGTAATTTTATTCGATTTTTAATTATAATATCCGTAATTAAACTACAGGTTAGTTAACTATGTCTGCTATTTCTGGTGATGCTAAAGAGTGTTATATTTGTCTTGATGAGGATATGCCGGGCCCTTTTGTTGCCCACAGAGCTGAAGGCTCAGAGTCTGAACCCCTTCACCTAGCGCACAAAAAATGTCTATCGGAGTGGCTCGAGAAAAATAGCTCATGCGGGGTGTGTAGAGAAAAAATTGATGCCTCTTCTACAGCTTCTAAAGTCAAGAATATAGCTAAAAATCTAGTCTTAGGCCCATTTGCTAGTTCATTTAGACAAACACTTAAAGTGCAGGTTTTGAAGAATATTTCTTGGGCTTGGGGTAGAATGCCTTTATTTGGATTAGCATATGAAATCTCTAATTTATTTAGAAAAAGTTTGGGTTTAGAAAATAAAGAACTCCATATCTGGATAGCTGCCGTGGTAGACGAGCTTATTCCTTATGTTCTTTTTGCAATGGAGCCAGGAAAACGATATAGTGAAGAGAATCGGATGACCTTTATAGAACAATATGAAAACTCAATGTTTACAATGGTTTTAACCGAGACTGCACTCCAAACTCTTCAATCAGTAATTGAGCTCATTCAAAGCAGGACTGAAGGTCATAGGTTAGTTGAAGTACCCTCTCCAAAAGCTGAGGCTCCAGCAGCAGAAGCTAAAGAGGGAGATCAGTAGACTCTTCAATACCCTCTCTTCTAAATAGAGTTGAACCTATCCCCTTTTCAATGATTTGCCCGCTGCCCATAAAACATCTCCCGCTTATATATTAACGCTCATAAATGTCTTTATCAATTGGATAATTTTCAAAATAATTTTGAAGATTTTTCACTTATGAGACAATGGAAATCCATGTCTAAGATAGGGCCACCTCAGAAGAAGAGCGAAGAGTCTTTTACTAAGTGCATTTCTTAACAAATTCAGATTTTAGCATTACCTGACCAATTCCTTTCACCCTAGCGCTCATATTATGACCATTTACTTCTTTCTCTAAATGGATGTCTTTAACCTTTACGCCAATTTTAAGCACAGAAGATGTCCCCTTAACTTTGAGGTCTTTGATAACTGTAACGCTGTCGCCATCTTTGAGAATGTTTCCATGGGCGTCCTTTACGACAAGCCCCTCATCCTTTAGCTTGGGCTCCTGATCCTTCATCCATTCATGAGCACATTCTGGGCAAACATACATATTCCCATCTTCGTAGGTGTATTCCGATCCGCACTTATCGCACTTAGGGATATTTTTCATATGAATTCCTCAGAATTAGGTTGTTATAGCTGCTAATAATTTCATGATCATCAATCTTTCAATAGAGGGCTCATAACCCTCTTTTGCAGATTCTCGAAATAGTTTAAGGCCTAATCTCTTATCTTTTCTTCCGATAACTCTTCCTAAATAATGGAATTCGGCCAGTTCAAATTTTGCAGGTAGAAAACCAAGCTTAGATGAAACATCATAATAGATGCACGCTCGATTGCCATTTCTTTTAACGCCGAGTCCTCTCTCAAACATACGTCCGAGGTAGAAGTTAGCTACAGCATTTGTCTTCAATAGAGCTCCCTGAAATAGCCTCATTGCGCCTCGATAATCAGGAGCTGATCGATTTTGTCCATGATACATATTCAAGGCCTGCCTCAGAATCATCTCTTCAGAGATTTTTACAATACTGCTCAACTGGGACCCCTTCATTATATATATAATTTTAGTCTAACTGAAAAGAGCTCTATCGCAGATATTGTCTTTACAGCTTCATCAAATCCTTGGCTTGCAGCCTTCCTCAGTAATTCCATTCCACGATCCATGTTAATATTAACTCCCCCTTTCCCCAAAAAGTACATTTGAGCTAATTCATATTGAGCAGGGGCATATCCGATGTCTGCAGAGAGCCTGAAGCATTGGCATGCCTTGATCTCTTCTTCGTTAAAAACTGAGCGCCCCATAAAGTATAACGCCTTTGGATTCATCATTTTAGCGGAGGTTCTAATATATTTTAGAGCTAGATTTGTTAGTTCTTGTGATTTTTCTAAGTTTTGGCTCTCTTTTGCTAATTCGAGTTTTGTGAGACCAGTTTGTAGAAAACCTTCAGACACTTTATGTGAATGAATAGCAAACGCCATAAAATTAAATCTCCATTTTTTAATGCGCAAATAGCTTACAAAATATCTTTAAAAAAGTCGATTTTAACATGAGAAGTTCATATTTACCCCTCATTGTATTAAATATTTCAAATAATTGTTTCACACGTTGTCTATTATAAATCTTATTTTTAATCCTTCCCGCAGGAATACCTATATTCTTATCCAACTTTTCCTTATAATATTAGATCTTAACCTAAGTGAAATTTTTAGAACTTTAGAAGCAAATTCAGGAGCATTTTGATGTCATTTAATAATTTGGGGCTCTCAAAAGAGCTTTTAAAAGCCCTAGCTGAACAGGGATATAGCACCCCTACCCCGATTCAAAGCCAAGCTATACCTGTTATCCTTGAAGGATCAGACATTATGGGAGGAGCCCAAACCGGCACCGGAAAAACTGCAGGCTTTACTCTACCTCTTCTAGACATCCTACAGCGAAAAATGACCCTCAAAGGCCCTCGTCCTGTTCGTGCTTTAATTTTGACTCCAACCAGAGAGCTTGCAGCTCAAGTTGGTGCTAGCGTTGAGAGCTATGGCAAATATCTTCCTCTAAGATCCACAGTGATTTTTGGCGGCGTGAATATCAACCCCCAAATTAAACAGCTACGAAGGGGTGTGGATATCGTCATTGCAACTCCTGGCAGACTATTAGATCACGTGAACCAAAAAACCATCAATCTCTCTCATATTGACATCCTAGTTCTAGATGAGGCCGATCGCATGTTAGATATGGGCTTTATTCACGATGTAAAAAGGGTCATAAAATTATTGCCTATCAAGCGCCAGAACCTCCTCTTTTCGGCTACCTTTTCTAAAGAGATCACAAAACTTGCAGATAGCTTATTACACAAGCCAGTTCTAATCGAAGTGGCAAGAAGAAATACTACATCCGAACAGGTAAAACAACTCGTACATCCCGTTGATCGTGAGAAGAAAACCAAATTACTATCCCACCTAATTTCATCTCAAAAATGGAAACAAGTTCTCGTATTCACAAGAACAAAGCATGGAGCCAATAGGCTCGCCAAGAATTTAGAGAATGATGGAATTGTTTCAGCCGCTATTCACGGCAATAAGAGTCAATCGGCCAGAACAAATGCACTTGCAGGCTTTAAAAACGGTTCAGTGCGCGTTCTCGTTGCGACAGATATTGCGGCCAGAGGCCTTGATATCGATCAACTGCCGCATGTGGTTAACTTTGAGCTGCCAAATGTTCCAGAAGACTACGTCCACCGTATTGGAAGAACGGGAAGAGCTGGAAGAGAAGGTGAGGCTGTCTCTTTAGTCTGTGTCGATGAAACCAAATTCCTTGCAGATATAGAGAAGCTCATTAAGACTAAATTGCCAAAGGAAATCATTCCGGGTTTTAAACCTGATCCATCGATTAAAGCGGAGCCCATCTTCAAAAAGCCCGCATTTCCTCGAGGTAAAAGGTCTTTCTCTGGAAAAAAACCTTTTCCAAAGCATCGCAAAAAACCGCAAAACAGAAGAAAGAGCTCTTAGAAGATTTCTTTTAAAAAGTGGGTCATAGAGAGAAGCGCTCTCTTCTCACTTGAGGGCTGATAGACGGTGCCCATTTTGGGGTCATTGGCCTCTGGGTTTGTAAAAGCATGCTTTGTATTTCCAAAAGCGAGACACTGCCAATCTGCTTTCACTTCAGTCATTTCATCCATGAAAGCTTTCATCTGTTCAGGCGTTGCCATGGGATCATCATAGCCGTGCAGAGCTAAGAGGCGAGCTTTAATTTCGCCTCCTTTTTTCTGCAGCGGTATAAAAAGGCCGTGAAAACTAACCACTCCCCTCACATCTGACCCCGATCTTGCAAGATCAAGAGCAGCTAAGCCCCCAAAGCAAAAGCCGATAGCACCAATGCGCGCAGGATCGACATTTTCTAAAGATCTTGTCATCTGAAGAGCTGCCTGAATTCGTCTTTGTAAAAGGTCTCGGTCTTCCATAAGAGGTGTCATCAAAGCTGTTTTTTCTTCCGTAGTTTCTCCTAGCTTGCCCTTTCCATAAAGATCAGCAGCTACACCAACATAGCCTAACGATGCAAGATACTTCGCCTTCTCTTCAGCAAAAGCATCTCTTCCGCCCCACGCATGAAAAACCATGACAGCTGGCAATTTCTCCTTTGATTGAGGGCTTTCTACGACAGCCTCAAACGTATCGCTGCCTTCGGTGTATTCTACTTTCATAATGTCTCCTTAAGGAAGCTCTGATCAACTCATATTTTCAATATCTTACTAAATTTTTGCTCAAATCGATTTTTCGACCTTTCCTAACCGTCAAAGGTTTAGGCCGGT
>Ga0114933_10004652_pt1 | contig 12735 bp, 15 predicted proteins | sample 4SBtaG_FD_89691 | JGI IMG/M metagenome (GOLD analysis project Ga0114933, IMG submission 89691) | Deep subsurface microbial communities from Kolumbo volcano to uncover new lineages of life (NeLLi) - 4SBTROV12_W25 metaG | ecosystem: Environmental > Aquatic > Marine > Volcanic | place: Kolumbo...
AACAAAATCTTAAAGATTATTACAGGATGAACAAATTTCTTTTTTTGTGGCCCTCGTAGTACAGTGGTTAGTATAGAGGATTGTGGATCCTCGGACAGGAGTTCGATTCCCCTCGAGGGCCCTTTAAGATTACTTTAAGACTCTGCAATCTATTTTGTTCTAACATTTTTGAAAATTATTTTGAATTGTTAGAGTGTTGAACTAACTTTGTAATTCCCTTTGACGGCTTTGTAATATTGATCGATGACATATAGTCATCTTTATCTATTGTATGAAATTCATCATAGAAAGCCATGCATGATTTAAAGAAATTATTTTTATTTTTAGCTGTAATTTCATTATTTTCAAGCGGAATTGTTTCAACTGCACCTGCATTTGCAGATGATGACGATGATGAAAAGAAAAAAGACAAGAACAAAGACAAAATTACCAAACTTCAAAAAGAATGTGCAAAAGAGCCAAAAAAACCATACAAAATAAAGCCTGAATGTGAATTATTGAATCTGATTAATGACTCTGCACCAGACCCTCGAGCAGATTCCTTCTTTGATGTGTTCTTTGATGTTGAATCATACTCAGTAGATTCCTTCTTTGATATTTTTACAGAGTTACAAACGTCATCATCTAGAGCAGATTCCTTCTTTGATGTGTTCTTTGATGTTGAATCATACTCAGTAGATTCCTTCTTTGATATTTTTACAGAGTTACAAACTGATGTTGATACTATAGAAACTGAAATTGTAGCACTTGATCTTCGTGGTGAGTCTTGTCCTGATGGTGAAATCTTGACAGGAATTGCTGCTGATGGCACACTTGTTTGTACAATTTCAGGTGAAGGAGGAAATCCTTTTGGAGATTTACAATCTCAAATAGATGATAAAAATTCTGAAATTTTACAGATTCAAAATGATATTGCATCAGTAAAATCAGGTATTGCTAACTTTCAAAATCAATTAAATGCAATAGCACTGTCTTCACAACAAATTTTACAATGCCAACAACAATGTGCATCACTAAAAGCATCTCAACAATTACAATTACAACAATGTGCATTTGAGGCTAGTCAATTAGGTATTGCAGTTGAAACACATTGTAGTGCTGAAATTACTGCACTTGATACTCCATGTCTATGTCCTACAACATCTGATCCTGTATTGGCTGAACAACTTGAACAGCAAATTGAATTACTTAATTCAGAACTTGCTTTACTAGAAGAAAAATTGGAAGATTGTCAGTTTGAGTTAATGGTATTACAGACTTTGCAAAATCAATTTAATGATTCAAGTGAACCTCCACTAGACTGTGATGATGGAAATATCTGTACAATAAACTTCTTTGATTCTACTAGTGCTTCGTGTGTAACTTTACCTAATGATGGATTATCATGTAATGATGGGGATATTACCACCCAAAACGATATGTGTACTGTAAGTATGTGTGTTGGAACGCCAATTATTTGCGATGACAACAATTCTGATACAACAGATGTGATAGATTCTACCACTGGACAATGTATTTTCACATTAATTGATAATGATAATGACGGATTTGGCCCAAGTGTTGATTGTAATGATGATGATTCTGCAATAAATCCAAATGCAATTGAAGTTGTAGGTGATAATGTGGATAACAATTGTGACGGAATTACCGATAATCTACCTCCAATTGTTAATGCGGGATTAGATCAAACTAGTAGTAGAGGAGGTCAAGATAGCTGTGTTGCAACATTCGTAGGAACTTCAAGTGATCCTGACAATGACCCATTAACACTTCAATGGACTACTTCTACATTTGGTAGTTCGATTACAATTGATTCTCCAAACTCATTGATTACCGATGTTACTTTTACGCCTCATAGAATCACTGGAAGCTTTACTGCAACATTGGAGCTTTCAACAAGTGATGGATTACATTCAGTATCTGATACTGTACGATTTACCTGTAATTAGAATAATCCTCAGTAGTTTTGAACCTAAATTTAGGGCCTTGAACTAATCTCACAAGTCACCTCGAGGGCCCTCTATAATTTTAAAAAATTCCAAATTTACTAGATTCCATCTCTTCTTTTATGGCTAGTTTGAATCTAGGTGATTTGGATTCTACATTTTTTGATAACCATGCCAAAAATTTCTTGTCTGTGCCTTTCCCTTTTAACTTCTCAAAATCTGTACCCATCATTTCAGCTAATTTATCAATCAATGATCTGTTTACACTCAACACAAAAAAATGCCAACCAAAAGCGAATTCTGAATCTGTCATCACAAAATCTTCTCCCCCATGAACCATTTCTTCTAAAAGTGTTAATTGATGGGTTAATGCCTTACTAGTTTTATCGTAATCTATTGCTGAAACATTGACATTCAATCTACTTTCCATACCTTATTTACATAAAAACAAAATAAAAGGATTACACAGATTATTCTTTTAATAGATATTCAAAATCTATGTCAAAATGCATCTTCATGATGTTAATGTAAGTTTTAATGGATTCTGGAATTTCATCTCCACATACAACTCCTAATTTTTTGGCATTAATCCAAATCATCAAAGTTTGAATAATTGTCAAAAATCGATCGTTTTTGATTTCAGGAGATCCTATAGACTTGGTATACCTTTCTGCAAATTCCCACGCAGTAACAAAATCTACACATTTCACACCAAAAATCGCCAATAATTGTTCTTGCATATTTTTTGCTTTTTTGAATGGAACTTTGTTGATAATATATGGAAAATTAACTTTATCTGGAAGACAATCTGGTAGAGGGCCCCAAATTGTAATTATCTTAGTTCCTGGTTTTAGATTTTCAAATTTTTTTAACATCTTATTGATCACATTTTCATCTGTAAACCAGAATAAAATAACTGAAGCATCTGAAATATCTGATTCTTCTATATTTTGACAAATTAATTCACCTTTGGAATTATTTTCTTCCAGATTTTTTTTAGCATTTTCTATTTTTTCTGAATTATTATCAATTCCAATTGCATTTTTCACATTAAATTCGTTAATGGCCATTGAAATTCCTTTTTCATCTCCACATCCTAAATGATAAAAAACATCATCATTATCTAATCCTACAAATTTGAAAATTTCTCTAAATGATTTTTCAGGTAATTGAACATCTTCGCCACTCAGTAAATTATCTGGTAAGGTTTCTAAATATTCTTCAAATTTCATTGTAATTTCTACACTTAACGAGAATTTATTCTCTTATGCTTTCTAGTTTTGAAACTGCTTGCCACAATTGTGTTCTAACATACGATGGCATGTTTGGATCTTGTGTTACATCATCAAGTAAACTAATAGTGTTGGCAGCCCTAACAGATAATGAATATTCTGGATTATTAAGATCAGCAATTAAATCTGAAATTGATTTTTTAATTGTTTTTGGAGTTGAATTACTTGCTGTAATTTGTTCTAATGTCTCAATTGCTTCTTTCATTGATTCTTTATTTTGAGTATCATCTGCCATTTTTAACACATTTTCTTAAAATTTAGAAGTATATAGTTACATCTCTACAAAGACATTGTCTGATTCAACAACAACATTGTAAGACGTTAAATCTCTAATTTTTGCTGGGAATTTTACTAATTTCCCAGTTTTACAATCAAACTCTGCTTTATGCCATCCACATGTTATTGTACATCCATCTAATGTCCCCTCAGATAGACTGGAACCTGAATGAGTACAAGAATCATCTGTAGCAGAATATTCGCCATCAATATTTGCGACCAAAATATCTCTGCCGTCAATTGATACTTTAATCATTTTTCCAGGTGGAATATCTGATGTTTTTCCAGCTACGATTTTTCCCATTGACATTTTTATCTGATTATTATTAATAATTTTTTGTATATTATGAATCTGAAAATTAGAAATGCAAATGATTCAGACAAAACTGAAATTCTAAAATTTTGTAAAGATACTTTTTCTTGGGGTGATTATGTAGAGCACGTTTGGGATTATTGGTTGTCTGAGGGCCATTTGTTTTTAGCAGAAAAACAATCTTCTGTTGGTATTTGCCATGCATTTTATTCAAAGGATCAGATTTGGATAGAAGGTATTAGAGTAAAATCTAATTTCCGACGTCAAAATATTGCTTCAGATCTAGTAAAATATGCTGAAACTATTGGAAAACAAAAAGATCTATCTACCTCTTACATGCTAATTGATACTGAAAATTATACATCTCTTTCTATGGCAAATTCTCTAAATTATCAGATTTACCAAACTTGGAATTTTTACTCTCTTGATCCAAAAATTAACTCAAATCATAATGTTACATTTGAAAAGTCTCTTGATACTCATCTTTATTCTCATTATGTAAAATCTTGGAGATGGCTTCCAATTGATAATGAAACATTGAAATCATTTTGTGATGAAAATAAAATTATACGATCTTCAATTGATGATAAAAATTCCATTGCACTTCTTAGTGATTCTGAACATTTTGATAAAACTTTGATTGTTACTTTGTTTTCAAAATCTGATGATTCGGTTGTTGAAATACTTGCATTTCTTCAAAATTTAGGTATTGAAAAAAATTATGAACGAATTCAAATTTTAACTAAAGAAAAATTGACCAGTTTTGATTCTTTAGAACATAAAATATCCTTCCATTTAATGCAAAAATCTCTAGTCTAATCTGATTTTACAATTTTTATTGTATTGTATAATTTACCTAAATTTTCTATTTCCATTTCTACTTTATCTCCATCTTTTAGAAATACTGCATTTGGTTTATTCAGCATAACCCCTGCAGGCGTTCCTGTAGAAATAATATCCCCTTTCTCTAATGTCATCACTTTAGAAATTTTTGAAATAATTTCTGGAATTTTTATAAACATATTATTTGATGAAGAATTTTGTCTTAACTCACCATTGATTTTGGTTGTCATTTTTAGATTTTGAGGATCATCGATTTCATCCTTTGTTGTTATCCATGGCCCACATGGTGCAAACGAATCAAAACTTTTTCCTCTTGTAAATTGTTTATCCTTGAATTGAATATCTCTTGCAGAGACATCATTGAAAACCATGTAGCCAAATATTGCATCATGAGCATCATCCACACTGATATTTTTACAATTTTTACCAATGATCAAGGCCAATTCTATTTCATAATCTAACTGAGTAACAAAATCTGGACATACGATATCTGAATTTGTACTGTTTAATGCAGTTCGTGGTTTTATTACTATGGCAGGATCTTCTGGTGCCTGCAATCCTTGTTCTTTGGCATGATCTACATAGTTAAACGCTAAACAAATGATTTTGTTTGGATTTGGAATTGGGGGTAATAATTTGAATTTTGAAATATTTTCTTCATAAGGTAAATCATTAATTTTATTTTTAATTTCATCGTACCATCCATCAAAAAGAAAATCTTTTACATTTTGAGGAATTGGAACCCCTGTCAAGTAAGTAATTTCGTCTTTTGTAGATACTTTATCCCCTTTAACAAAACCATATGTTTCATTATTCTCGTATGACAATCGTGCAATTTTCATAATTGATCACTTGTGAGTAAAAATTGCTTGATTTTGTGAATCTTTTCTACAATATCCAAACCTAACAAATTGAATTTCTTCTCCTTCTTTTAACTGTAGATAATGTGGTTCTGTATACACATCTAATTCTTCTAAGCTATCTTCATTAAATTCATCTCCATTGAACAATGTTTTTGGAATGATCATCTTAATTTCATGTGCACTCTTTTGAGAAACCCACTGAATTTTTGTTATGTTTCCAGTCTCACCATTTTCAACAAATTCCCCTTCTAATTCTATACCTGCTTTTGTAATTGATACATTTCCTAATCCTAAAAGACGAATTTCAGTACCTTCTTTGATACTTTGTGCATCATCTCCGGAAATGTAAAAATTTTGATCAATCTCAATTTTTCTTTTTCCCATGTCATTTATTGGATGATTTGGAATTTCAACTGAAGATATTGGTAAGTTTTGTACAGTTAGTTTTTTTGCATTGCTTACCATGAATAATCTAATACTATTTGCATCTACAAATTTCCTGTTAAATGCTTCAAGTGCATCAAATGGTGCTAATGTATTTGCTTTTGTTAATCCTAAAGACATGATGAATTTTCTAATAGCTTCTGGTTTAATCCCCCTTCGTCTTAATGCCTCTAAGGTTGGAAGTCTTGGATCATCATACCATGAAACCTTGCCTTCTTCAATTAAGGGTTTGATTATTCTCTTTGAAATAGGCATGCCTTTGAATTCTAATCTTGAGAAAAATCCTTGGCTAGGTTTTCTCATGTTTAATGCGTCTAAAATTGCATCAATTAGCTCTTTTCTAAGTTCAAATTCTTTAGAACGAAATGCATGAGTGACTCCATCAATACTATCTTCTATGGCTACAGCCATGTCATAACTAGGCCAAATTCTATATTTTTCTCCTAATGTGTAATGTTTTCCTTCAATAATTCTGAATAGTACCGGGTCTCGCATTACTGCATTATCTGCTTTCATATCTCCACGAAATCTAACAATGGCATCTCCCGGTTTGAATTTCTCATTCATCTTTTCCCAATTTTTATTATTTTTCTTAATGTCTTCTTTACTACATTTACAAGATTTTCTTTCTCTTCGGTTTTTACTAATATCTTCTCTCTTGCAAGTACAAACGTAAGCTTTACCTGAGTTAATCAATTCATTCCCTTTTTCATAAAATAATTCCATATCATCTGATGTACTCTTTACAGTATCAAATTCAATTCCTAACCATTCTAGTCCTACTTTAATGGCTGCATGATATTCCATTCTTTCTGCTTCAGGGTTTGTATCATCCATCCGTAAAATGAATTTTCCACCATACATTTTTGCATATTCTGAATTAATGATTGCAGCTTTTGCGTGACCAATATGTGGATATCCATTTGGTTCTGGAGGAAATCTAGTTATGACTTTACCTTGTTTAGCATCTCTTAATTCTGGAAGGCCTTCTCTTTCGACAATTTTTTCTTTAGGTGCTAAAATCTCTGGAAAATTTTCTTTAATTTCTTTTTCTTGTTCTTCTAATGATAACTGATTAACTGTTGCAACAATTTCAGAAATATCTACTGATATTTCTTTTACTTTACTCCGAAATTCTGGCTTTGTTCCAAGAACTTTTCCTAAAATTATTTTATCTCTAGTTTCTCCACCATGCTCAAAAGCATTTTGAAGAGCCATTTTCCTTAATTCTTTCCTTAATTCTTCATCCATGTTAATTCGTCCTATTGCAACTATACACTTCTTTTAACAACAAAATCCAACAATGAAATTAATTCTGTTTTTGCTGGACCTGAGTATTTTGATAGTGATTTTTCGGCTTTTTCAGCATATTTTAGTGCCTGTTTTCTGACATTTTCTTCAATTCCTAAGGTGCGAATTGCACTTACAGCTTTGTTGAGATCATTCTTTGATACTTTTGAATTCCCAAATGCTTTCAAAATTATTTTTTTATCATTTCCTTTTGCTAATTTTATTGCCATTAGAATGGGCAATGATTTTTTACCTTCTCTTAGATCATTACCTACTGGTTTTTTTGTAATTTTAGGATCTCCCATAACTCCAATAAGATCATCAGTAATTTGAAATGCAATTCCTAAATTCCTTCCAAATGATGAAAGATTTGAAATATCTTTTGGTTTATTTGTTGCACAAATTGCTCCCATTGCACATGATACATCAAATAATGCAGCCGTTTTTTTACCAATCATAGTAATGTACTCTGCTTGTGAAGGAATTTTTTTCTCTTCGGCCATTTTAACATCAAGTAATTGTCCTTCACAGATATCTACACAAGCTTTTGAAAGCCTGGAAACAAGTTGTGTGGTTGCATTGGCTGATAATTTTGAATCTGTAATGACTTGAAATGCTTTTGAAAATAATACATCTCCTGCAAGAATTGCAATTGGCATGCCAAATTTTTTATGAACTGTGGGAACACCATGACGCATTTCATCATTATCCATAATATCATCATGAACTAATGAGAAATTATGTACCATCTCCACTGCACTTGCAGCAGGCATTGCATTGGAAACTTTTCCTTTTAAAATTTGACAGCTCCTAATTACCATATATGGTCTGAGTCTTTTTCCACCATTTACAATAAGATGCCCTGCTGCATCATAGAGCTTTTTTGGATTTCCTTTTAATTTTGAATTAAGATACTTGTTTACTGTTTTTGCATTCTGTTCAATTTGTTTAGTTTTTTTCATTTACTAGTCTCCATTTGTCCTCTGGTAGATGAATTTTAATTGCTTTTTGTAATTCATCCTGAACTTCACTATTCATCCATGTAGATAAGACATTTTCATGCTTTTCAAGCATAGATTTTTCAGATTTATCTAATAATTTAAGAGCAATAAGCATCCATGGACAATAAATTTCTGGATTAGCCTTTAATTCTAAAACTAATTCTTTTGATGAAATGTATTTGATTTCATCAATTTCACCCTCAATTTCTTTTAGTTCTGTAGATTTATCAATTGTTCCAACTAATGTCCCACAAATTTCATTTTCAGAACCAACATCTTTGTACGGAACATGGTATTCAAATTTGTGTAGATAATCTAATGTACCATTAATCCCTAATTCTTCTGGCATTCTTCTTTCACCTGATGAAACATATGATTCTGATTCTCTTGGATGACTGGCAAATGTTCCATCCCAATCATTTGGCCATAACATTTTTTCTTTAGCTCTTCTTGTAAGAACTAGTCTTCCTTCATCATCAAATAACAATGCTGTAAATGCTCTGTGTAGTTTCCCATTTGGTAAATGACATTTTACTTTTTCTTCAGTACCAATTGGATTATCCTTTTCATCTACTAATATTACAAATTCTTCAGACATTTCATTTACCTCTAAACATTGTCCCTTCAAATGTCCTATTTTTAACCGCTTTCACAATTCTTTCTGGTTTATTGCCATTTGCAAAGAACACATTCATTCCCATCTTGGCAATTTTTGATGCTTCTTCAACTTTTCTCGTCATTCCACCAGTGACATCCATTTTGTTTTCAGAAATTGATGGACGCTCTCCATGTAGTTCACTGATCAATTTTTTTGTTTTTAAATCTGAATACAATCCATCTTCATTTAATGCAAAAATAACAAGTCTTGGTTTTAGAATTTTTGCTAGATGGGTCATAATTTTATCTCCAGATAAAATGTACGTTTTATTCTGACCATACCACAATGCATCTCCAAATGTGACTGGAATTAAGCCTGATTTTGCAATTTTCTCAATTTCTTTTACTTTTTTTGCAATTGGTTTATTCCCTGACATAAAATCAGTTGGTGGAAGACAATATGGATTTAATTTATTTTTAAATAACGAATCTAATATTATTTTATTCAATTCAATCATTGAATTTTTAACAATTGCAACTCCTCTGGGATTATATTTTTTTCCTTTAGTATGCATATCATATTTAACAGACCAATAATGTCCATAGGAACCTCCTCCGTGAACAATAATGATTGGTTCTTTGATTTTTTTTAAGCTTTTAGAAATACCCTCTATTGTTTTTCTTCTAACTGATAATGGCTTTTCTTTATTTGTGATTATTGAACCACCTAGTTTTATCAGAATCATATTTTTCAAATTTATCTGATCAATTAAAAAGTATCCAGTCCTTGAAAATCAATTTTAACTGAAAAACAATCATAATCTTCATTTTTGAATTGATTTATCGTCTGATCAAGATTTGATTCATCTGTAAGTGCAAAGATACATCCACCTCCACCTGCACCAGTAATTTTTGCACCAAATGATTTGTTTTGACCTATTTTGATCATACTTCTTAATTTTTCATTTGATACTCCTATGACTTCTAAATATTCCTGATTTTCAGATACTTTGGTTCCTAATTCTTTGATATTGTTTTCTTTTAATAATTCCAAAACATCTTCAATTAGTTTTGATTCTTTACTGCATAGGGTGGAAAATTCATCTTCATCCTTTTCTTTAAACTGTTTAACTCCTGCAACTACAGATTCTGTAGAATGTTCAACATTTGAATTGGCAATAACTAGATGAAAATTAGGCTCAGATTCAATTTTATTAAATCCATTCTCTTTGTCATATTCCATTATTCCTCCATATGTACAGACTGTGCAATCAGCTCCTGATGTGTTTTCAAATATTGTTTTCTCAGCTTCTATTGCTAACTCAAGGATTTTATCTTTGGATGTGTTTTCAAATAATCCTGAGATTGCTGCAGCTCCTGCCACACAACATGCTGATGATGATCCTAAACCTACCCCTAATGGAATATCTGATTTCACAATAATCTCAATTCCGAAATTTTGATTTTTTATCATTTTGTTAGCTAAATAATAAAATGGCTTTAGTGGAGAATTAATTTCTGAAATTACTTTGTTAGGTTCTAATGTCAAATCCCCTATGTTTGATTTAATAGAAATCTTATTTCCTTCAATTTTTTCTGCAGTTACTGTAACTCTTTTGTTTATTGCACAAAGAATTGCTTTAACACCGTATACTACAAAATGTTCGCCAAAAAGAATTACTTTTCCTGGTGCTGAAGCTTTGGATTTCAATAGAATACTAAAATTTTAAAAATTTATTCAATCTCTTCTTCGGTAATCTTTGTTTCAAAATCATCGATTTCATTTTTCATTGGTTCATCTTCTTTTAATTCGCCCCTTTCGATTAAGACTTGACGTACCAATAACCAGTAAACTGTTGCTAGAGCTTTTCTTCCCCTATTGTTTGCTGGAATAATTACATCCAAATTAGATGTGATATTGTCTGTATTTGCAATTCCGATAATTGGAATACCTGCATTTGTTGCTTCAATAATTGCTTGTTCATCTACTTGAGGGTCTGAAATTAAAACTAATTTTGGTTCAATGTAATATGGTAATGATGGATTTGTTAAAGTTCCTGGCATAAATCTACCAAGTAATTTCTTTGAGCCTAAACCTTCACAGAATTTTTCAATTGGTGTTTCTGCATATTGTCTACCTGAACACACAATCAGGTTTTCAGTACCTAATCTGTTGATGAATCTGGCTGCTGTTTGAATTTTCTCTAATGTGATATCTAAATCAAGCATGTAAAGTCCTTCAGGACTGGCTTTAGTGATGAATGGTTTCATGAATTTTGTCTTGACTTGTGTTCCTACTCTAATTCCGGTAGCTAAAACCTTCTTTTTGATGTCAGTTACTTCAGTTTGTTGGCTCATGACGATTTTAAATCTCTGCCATACCGCGTATTAAATCATGCTCTGCTAGTCGTAATAATTCATTCAGTTTTGCCACTCTTTCTCCTCCAACTATGCCAACTTTGAGCATTTTTGACTTTGTTGCAAGACCAATATGAGATATTTGCGAATCTGTAGATTCTCCTGATCTGTGTGATGTGATTAATTTTATATTATTTTGAGATGCCTCATCGGCAAATTCTAAAGCATCAAAAAGACTACCTGCTTGATTGACTTTTAAAATTGCAGCATTACATGATTTTACATCAATTGCTTTTTTCAAGATATTTTTGTTGGTGACAGTCAAATCATCTCCTGTGACCAAAGTATTGGGGAATTTTTTTGTTAATTCTGACATATCCTCAAATGCTTCTTCATGAACTGCATCTTCAGCATAAATCAATTTAAATTTCTCAATAATGTCTGCCGCAAAATCAATTTGCTCTCCAGTCGAATTTTCAAATCCTGCTCTATCATAAACATATTTTTCTTTTTCTTCATTCCATTGTGTTGAAGATGCAAAATCTACTCCCAAAGACACTTCCTTCCCTAAAGTAAATCCAAGATTCTCACATGCTTTTGCAGATATCTCTAATGCTTTTTGATTTTCTAGTTTGGGTGCCCATCCACCTTCATCTCCTCTACCATTTGTAAAATTAGGATCTTCCTTTTCTAAAACACGACGTAATTCCTTATGTACTGATAAATTAGTTGCAATAGCATCTTCAATAGTTTTTGAGCCTGTAGCACAAATCAAAATCTCTTGAATGTCTGGAGTACCTGGTCCTGCATGTGCTCCCCCTCCCAAAATATTACCTAATGGAAATGGAAATTTGAAAGAGTCTTCTGATGAGAGTGTTTTAAACAATGGTTCATCAGAGGCTTTTGATGCTGATTCCATAGATGCAATTGTAACTGCAAAAGCTAATGCTCCGCCAATCACTGAATAATTTGTAGTGCCGTCTAATTCTTTTAGAATTTCATGTATGCCTTTCAAATCTGATGATTCTAAACCGATAAATTTCTGAGAATTATCTTTTAAAATTCTAAGACTTTCTTCAGGATTTTCATTTGGAAAACTTACTGCTTCATATTTCCCTACACTAGCACCAGATGGTGCACAAACTCTTCCTAAAAATTTATTCTCAGATTGAATATCTACTTCGATAGTTTTACTTCCTCGACTATTGTATAGAATACGTCCTTCAATTGAGGAAATCTTGGCCAAGTTATTCTAACTCAGATTGAACTTCTTGTTTTCTTCTCTGAATTGCTTCGTAAAATGGGATTACTTGTTGTATAGTTTCAACAGTAGTCAAAAGCATTCTTCTACAACAATATCTCTCAACACCTAAGGAATCAAGAGTTTTTGTAGGATCTTCTCCTGCTTTAATTTTATTTTGATAATCATCAAATTTATCAGCAATTAATTTTCCACAAGTTAAACATCTAACAGGAATTAACACGAACGAAAAAGTAACCAAGGATTATAAA
>Ga0114933_10004654_pt1 | contig 12728 bp, 11 predicted proteins | sample 4SBtaG_FD_89691 | JGI IMG/M metagenome (GOLD analysis project Ga0114933, IMG submission 89691) | Deep subsurface microbial communities from Kolumbo volcano to uncover new lineages of life (NeLLi) - 4SBTROV12_W25 metaG | ecosystem: Environmental > Aquatic > Marine > Volcanic | place: Kolumbo...
CTCGGGCACGGGCACGGGCACGGGCACGGGCACGGGCACGGGCACGGACTCGCACGCGGACTCGGACTCGGACGCGGACTCGGACTCGGACTCGGACACGGACTCGGACACGGCACGCCCGCGGAATCGGGCACGGGCACGGGCACGGACGCGGACTCGCACGCAGACACCGAATAACAATCCCGCAAGATCACCCACGCGGCTCCCGGCGTCCCGCCTCCTCCGGGGGCTGACCCGGGCTTCGCCCCCGAAGCAGGCGGAGCCCGTCCACCCGATCGCACGCCCAGCTCGATCCTGAAAGGGAGCGCGACGGAGGTAGGCTCGGCCCCCATGACAGCCCTCCTCGACGCGATTCTCTCCGGCGACGCCGCAACTGCCGCTCACCTGGTCAGCGGGGCCGACCGCAACGCCCGCGCGGAAGGGATCCGGCTCGCCTGCGAGCGGGCTGACGAGCAGATGTTCGACGCGATCATCGACGGAGTGATGGAGAAGGCCAGCTACGCGCTGCCGGACGCGCTGCGTGCAGCCGTGCGCGCGGGTCACCCGATGCTGGTCGACAAGCTCGTCAAGCGCGGTGCGCGAGACCGCGAGTGGCGCGGGACGACGGCCTGCGACGCAACCCTCGTTGGAAACATGCGGATCCTACGCGCCCTGGACCTAGCGAACGGGGTCTGGGACCCAAAGCAGATCGAGGAGTTTCGGGAGTGGCCGAGCGAACCTCCGACGGCTCCCGAGGACGGCAACTGGACGCTCTTCAACGCCATCCGCACGGGCGACGAGGAGGTGCTCCGCTTCGTGCTGGGCAAGGGGCTCGATGTGAACCGCACGACCCACGCGGGGCGGAGCCCGCTCGAGATGGCCGAGGCGCTCGAGCTCACCAACATCGCAGGCCTCCTGAAGGAGGCCGGCGCCGTGCCGTTCGATCGCCAGACGGTGAACTTCAACGAGGCGGTCTTCTATGGCTTCGACAAAGAGTTCGACGCGCTGCTCGGAGAGGTGGACGAGACGCACCGCGGGTACGCCTTCCGAACGGCCGCCTACCGCGGGCACATGAGGCTCATCCATGCGCTCGCCCCGTACGCCGAGCCCAAGCAGCTCGTCGAGGGCCTCGGCTCCGCCGCTGCTCGTGGCAACCTCCCCGCGCTTCAAGCCATGCTCTCCCTCGGCGCGAAGGTGAACGGCAAAGACTCCCTCGGCCTGACGCCGCTCCTCTGGGCAGCGTCCAAGAACCACGTGCCCGCAATGCGAGCGTTGGTGAAGGCAGGCGCGAAGCTCGACGCAAAGGGGGGCGACCGCCAGACGGCGCTCCAGACCGCTGTCTCGGAGGGACGGGTCGAGGCAGCGGCCTTCTTGCTCGAGGCGGGCGCGAACCCCAACACCGTCGCCGGCGATGGCTCGACGCCACGCTCCCTGGCAGAGAGCTCCCCTCACCGCGACGTCTTCGTGCCGATGATCGAGGCTGCCGGCGGCCGGGCCGACCTGCGCAAGGAGCTCCTGAAGGGCATGAAGAAGAAGCTCGCGAAGGCCAAACGCAAGGCCTTCCGGCTCGAGCAGACGGAGGCCAGCAGCCTCTTGGGCACGCGCTTCGGCGGCCAGCCGTTCCTGACCGCCAAACACGCCCGACCCACCGGCGAAACGCCCCTAGCACTCCTGCTGCAAATCGACCTCCGCGCCGCGCCGGACAAGAAGCAGCAACAGGATGCGCTGCTCCAGGTCTTCGACGCGCCCGGGGAACATCCTCCGATTCGAGCCCGCCTCGTGCCCTGCCCCGACGAGTCGGAGTCCACGCCCGACAACGGCCCCGCGCTCCTCGAAATGGCACTCGGCTTCAGCCGCACCAAGACGGATCTTCCGGCCCGCGCCGATGAGACGGAGATCGCGCTCGACGAGAACGAGGAGCCGCTGCTTCCGTTCCTCAACCTCGGAGGCGACAAGATCTTCGGATGGCCCGACTGGATCCAAGACGTCGATCGGCGCGAGGGCGAGCGGCTGCTTCTTCAGCTCGTCGGCGGCGGCCTGACCCGCCGGGATTTTGGGGACGCCGGCAACGTCTTCGTCTTCGAGGGGCCCGAGGGCCTTCGCATCACAGGCCAGAGCTATTGAGGCCTGCCACACACCCATCGCAAACGTGTCGACGCGCCGTCGTTCTCGCCGGAGCCGCGTCGCTGCGCGGTTCTGGAGCCGTCCGGGCGCCCGACCTAGGTCGCGTTGCAGACCACACACCCAGCGATGTGTAAGTACACCCCACAGCGGGCACACGGGGTGAAGCTCGCCGGAGCCTGCTCCTGCCACGCCCACGCCCGCGCGCCCGGCGTTGGGGGCAGGACGTAGTCGACGAGCAGGCGCCGCAACTTCCGCAGGTTGTCCTCGGTGAGCTCCGGCGGAGGAGCGTAGGTGAGCAGGGACCACCCTTCATGCCGCAAGGCGGATTGCAAAACTGCGAGTAGGAAGGCCCGCTCACGCTCGATGCAGCTCGCGTCCCAGCCCAGGTCATCGAGATCGAAGCCGACCACGCCGAGGCCGAAGATCGACGGGTCCCGACAGGCCAACCACACAGCGAGCTCACACTGCCAGGGCTCTTTGGCCAAGCGTGAGGCCGCAAGAGCCATCACCTCGATCAGAACCGAGGTCGCGCCGTTGCTGAAGGAGAGGCCTTGCCCGCCGGATGTGATCTGATTCGCCGTGAGCGAAGCATAGCTGACTCACGCGGCTCGGCGCAGGGGCTCGTCGCGTCGTCGACGGTGCTCTGTCTGGTGTCGCGGTGCACGTCCCGGCCCCGATCGGCAGGGGCCAGCGAGTCACCTACAGGGACCGGCGACGGTTGACCCGATTGGCTACAATGATATCGATATGGCCATGCTGGTGTATGTCCTGGCCCTCGACGATGTCTTTGATCTCGGTCTCTCCGCGATTCTCGACACGCTGGGCACCGCGAACGAGCTGGCCGCGATGGCGCCCGAGGAGTCGGGCCCGGACTTCGAGGTCGTGCTGGTCGGCGTTCGGGCCCGCGTACACACGAGCCAAGGACTGACGGTGCCGGTGGAGGCCGCCGCCAAACTGCGCCGCCCCGACGTGGTGATCGTGCCAGCCCTGGGCGCCAAGATGCCCGACACGATCGCAGCGGCGCTCGAGCGGCGAGACATCGCCGACGCGCGCCGCGTGCTCAACATGTGGGCCGAGGGTGGCACGCGGACTTGCTCGGCTTGCGGTGGCACCTTCGTGGTGGCCTCGGCCGGGCTGCTCGACGGCTGCGCCGCCACGACGACATGGTGGCTCGCGCCCCTCTTCCGCGAGCGCTTCCCCAAGGTGTCGCTCGACGAGTCACAGATGGTTGTCGTCTCGGGTGAGTGCGTGACCGCGGGCGCCGCCCTCGCGCACGTGGACCTCGCGCTCTGGCTGGTTCGCCGTCGCAGCCCCGCGCTGGCGTCACTCGTCGCTCGCTATCTCCTGATCGATCCGCGACCGTCGGCCGCGGTGTACGCGATCGCCGATCACCTGCAGCACGCGGACGTGATGGTCGAGCGCTTCGAGACGTGGGCGCGCGACACCCTCTCGACTCCCTTCTCGCTCGAGGCGGCCGCCCGCCGCGTGGGCACGAGCCCCCGCACCCTGACCCGGCGAATGAAAAAGGTGCTCGGAAAGACGCCCCTCTCCTATGTGCAGGACCTCCGGGTCCAGCGAGCCGTGCACCTCTTGCGCACGAGTGACGCGGGCGTCGACGAGGTCGCCGCGCATGTCGGCTACAAGGACGGCGTGACGCTGCGCACCCTGCTGCGAAAGAAGACCGGCCTCGGGATCAAGCAACTGCGCCGCGACTGGGGTGAGAAGCGAACGGCGGAGAGCGCGCCCGGCGGCCGCTGAGCGGCGTCTCGCCCGGTCGGACGACGGCCGGCGGACTTCCAGATCGGAGCCACTCCCCGTGCCCGGTTTCGGGCCGCCGACGCTCAGAGCTCCGGAAACCGGACGTCGAGGTTCGGATACATCTGCGCCATGATCTCGAGCGCCAACCACGTGTGGCAACGTCGCACGTCGGGGTTCTGCTTCGTAGGACAGGAGCAACCCAGGTAGACATCGGAGGTACGCGCCAACGCCGCGATCTCGTCAAAGCCTGCTGACCCGGCGCGATGGCGTTCCTCGATGACCGAGCGATACGCCCGCGCGAACTCGTCCCAGGAGAGCTCACGCGCCAGGTAGCCTGCGACGGCTTCCCGGGTGGGTCGAAGCACATGCCGTGTGTGCTTGCGCGTGTCCTGGCGCGCGCCGCTGGGGAGCTCTGATGCTTTGGCGCCGCGCCTCATGTGATAGCGAGCCAGCACCGCCTACCAACCCAGTTCGGAGCGAAGGAAGGCCACGAGGTCCTCGGCGAGCAGCGCCTGGGTCTCGTCGCCTGGGTGCCAGTCGCAACCCCAGTCCGAGAAGCCGTCGAGGTCGACCCAAGTGACGCGAGCGTCGCCCGCCATGTTGCGCTGGGCGATGGCCATCTCGATTCCGCCACGCGCACGCGTCTGGTCGCTCGTACCGAGCGGGGGACCCACCGTGCACGCGATGAGCGCGTCCGGGTGACGCGACCGAATCTGCTCCAATAGGTTCACGTAGGCGGGCACGAACTCCGCGTCCGTCGGATCGCCGTCGGTGCTGAAGTCATTGGTACCGAGGTTGACGACCACGGCGTCCGCCGGCCTGATCACCCCTGTGGAAGCCGCGTCGGTCGCGATGACCCGACCGTAAAGCTCCGGCATGGGCTCGTTTCGGTCGTCGCCGTAGTTGTGCACCGCGCCCTTGCCCGACCACGCGACGGTGCTCAGCTCCGCGCCGAGCGCGCGCGCCGCCACGGCGCCGTAGGTGAGGAAGTGGTTCTCCGTTTCCGCGCTGAAGTCGCAGAAGCGGTCCGGCCCGTCGACGCCGTAGCCAGCGCTGATCGAGTCTCCGACCACCTCGAGCTGGCGCGTCGGCTCAGGCACCGCGAGCAGCTCCCCGTCGACCTCGAGCCCGTGCACGACCGTGGGCCCGAAGGATCCCTCGGTGCGCCGGTAGAGCTCCACCGTGTGCTCGCCATCCGGGAGATCCGCAGCGAGGGAGTAGGTCCCGGACGCCCCGCTGACGGCGAGCGTCGGCTGAACGGAGCCGTCGACGATGACCGTGAAGAAGCGCCCCGCGCCGTTCATCGATACGCGCGCTCCGGTCCCACGAAAGCGCAAGATGAGACCACTCCCAGACCACGACAACCGCACTGCGCCGGGGTCGCTGGCGTCGTGACGGCCGACGTAGCGTGGCCCGGGCACGATCGTCGGTCCCGCGTCGACGCCCAAGCCGCCGTCGTCGCCCAAGCCGCCGTCGTCGCCCAAGCCGCCGTCGGCCGGCCCCGCATCCGGGAAGGAGCCGTCCCCCCCGGGCACAGCCGCGTCGACGGCGCGGCCCGCATCGGAGCCGTCAGCGGTGTCGCATCCGACCGCGAGAAGGCAGACCAGGGCGACGAGAGATCGAGACGTCATGACGACATCCTACTTCTCTCCGCGTCGAGCACACGCCGCTTCGTTGACCACCCGCTCCGACGGCTCGGCAGGCCACGCTCCCGGAGGCGTAGACGACCCATACGCGCACGGTGCGCCGGCTTGGTGGGCGCCGCGTTGAAAAAAAGTGTGCACGGGTCCCGAAGGATCCTGGGGCAGCGGACAGATACCCATGAACGCCCCGCCGGGTTTCGATGCCCAGCCGAGGCAACACCTGTTTCTCCAGACACGGACGAACACTGTGAGCTCCTGCGTCTCCACCTCTAGGTCACCTCTCCTTCTCCCCTGCCTTCTGGCGGCGTCGAGCCTCGGGCTCTGCGGCTGTCTCGGCACGGGCATCGCTTCCCGGGAGTTCGATCCCGGTGACTGGCGGCCACCCTCTGATGCGCAGGCATGCCCCGCCGATCCGGACGCGTTCATCGGGGGCGATCCCGACCTCTACGAGTGCCCGGAGTACTGGGTCTGTGAGGACCTCGCGGACGGGGTGAAGCGCTGCACCAACCCGGGGCCCGACTATCCGGGCGGGGGTGACTGGCAGTGCCGAGACGAAGATGGACAGACCATCTGCCAGGGGCCGGACTATCCCGACGGCGGAGGCGGCGGCGAGTGGAACTGTGAGCGAGAGGGTGACCTCGTGACCTGCCGAAGCGACCGACCGGACTACCCGGACAACGGCGGAGGCGGCCCCTGGAACTGCCACTTCTGGAACGAGTTTCGAATCTGCGACGGCGGCGATCGTCCCGACATCCCCGACGACGGCGAGGGCTTCTGCTTCTACCCGGAGGAGGGCCCCACCACGGAGGTCATCGTGCACGGCGGCTATCGCCTCGAGACCCGACTTGGTCGAGAGACGATCCACGTGGCGCTCATCTTCAGCGAGGCGTTCGTCGACAACAGCTACGGCGCCCGCTCCTCCGACGGCTACCACCGCGGGCGGCGTGAGCACACGTTCCGAGACCTCGTCGGGAGCGACCACGCCGAGGTGGGCTTCGAGGACGCCTCGGGGGCGGAGGTGCTCCGTGCACGCTTCGACTACATCAGCGAGAGCTCCGAGATGACGAGCGGACACGACGCGCTCGGCGCGACCGATGGCGATGGCCGGATGATCTCCGGAGACAGCGCATGGATCGTGGACGCGACGTCTTCCTTGGCCCGCAACATGAACGAGCTCGGGTGCGTCTTCACAACCGACTCCCCGACGGACGCGGAGTGCCCGGGGTGGGACAACCGGGTGGTCTATGAGGTCTGGCTCGACGCCGCCGCGTTTCCCGATGGCTTCGGCGGGCCGGTGCTCGAGTCGGTGCACGCTTCACCGAGCCGGACCGAGAACACCGTCATCGTGCGCAGGGGTGAGTGCCCCTGAATCTCGGGTGGCTGCCCTGCCCTTCGCCCGCTGAGGCACCCGGTTTGAAGAAGCTAAGTTCAGCTAGGCTGTGCCGCATGAGAGAACCGCGCGAAGTCGTGAGCCGCTACCTCGAAGCCGTCAGCGAGGGTCGACTCGACGAGGTTGGCCCCCTCCTCGACCCTGGCGTGGCGCTGCGGGGCCCCGGCGGTGTGCGCGAGGGCGCGGAGGCCTGGGTCGACTTGCTACGAGATCGGGTGCTGCCGATCACTGCGCGGCTCCGGGTCGAGCGGCTCTTCGGGGAAGGCGAGCACGTCTGCGCCGTCTTCACACTCATCGGCAAGAGCGGTGGGGAGGTCTCCTACATCGAGGCCTTTGTTGTACGAGAGGGGCTGATCACTGCGGCCGATCTCGCCTTTGACGGGGCCGCCCTGAAGGCCCTGATCGAAGACGCGTCGTAGTCACACCGGGGCGCGATTCGACGCCGAATAGTGAGCCCGCCCCGATGGACGGCGGCCCGAGGGAGCTCTCTCGGTTTGACGGGAGCGGAGGCGGCCGCAAGATCCGTCGCATGGGAGACTCAGAAGACCCGGCCGGGGCCGCACACCAACGGGTTCGCGTCTACGTGGCGTGCTCGCTCGACGGTTTCATCGCTGGCCCGGACGACGACCTTTCATGGCTCCACGACACCTCGGGACGACCAGATGCCCCGGCTCCCCCGAGCGAAGCCCTGGAGTTCGCCTCCTTCATGCAAGAGACCGGCGCGATCCTCATGGGTCGGCGCACCTACGAGGTCGTCAAAGAGCTCACCACCGACGCGGCCTGGCCGTACGGAGATACGGTGGTGCTCGTAGCGACGACCCGCCCGCTCGGGGCCACACCGGCGACCGCGAAGGTGCGCGGCAAAGCGGGAGACATCGCGGGCATCATCGCCGCCGCGAAGGAGCTCGCTGGTGATTTGCACGTCTATCTCGACGGCGGTGACGTGATCCGCCAGGCGCTCAACGAGGGTCTGGTCGACGAGTTGATCATCACGTTTGTTCCGATCTTGCTCGGGGGTGGGACGCGCCTCTTCGATGGCTTGGTCTCGCGGACCTCACTCGAGTTCACCGAGCACCACCGACTCGGACACGACAAGTTGCAGGTGAGAGCTCGCGTGCGAGGCAGCTGAGCCCGGCCGCGTCGCTCACATTCGGCGGCCCCACTCCTCCAGACCAAACCGGCGGCCCCTCGCCCCACGAGAGCCGACGACCTTCAGCACGAACCTGGCGTTCAGGGCACTCCTAGAGCTCGAAGATCTGCCCGTCGTGAGCGATCGACATGCCAGCACCGCGGATGCGCTCCGCCGCCGCGCTCGTCGGATCTGCCGCCGGGTTCGTGTGGTTCAAGTGCGTGAAGACGATTTTCGATCGTTCGGCCTGCGGCAGTCGGGAGAAGCGTGCGACCGACTCCTCCATGAAGGGGTGCGGGATGTCCGCCATGGCCCGACCTGGAATCTCCCCGTCTTCGTAGAAGGTGCCATCCAGAAGGGCCACATCGACCCGCGCGATCAGGCTCTCGATCTCGACGTGCCAGCGCTCCCACTTGTCGATGTCCGGGATGTACAGAAGCGAGCGGTTCGGCCCGGCGATGAGGAAACCGAAGGTGTCGGTGTACTCCGCGCGGTGAGGCACCTCGATGGGCGTCACGGTGAGCTCACCGAGCGCGACGGACCGGTCGGCCTCGAACGGAGCCAGGGCGATATGCTGCTCGCGGACCAGAAGGTCCCAGGGCGCGTTCTCGGCGAGCAGCGCACACATGCGGGCGGAGCAGTGCACGGGCTGGCGCTCCGCGGCGTAGGCCTCCCGGCCCAGCTGCAGAAGCCCCGTGTAGTGCCCCATGTGGGCGTGCGTCAGGAAGATCCCATCGAAGAGCGGCGGACGCCCGTCCGGCCGCGACCGCGAGACCGGGTGAGCGTCGGCGAGCTCCACCTGCGTGCGTAGATCCGGGGTGGCGTCAAAGAGCCACCGACGACCCGTCGAAGGATCCGCCAGCAGCACCGACGCGACCAGGCGACGCAGGCGCGGATCACGGCGAGCGCGCACGGATCCCCGGGACTGCGAACCCATCTGTGGCAGCCCCGCGTCCTGTGCGGTGCCCAGGACGACGACGTAGGGGCCGCTCGGTACGGTGGCCTCCACGATCGCGCTCGGTCGCGCCCCGCCACACGCTACGACACATCCCATGATGGCGGCCAAACACGAGGCTCTCGGATTCACGCGGCGAGGTTACAACGAGGGCCTCCCCGATCCCACACGCGTGCCCGGCGCGCGCCCGGGCCCCTCGCTCATGCTCCGCCGAGCAGTCGCGCGAGCCGAGGGAACGCCGTCTCGTAGTAGCTCGATGGATCCGGACGCAGGTGTCCGACGTAGTTGATCATCATGATGGCGCGCGCCGCCATGAAGAGCTCCAGCTCGCCCGCGTAGGCCACCGGCCAGGCCGCCACCTCTCGGTACCCGCGTTCGAACGCTTCCCGGTAACTTGCATGTTCGGGCTCCGTGAAGCTCGGAAGCAACGTGACGGCCAAATCTTGAACCCGGTGAGCCCAGGTGACGTCCTCGAAGTCGAGCGCGATCACCCGAGCTCGACAGACGTGCACGTTGTGGGGATGCAGATCCCCATGCACCAGCTGCGCGCCACCCGATCCGAGTCGCGCAAACGCGCGTTCCACCTTCACGACCGCGGCGTCGAGGAGCTCACGCCGCCCACCACGCAGGTGCTTGGCCATGTGTGGCTCGAAGACCACGACGGGGTCGACTTCCTCGGGCCAGAAGAAGAGCCGGTCCCACGTCAGCGGCACGTGTGGCGGGTCGAATCCGGCCCCATGCTCGTGGAGTCCGGCCGAGAGTCGGCCCAGGCGGCGGTAACCGGCGGGGCTCGGCGCGCGCCCCAGCGGCCGCCCGGGGACCCAGTGAAAGAGCACGCAGCGACGCGCTCCTGGCACGCCGGCGGCCCGCTCGTAGACGTAGTCTCTGCCGTCCGCTGCGCGAAGGTAGCGGCAGACGTCGAGCCCACTTCCTTCCAGCGCTCGCAGCCACGCGAGCTCGTTGTCGACGTCGGCGTCCGAGTGCTCCTGGTGAAGGTCGACGCGAAGCGCGAGGGGGCCTCGGTCGGTGTCGACCCGGAAGACCACGTTAGTGAAGCCGCCCACGAGCCTCAGACGACGAGGCTCGATACCGAAGCCCTTCAGCGCGCGGAGAGCGAGGTCGCGCAGACGCCGGATCTGACCGACCTCCGTGAGTGAGTCCCAGGGGAGCACTCCCGAAGTATCACCACAAAGCGGCCGCTCTCTGCCAGCGCCTCGCACTCACCCTTCCTCGGGGGAAGATCCCGCCCGTGCTACGTACGAAGGGCGATGCAACACCGGCGCTTGGCGATGATCTGCGGTTCCGTCCTGATCCTCTGCGGCTGTGGAGCCGAGCCCGTCGACGTGCCTGCGGCTGAGGGGCCGGCTCTTGTCGAGGTCGAGCCGGTCGAAGTCGACGACGTCGCGCCGAGCTTCCCGGAGGGGGCGCTCCTGCTCGCCGAAGCACCTGGCGGTCTCGACGACGAACCGCGGGCGGTGACCCTGCGCTGGGAGGAGGCCACCGACGATGTCGGGGTGCATCACTACGACGTGCTGGTGGACGGAGCGTCGGTGGCGACGGTCGAGGTCCCAGCCGCTGAGACGGAGATCGAAGGCGTCACGTTCGAGGAGGCGCGAACGTTCGTGCTGCGTGCCGTCGACGAGGCGGGCAACGCGTCGCCCGACCTGACGACCTCAGACGCGCTGACGCCGGCTTTCCCCGAAGGCGCCCAGCTCCAGGCCCAGGTCTCTGGCCGCCATGTCACGCTCCGATGGCCGGCCGCCATCGACGACGTCGCCGTCACTGCCTACTCCCTTCAGCGCGGCGAGGACGAGCTCGCGAGCCTCGAGCCGACCGCTCGTTCACATCGCCTGCCCCTCTCCGAGTCAGAGGGCACGCTGACGCTCGTCGCCATGGACGACGCCGGACACAAGCGGGAGCTGCAAGGGGTCGGTGTCGCCGTCGAATTGGCCACCGCGCGGGTGAACCAGATGGTGCTCGGTGCGCTCGGCGACAACGGCGCGCTCAACGATGTCTTCCGCGCGGGCGCGGTGACGGGCAACTCGGAGGACATGCTCAGGCAAGCGCGCGGCATCGGTGTCGCCACGTCGGCCGGCGGGCTTGCGGAACGCGGCGGCGGATCCGGCGGCGGGTCGGGGCTCGGGGCGCTCAACTCCCGCTCGCTCGGGGGCATCGCTTCGTCACGCTCGACAGCGGCCGTCCCGAACCGGGCGCGGGGCCGGGTTCAGATCGGGGCTCTGGAGCGCGTGCCGGGCCCCGCCGAGTTCAGCGTGGCGGTGGTGAGCCGCCAGCTCCGCCGAAGGGTGCGCGCGGTCCAGAACTGCTACGAGCGTGAGCTCCGCGTGAACCCAACCCTGCAAGGTCGCGTGTCCGTTCACTTCACGATCTTGCCGACCGGCAACGTGACGAGCGCGCGGGCGCAGAGCAACAGCACCGGCAGCCCGGCCGTCGCGAGTTGTGTCGTGAACACCGTGCGCCGCCTTCGGTTCAACCCAGCCCCCGTAGGCGGAAACGCGATGTTCACCTGCCCCTTCGACTTCGCGCCGCAGCCCTAGGACCCCAGTCCACCACGCTTCGCGACTCTCCAAACCGGTGCCCCGAGCGCCGCGCTCGTTCACGCCCGTTGACCGTGGATCGGCGGCACTGTACGTATGAACAGTGAGCGACTCACGGCAGCTCCGGAAGACGAGCGTGCTGCTCGTCGACTGCCAGGCGACGGGAGCGGGGCCCAAACACGGCTTTCTCATGGAGCTGGGCTGGGCGACCACCAACCCGGCTGACGAGCCGCCCACCGAGGCGCTCGCGCACCTGTTGACGCCACCGGAGGGCGGGTCGATTCCCCGGCAAGTCACCCGCCTCACCGGCCTGAGCGCCGGCGACTTCTGCACCAGCATGCCGCCAGGCGAGGCCTGGCTGAAGCTGACCGACGGCGCCGCTGATGTCGCTCGAGCGGCAGGCGCCCAGAGCGCTCCGACCGTCATTCATTTTGCGCGCTATGAGCTGCCGTTCCTGCACGCGTTGCACGCGCATCGCGACCCCTTCCCGCTCGACGTCTTCTGCACCCACCAGATCGCTCGGCGACTCTACCCGGGCCTCCCGCGGCGCTCGCTTCGAGCGCTCGCTGGCTACTTCGGCTTCTCGCTCCACCCCGAGCGCCGCGCTTCGGGGCATGTGTTGGCGACCGCCGTTGTCTGGCACCACCTGACCGCCGAGCTAGCCAACAGAGACGTGCAAACGTTCGCGGATCTGCGAGCGTTTCTGGCGGGCAAGGCGCCACCGGTCGCCAAGCGACGTGCGTATCCGATGCCGCGTCCGGACCGGCTCGCCCTCGCGGACGAGCCTGGCGTCTATCGCATGCTGCGCAGCAACGGAGACGTGATCTACGTGGGAAAGGCGCGCTCGCTGAAGAAGCGCGTCAACAGCTACTTCACCAAGCACAGTCGCGTCGGCGAACGAACGCTCGAGATGTTGACCCAGGCCCGCGATCTCAGGATCACGCCGACCGCCACCGCGCTCGAAGCGGCGCTGCTCGAGAGCGACGAGATCAAAGCGTGCGAGCCGCCGTACAACGTGGCGCTTCGCGAGCGTGACCGGACGCTCTGGTTCCTCGACCGCCATCTCTCGGCCCCCGTCGCCGAGCCTGACGACACACACGCGATCGGGCCGCTGCCGTCGGCCGACCGTCTCGAGCAGCTGCGCGCGTTGGCCCGCCTGCTTCGTGCTTCGGGCCCCGCAGACGCGGCCGCGATC
>Ga0114933_10004655_pt1 | contig 12726 bp, 10 predicted proteins | sample 4SBtaG_FD_89691 | JGI IMG/M metagenome (GOLD analysis project Ga0114933, IMG submission 89691) | Deep subsurface microbial communities from Kolumbo volcano to uncover new lineages of life (NeLLi) - 4SBTROV12_W25 metaG | ecosystem: Environmental > Aquatic > Marine > Volcanic | place: Kolumbo...
ACGAAGCGACTGTGCCGCATCGTCGCCCAGCTCACCTCGGATCCGATCGAGGACAGCTAGAGCGACAATGTTGCCGGGATCTAAATCGAGACTTCGCCTTGCCGAAAACTCTGCCTCGGCCATCATACCTTGAGAAGAAAATACCCCCGCGGCGATGACATGACCTGTCGCGAAATCAGGGTTACGAGATATCCCATCTGAGAGCATCTCTATGGCTTTCAGGGTATCTCCCTTCCTGGACAATGCTTCCGCAAGCGGAGCGAATGCTAGGCCCTCAGGATCACGTGAGGACCAGAGGAGTTCCTGTAGTGTCCGAATTTCTTGGTCTATGCTGTCGGACACACCGACTCCGTCTAGTCGAAGATAAAATGCTCTGCCCCCGGTCCGATATGAAGGTACGGATCGGTCGGAAATAGTGTCAACGACACCAAGGACCCTGCGTGCCTAATTCGGTAGCACGCTCCACTACCCGAGAACACTCCCGCAGACTGACAAAGAAATAGTTCTCAGGCAGACTCGCGATGTCAGCTCAACAAAGCTATACGTTGAGGGGCCGAACCTGACACGTTATCGTTCTTGGCTCATTCTGAGGCACACTTTCACTTGTTTGCTGGTCGCAGGAGTCGACGTGCTATGATGCGTCAAATGCGGGAAGCCACGAAGCCAATCATGTTCTTAGCAGCATTAGCATTTTTGGCTCTCATGGTGTTCGAGTGGGGCATGGACGCCTCTGGGCAGAGTGGTGGCGGTGTGGGCGAAATCGGGTCGGTTAACGGCCAACCCGTGATGTACGATTCGTACATGGCCGCATATCGTCAGCTTTACGATCAGGTTCAGAGGAACCAAGAAGAACTGATCAGCTCTCAACAGAACAAGGAAATCGAAGACGCGGCGTTCGACGAAGTCGTGACGCAACTGCTCGTTCTGCAAGAGCTGCGCGAACGGGGTATCATGGTCACAGACCGTGAAGTGAGCGAAGCAGCGCAGTTCTCGCCGCCCGACTACCTCCAAGCGCAGTTCATAGATGATGCTGGAGGCATCGACCTGCAAGCATACCATACTTTCTTGGCCACCCTCCCCCCAGAACAGCTGATACTCTTGGAGGCGTACTACAGGGACGTAATCCCGCGAAGCAAGCTGCTTCGACAAGTATCTTCGGGAATCTACGTTTCCGATGCTGAGCTCTGGCAGGAGTTTCGTGATCAAGTAGAGCAGGTAGAAATTCGATACGTTCCGATGGATCCTTCAGTGCGATACGAAGATGAGGCATTCAGTGTCTCGGACACGGAAATTGAGGATTACTACGGTTCGAATCAGGAAGAATTTGAAGTGCCCGCCCGCGCCTCGTTAAAGGCGGTCGTTTTAGACAAAACTCCGACGGCCACTGACACAGCCGCGGCATACGCAGAAGCACAAGAGTTAATGCAAGAGATCCGCGAGGGTGGAGATTTCGCCGAGATAGCTCAGGCTGAGTCTGCTGATCAGCCTACGGCATCTGTCGGGGGTGACCTCGGAGTGTTCAGCCGAGGAAGAATGGTCCCCCAATTCGATTCAGTCGTCTTCGCTACGACCCCCGGACAACTAGCAGGCCCCGTTCAGACGAGCTTCGGCCTCCACGTCATCGAAGTCCAAGAGCGCTGGTCGCAGGATAGTGTTAAGGCACGTCACATTCTAGTCCCAATCACTCGCACAGATGAGAGTGAGATCCAGCTTCTAACACTCGCCGATTCACTTGAAGATCTAGGCGAAGAAATGGCCCTAGATCAGGCCGCTTCATTGGCTGGCCTGACATCCACTGAGTTGGACATCGCACAGAATTTCCCATTCCTTCCTGGAGCCGGGCAGGTGTCCGAGGGGGCGGATTGGGCATTTGAGGAAGCGTCCCCTGGTGATGTTAGCCCAGTATTCGAAACGTCTACTGCATTCTATTCTCTTGAACTGGTCTCGTCGGAACCGGAAGGCATCCTGCCGATCGAAGATGCAAAAACGGCCATCGAGTCTACCTTACTGTTTGACGCAAAGATGAACCAAGCACAGATCGACGCGCAGGAGCTAGTAGCGCTCGTTCGTGGGGGATCGGTTCTATCGAATGCCGCAGCTGACTTAGCACTCGACGTGCGAATGGCTGGTCCTTTCAGTCGACGTGATTTTGTCGCCGGAATTGGCCGCCAAAATGCAGCGGTCGGAGCAGCGTTCGGGCTAGGGATCGGCGACGTGAGCGAGGTAGTCCCGACACCGGCAAACGTGTACGTGATTGAGGTTCTAACTCGCACGGACGCTGACTCGACAGCGTGGCTCACTCAACTCACCGAGCAGAGGCAGTCTGCGATCTCAATCAGACAGCAAGCTAGACTTGGGGAGTGGATAGAAGCGCTGCGCGCATCCGCGAATATTCGTGACCGACGCGACGTGGTACTCGCGCCGGTTGACGAAGATGCGATCCCTCAAATGCCAATGCTCTTCTAAGCAGGGGCTGACCAACCAGCTAGACGCGCACTGGTGCGCTCAAAGGCGAAGGTCAATCTCTGCGATCTTGTGCCCCTCTGTCCTCAGTCGTCAGAGACACCAGCGGCACTGTCACCGAGGCTGCGCGGCTCTCCTTCCTCCGATTCTTCATCCTCCGATGCCAGTTCTGGAGGCGGAGTTGAGTTATGGATCTGTCGATCCGGCACCTTGAGCTCGTGTTCGATCTCTCGAACCGAACTCTTAAACTCACGGATTCCCTTTCCAAGAGATGATCCGATTTCAGGCAGGCGCTTCGCGCCGAAAAGAAGAAGCACTATCAGGAAGATGAAAACCATCTCCCCCATACCAAATCCACCAAGACCCATTCTTCAAGCACTCCCCCGGGGCTTAGCCCCATCGATACTAGTCAAATCCAAGAGCGAACCACCATCGCAACTATACCAATGCCCACTATCGTCAAGAAATTCAATATCAGAGTAATGGGCCCGAGGACAATTGCGACAGCCACTAGGTCCACAGAGAGCGGACCCACCGATATATCCACCGAAGTCAGAAGGAACTCCCGAGGGGCTCCGTCAGGCAGGGAGAAATCCACCAGCTTCGTAAGTAGCCCGCCCAGGCATAACCCCAGTACCAGGGTAAAAAGGAATCTCTTCCAGCCTCGGTTTCCCGGACCTACTAGAAGACTACTGGCCACACCCCCACCTCTTCTTTCGTTCGTATTGTCTTAGCCCAAATCACTTGATCCTATCCACAGCGTAACTGACCGCATCGAAGAGTGAAGTCACCGCCGGGCTGTCCGGAAGTGATTTGAGGGCCCCGCGCGCCTGACCAGCATAACCTTCCGCTACCTCGTTGGCATAGTCCAACCCACCGTGCTCAACGACAATATCCACGATTCGAGCTATCTCTTGATCCGTAGGATCGATACGTGTGAAGAAGTCCCGAATCTCCTCATGCTCTTTCTTGGATACGCGCTCAAGCGCCGAGACGAGAGGAAGAGTGACCTTCCGTTCCCGGAGATCATGCCCAGTAGGTTTTCCAGTGACCGCTTCCGTTCCCGTGTAGTCGAGCAGGTCATCCGCTATCTGAAATGCCATCCCTAGATTGTGCCCATAAGAAGCAAGGGCTTCCCGGTAGTCAGGGGCACCGGAAATAGCGCCCATCTCGCAGGATGCCGCCATCAATGACGCCGTCTTGGCTGCAATCAACCGGTAATAATCGTCTTCTGAAAAGTCCAGTGCATCGTATGAAGTTAGCTGACGCATCTCCCCCACCGACATCTCATTCGCCGCTCTCGCCAGGACCGCGAGCGCGTCCACGTTGCCGACCCTTGCCAGTTCAGAGACTCCCTTCGAGTAGAGGTAATCTCCCATGATTACTGAAACCTGATGCGTCCAGAGCGCATTCACCGTGGGGAGACCGCGCCTCAACACCGAGTGATCTACTGCATCATCATGCACAAGTGTGGCTAGATGAACGAGTTCCACAACCGCAGCCAAAGTCAGTGCATCTTCGCATTCCTGATCGGCGACTCTACTGCAAAGCAGAAGCAACGTCGGTCGGAAAAGTTTCCCCCTCATGAAAAGCAGATGCTCATTGACCTCTTCAATTCGGTCGAAATCCGATAGTACAATCCTTCGGATCTCGTCACCAACACCCGCCACAAGCGCACTTACCGGAGCCTGGATCGCCGAAAGCTGCGGTGGGGATTTGCCAACCAGTTTTGTCATTGCCTGTGATTAGTTTGGGATAGGAATGGGCGAGTGTCCGCTGCCCTGTTCAGTCTGATTTCGTTTAGAGACACTCTTCCCCTCGGCAAAGTTTCTGGTAGGGGTCCGGAATAGCGGTCGTCTTTGTCCGTATTTCTCTCATCTATGTCCGCTTTCTGTTCTTTCTGCCCGAGAAGCTTGATCTTCTACATTGTTGCTTAGGAGCCCTTCCCCCGACGACCGTCTCGTCGTGCAGCGATGTGTTTTGCCAATCGTTCGGACAATCTCCTAGCGTGCCCCGGATCCGGGAGCTTTAATCTGTCTTCGCAATTACTGAGCACAAGAGTATCCGGAAGCATACCAATGACTTCTGTCTCAGTGACCTTACCCCCAAGAGCACCAACCTCAGCGGCAATCACGTCAAAAACATCTAACGGCGATGTTCTGAAAGGGTCCTCAAGGTTCATAGATACCTGGATACGTCCAGACACCTCAAGTTCCAGGCCAAGAGCTCGTAGACCAGTAAAACCCCCATCCCGTTCTCTGATTTTTGAAGCTACCGACCGTGCCTCCTGAAGTGTGATTCCTTCAGTAAAGATATTCCACGCTAATAGGACCTCTCGGGCTCCTACACAGGTGACCCCAGCAGTCGGATGCGCAGAGGAACGGCCTGCCATCTGGTCTGGCAACCTGTCCAGCGGCCAGCCCCCGGTCAATTCTTCTAACCCACCACGCCTCAAGGTTGCCAGATCACGGCCAGGAGGACTAGACGCATAGCCATAGTGATAGACCGGCACACCCAGAGCACTGATCGCCTTCCCTACTCGTCGAGCAGAATAAACCGCCTCAACCATCGACATGTCATTTAATGGAACGAACGGCAACACATCCAAGGCACCGATCCGCGGATGCACTCCCCTATGTTTTCGTAGGTCAATGTGCTCCCGAGCAAAACCCGCAAGGGATATCGCAGCGTCTTCTACAGCGGGGGGCGAACCTATAAAAGTTATGACGGCACGATGGTGGTCTGGGTCAGTGGACCAGTCCAATACCTCCACGTCGTATACGCTGATCCGGTCGACCATCTCGCGGATCAAACCAAGGTCGCGACCTTCCGAGATATTTGGTACAGCTTCGAGCACTGGCACACGTAGGTCAGACGCCATGGTGAAATCTATCTAACTAAAGAAAAGCAGAGTCATCGTGGTATAATGTCGCCCCAGTTATCTGGACCAGAGTCACTGAACTTAAATTTCCATATGGGTAATTGAGCCTTGCGTATCACGATGAATCTGATGAACCCAGTCAGATGCTCACCGCGACTGAAGGCCCATATCTAAGTTCCGTTGCCTATAGTCGAACTTGAGGTCACGGTTGTCACGCAACGAGACCTCAAAGCGAAACGTCCAGTTTCCGGTGGCAGTCTGTAAAAAATCGAAGTTTGCCTCCCAACGGTGTAAATCTCGAGTGAGACGAATCGAATGATCGTTGAACGCTCCTAACTCTAAGTCATAAGCCGTTCGCCAACTCACTGACCATTTCTCCGTTGGCTGGAGTCGCAAAGTACCACTGAGCATCTGACTGGCGACACGCAAAGGATCACGAGGCCGCTGGAGAGAGTAGCTCAGGTTGGCATTCCATCCGCCGGTAGATCCGCTAGTACTCTGCGCAGGTGACGGCGAAGACACATCACTCCTCCCCATGCCAGGAACAATCGTAGACTCGTCCATCGTCCCTGAAAAATCTAATTCATCCGAATTATCCGGTTCAACAGCAGCTTCACCTCTCTCATTGTCTCCCCTCCAGAAAGTGAGCCAACGAAAAATTGAAGAGGACGAACCCACTGAAAATCCAAGATTTACAGAACTCAGGTGCGGTTCGAAACGCCTCTCGGCAAGTTGCCCATTCTTATCCAACTCGTCGGCGAAGAGTTCGTGATCGACTGAAACTGCAAGACCCCTCAGATAATCGGAAGAAAACTGATTGGACAGCCTGGTAGTCTCGAAACCTGACAGAAAAAGTCCTACGGAATCCGCTTGCACGAAATCGTACTGAATTACGCTTGTGCGCCACGCAAGCAGGGTCACCGCTGGCACCTGTTGAATCCGTTGTATCCCGCCCTCGGCATTGTCAGCTGCTTCCGCCAATGGGCTCTCCAGTGAATCAGGCTGAGAAGGCCCTGCACCTGCGCCGAGAGAATCCCCGAGCGGGCCTTCACTCTCTAATCCTAGAGACACCACCTGCTCCTCCACCTCTAGCTCACGCGGCTTGGCCTCCCAAGTCTGTGTGAGTGATACAGAAATAGCATTTTTAGGCTGGAGTGCTCGCGCACCAAACACCGCCCGCTGCATATCTGTCGGTGCTGACTCGGGGCTCCAAGCGTAGTCGACCGCTGGAGTGATCTTGTGCCTGATGGCCTCGAACGGACCGAACCCCCCAAAAAAGCCGTAAACATCGGTCTTCAATTGAGCGCCGAAGGCGATCCGAGATGGTGCGGACACAAAATTCTGCGCTAAGGGATCCGTATTCGACCGGAGCATATTTCCGGACAGAGATAGACGTGGCGTAATCGTAGTCGACCCAATTAGTTGCTGCTGATAATTCACACTAGTGGACCAGCGCAGTTCGGCCTCAGTTAGATCGCCTATCATCAGCTGTGCCTCTTGGGTTGAGTCAGGAATCACCAAGAATGTGTTGTCCAGTGCACCAGCCGTTCGATCCTCTGTAAGATCCACTGCCTGAGAAAGTGTCAGCCTGCCAAGGCTTAGGTTACTCCGCAGAGTCCCAGTCATCACCTCTCGGTCAAGCCCAGTCAACGAGGTAATCGTGTCACCGGGGGACTGAAGACGATCTACAGCGTTACGTCGGAACCCCCCGGCACCCGACCACGTCATATTGTTGTAAAAAGCAGCCTCACTCGACGGCGCCTGAAACAGTGTGATCGGCGAGAGAGATACGTTCGCCGAAGGCAGCAACCATTCTGTGCGATCGTCTGAGAGGTACTGCTTTCGATTCGCAGCGAGAGACATTGAGCCCCAACCGAATCGTCGGTTCACACCAGCTTCTGAGTCGATCGACTGGGTAACCTCCTGCGGGTTGAATGAATTATCTCTTACGAACTGATTGTCTGAAACAAACCGCCCCGAGATCCGGAGTTGAGTACGTTCATCCACGTCCCAGGAGTGTCTCGTATCCAAAGCGAGTTCACCGGAACCGCTGGAATTCCAGAAGCGTTTAGCATTGACGGAGCCCTCTAGAAAGTGTTTCCGGAACCGATATTGCACAGATCCAGTCATCGCGAAAAACGTTTCACTAAACCAGTCCATGGCAACGAGCGCATCTGCGTACTGACTAGCCGCCCAGTAGAAGCCCAAATTACTCACCCGACGCCTGTAACCTCCCGAAGTCCGAACGATATCGTTCACTGAAAAACGTGGCGTCAGCAAACCTGACCGACGGCCTCTCGTGAGACTCTGAGCCATAAAAGGGAGCCATGCGACGGGCACGTCAGCGAAGTACAGACGGACTCCACGCGCCACCAGAACGTTCCCAGCAACGACCTTGATCTCGTCCGTTTCGAAATGATAATGCGGCTCATCCAAGTCGCATGAGGTAAAGTGCGCGTGCGACATAAACGTCGAGTCAGGAGCAGCAAACGGCATATCACCGCGGATCATCCAATTCGCTCCTTCCTGAGCGAAAGCTGTTTTGGCATCAAGTGCCGTTCCTCTCCCCTGCCCTAAGCTGTATACCATACTCGCTGCATCCACTGGATCGCCGTCGGGCGGCGTGTATGTAGCGTCTCCCACTGTTCGGATCGCGCCCGCTGACTCGTCGAAAGTGATCGACGTATCGGCCTCAATAGCAGATCCCTCACTAGCCACTCGCGCACGACCACCTTCCGGAGCCTGCAAAACCAGAATCCGTTCTTGTGCTTGGAAGTCGGCCTGCTCTCCCCGGTACTCCGTCAACGCGAACCCAGGCATCGTAAAAAGTTCGGCCGCGACATCATCCATCCCCCCACCTCCGCGGTCACCTTCAGCCGCAGCTGCGAGCCGAGAAGAGTCCTGAACAAATAGGACGCTGTCCGCCCCGATTGGACGAGCAAGGCGCTCTAGCCGTTCCAGAATAGCTTGACGAGCCGAGTCGACCTGTAATTCTTGGCCGATGGAATCGCCCACAAGCTGAGAAACGTCCAGAGTCACGGTTGTACCGCCAAGTCGTGTGGAATCCGCTACTTGTGCCAAGACTCGGCTGGGACCTATAAGAATGACCCCTATTACCGCTACCGACAGGCTCCATCTACATAGGACAGCGTGCACGCTTGTTAGTCGGTCCCGACCGAGCCATCTGGCGGCTCAAGAGTCTTCTCGTATTCCTCTTCTTTCTTAGCCTTTCTCCGGTACACGCCGACCGAAAGGAAGATGCCAAACTCGTATAGCACGATTAGCGGAAGCATCATCATGACCGTGAGCGTAATAGCGTCCCCCGGAGTGATGAAACTGGCTAAGACCGTGATTAGCACTATGGCGTGCCGTCGCTTGGAGCGAAGGAACTTCGGCGTGACCACACCCATTAGACTCAATGCGAGAATTACGATCGGGAGTTCGAAAACAGCTCCGAACGCAATGAGCATCTTCACAATGAAGCCCAATGTAGCGTTGATCTCCAGAGAACCCTCAAGCGAAGCCGACAGAAATGCTTTGAAGAACTCAAGTGTCACAGGAAGCGCTGCAAAGTACGCTAGGCATACCCCACCCATAAACAGCAAAAGTCCCAAGTAAAGTGCCGGCAAGATCGCTCTTCTCTCGTCCTTTTCGAGCGCCGGGGAGAGGAAGGACCAGATGTGGTACACGAGAATCGGAAATGAGAGAATCACGCCGCCATAAATAGCCAAGCGCAGTGTCACAAAGAACGGATCAGCCGGTGACAAAAAGATCAGTTGTAAGTTCGGATCGTTGTACGCGTCCCGGATCGGAGCAATAAGGATTTCAAGCGCCTGAAAGTAGTAAACAAGCCCAAACGAGATAATCGAACAGAGAATTAGAGCCAGCATTGACCAGAGAACGCGCCAGCGGAGTTCCTCTAAGTGGTCAAGAAAAGGCATTTCGCCTCTAGGATTCTGCTTTAGCATAAATGTCAGTCAGTCTCCTGGACGCCGTCTGATTAAGCTCACTGAAAAGCGCTTTAGATGGGGAGTTCCACCTGGTTCCGGCGCTGCTCCTCGCGGGTATCGGCGGATTCCATCTCGTCTACGAATTCTTGGAACTCACCGGCGTCCTTGAAGTTCCGATATACGGAGGCGTAACGGACATAGGCTACGCGATCGATTGGGCCAAGACCGCCCATTACCAAGGACCCTATCTTCACCGATGGGATTTCAACCCCGGCCTGGCTTGAGAATTGGTCCTCGATCTCATCGATGAGAGCCTCCATATCGTGAGCTGATACGGGTCTCTTAGCGCATGCGACTTTGACACTACGAAGCAACTTTGTCCGATCGAAATCTTCAATAGCCCCAGAACGCTTCAGCACCTGAATTGGACGTTCCTCGACGTACTCATAAGTCGTGAACCGTGCCCCACAAACAGTACACTCTCGACGGCGACGAACAGCTCGGCCACCGCGACTGGCCCGGGTATCGACGACCCGGTTTTCGGTCGCGTCACACTCCGGACAGCGCACGACTCAGCCGATCTCGTCGAGACGCTCACGGGCGAGCATCGCTACCAGCTCGTCAGGATAGGTGTTGACGATTCGCTCCAGTGTCTCTCGAGCGGAATCAAGGTCTTCGAGGCCAATCTGAACCTCAGCAATTCTGTAGAGCGCTTGAGGAACCCGCGGGTGGGTAGGGAAGAGTTCCTGAATCCCACCAAAAGCCTCGATAGCATCTTCGGGCCGATCTTGCTGCGTAAGTATATCCGCAAGAAAAAAGTGAGCATCAGGTGCCAGTTCATTGTTCGGATGTTCGGCCAAGAATTGCTCAAATGCCCGCGAAGCCGAGTTCAACGATCCGCGATCGTACTGACTCTTGGCAACATCGTAGAGTTCTTCAGGATTACTGCCACTTCCAATCAGGCTTTCATTCCCCACATTGGAAGAGTCGGAAGATGTCGTTAGATCTGAAACACTAGTGGTCGGAACTACCGAAGCACGACGCATGTTGGCCATCTGATCCCGCACGCTGGCTAGACCTCGCTGGTTTTCACCTGCAATCGCCTCAATGCGGACCAGAATCTGATTTACCTGCTGCAACTGACGACTCAGGTCACCGCGAAGATCGAAAAGCCGGTCTCCTTGGGTGCGCAAAGTGTCCCGCGTTTCCCGCGTCTCGACCATTAATTCCGCCGCTAGAGAGTCCTGATGTGCAATCACCGCCTGCAAGTCCTCCTGCAGCATCAGTATGTCACTCTTCATGACGCAACCGGAACATGCGACCGTGACGGCCACCATTAGCATGACACGGGCCGACTTCGTTGGGAACGAACTTATCATGATATGCATCGACCCCTCCCCCGGCGCACCGGGGGAGGGGTCCGAATCCGAAAAGGTCACCCGGTTAGTTGGCCGGGTTGATCGCGTCGGCCCCGGCCGTGATCACGAACTGGCCACGCCGGTTTCTCGCCCAATCAGACTCGGTTGAGCCTTGCTGAAGCGGGCGCCCTTCACCGAAGGACACGATCTCGAACCTGTTCTCGCCCAGGCCGAAGCCTACGAGAAACTGCCGGATAGCCTCGGCACGACGGTTACCCAACGCCATATTGTATTCAGTCGAGCCTCGCTCATCTGCATGGCCCTCTATGCGAACCTGCACCTGCGGACTAGCACGGAGGATATCGACTTTAGCACGAAGTGTAGCCTCGGCATCATCCCTGATGTCGGACATGTCGTAGTCGAAGAAAACCATCTCCTCCAGAGCTGCGCGCGCAGCGCGAACGGCACGCTGACGCTCTGCTTCAGCTGCGCGCTCTGCGGCGAGGCGCTCAGCCTCTGCCCGGCGCTCAGCTTCCGCAGCCGCAACGGAATCGTTGTAGCGCTGAAGCGAGTCCTGATCTGCTTGTGGTGGTGGTGGTGGCGGCGGTGGATCACCTCCGCACGCGCCCACGAGAAGCGTTGCTGCAAAAACGGTTATAAAAAAACGTCGGACGATCATCCCAACTCCCGGGTTGAACGAACTGGTGTAAAGTGTTGACGCGCGCGGATTGCGTCGACGAACGCAACGAAGCTAACGCCGTTTTTCAACGTGGAAAGTCCCCTGCTAGATAGAGCGAGGGCTCTTGAAACGCAACGTTTAAAGAACGAACCCTCAAAATCCTTCAAAGATCGACGATCACTTTGCGGGCAATCCCTGGCGTAGATGCATCAAATTACGCTGGTGGAATCACCGGAGACCAGTCCGGAAGATCAACGCGCCGGCCACCCAAAAGTGACCGCAAGCGACCGGTAGTGACATCCACAACCATTAGTCCGAATCCCCAACTCCGCTCTCCGGCGAATACCAAATGACGTCCGTCTGGCGCCCAGCTCGGAGCTTCATTGTTGCCTTCGGACGTGAGCTGCCGCAGAACTCGTCCACCATCGTCGAGGTTGATCACCAGAATATGATACCGCCCACGACGGTCGATCCGACCATGAAATGCTACGAGATCCCCATTAGGTGACCAGTCTGGAGCTGCATAGAAACCACCACCACCGTACTCGTAGGGAGAGAGCGTCTCTGCGGAACCTCCCTCGGCCGGCATCATCATCACTTGAGGAACAGCATCGCCGAAACGAAGTGTGTTAAAGGCAAGCCACCTACCGTCAGGAGAGTAGGTGGGCGAAACGTCGTACCAAGGCCCTCCGGAGAGAAAAGAGAGACAACAATTCTGGGCGAGGTCGTAAGTAAAGATCCCGCTCTGGGAATTACTACCAAATACAGAGAAGGCAAGAGTTTTTCCGTCGGGGTGGTATGTTGGGGTAACATAGTCACCAGGGCCCCGAACGGCCGGCAGAGCACTCAGCTCATTCCCGAATCGATCAACTTCGTAGATCCGGGGAACTCCCGTCTTATATGAAGCGATCGCAAGGCGCGAACCATCGGGCGACCAAGTCGGGGACTCGGTCAAAGAATTGTAGTCCGTTACTTGTCGGAGGTCCTCACCGTCAGAATCGATTACATAGACCTCCTTGTTTCCATCGTTGCCTACCATCGTGAATGCAATACGACTAGCAGCCATCCCCGGGGCACCGGTAGCCCACCGAACAATCTCATCGGAAGTGCGATGCACTGACATACGAAAGTCGTCATCATCCTGCGACGGCAATTTGAACCGCCCTCTGTCGCGTACCTCTCCATATACGACATCGTGCAGCTCTACTGTGAGCATGTAACCGTCTCCTGTAGCCTCAACCTCACCCGCTACAAGCCAGACTGCTCCTAGGCGGTCCCAGAGGGGATAATCAACATGACTACCGACCATCGCAGCTGGGAGCGAGTCGATGACTTCGAATTGATCAGAATTGCGCAGGTCTCGACCCACAATCGCTTCGACCTGAGAAGCGATCA
>Ga0114933_10004658_pt1 | contig 12722 bp, 10 predicted proteins | sample 4SBtaG_FD_89691 | JGI IMG/M metagenome (GOLD analysis project Ga0114933, IMG submission 89691) | Deep subsurface microbial communities from Kolumbo volcano to uncover new lineages of life (NeLLi) - 4SBTROV12_W25 metaG | ecosystem: Environmental > Aquatic > Marine > Volcanic | place: Kolumbo...
AGTTGAAAAAACGTTTCCTGACCCCGAAAGGACAGGAGAGCCGTTCAACCTGGACGTTGTCCAAGCGATTTACTCTAAAAGAAATCGACAGAGCTGCTATCTGTTTTTCAAAGACCGAACCGGGCCCTCGATCGAGGTCGTCCGATTGAGCCCCGCGTACTTAATGCCGCTCGATATGGGGGTCAAGCGACTTTTTGCGGACCGGAGAGCGATGCGCCCCGGCTGCGAAGCCTCCGGCATTTAACGCCGCCAAGCGGCCTGGCAAGGGCATCGAGGCCGCATGGCGAAAAGCGCGGGGCTATGCGGCTTCTCCCGGGGGATCCTCAGCCGCCGAAGGGGCCGGCCTGCATCTGGAAGAGCTTGTAGACCCAGCCCGCGACGAGGCCGGCGAGCAGCGAGGACGCCACAGCGCCCTCGTGCCGGACCATCCAGGCCCAGGCCTGGGTCAGCCGCGCGGCCGGGCGGACGAGGTCGGCGAGCGCCAGGAGCGCCACCGCGACCGTGCCGAGGAAGAGGACCACCCCGAAGGGCTGGGTGACCACCGCGTCCAGAGGGGAGAGGTGGGCCATGTGGGTAAAGGTCGTCGTCATCCCGCACATCGGGCAGGGCCAGCCGGTCATCGCCAGGATGGTGCAGGTCCCGAGCCCGAGCTGCTTGTGGGTCCCATGCCCTGCGGGATCCGCGTCCAGCCACGCAGCGATGCCGAGCACCAGCCAGGCGGGCGCACCCAGCACGATGGCCAGGATGCGGTCTCGTGCGGCGTCTGAGAGTCGCCCCCAGGCGGCGACCGGACTCACCCCGCGTCTTCTTCCGGGAGCGCCGCCTCGAGGATCGCGCCGATGGAGGCGGCGTCGCGGTCGAGGTCATCGATCCGGCCGGCCACCTTCTTCCGGAAGCGGTGGTACTCCTGCGCGATGTTCAGCGCGGCGAGCAGAGCGACGGTGTGTTCGTCGAAGCTGGTCCTGGCCACCTCGGTCATCTTGCCGTCGACATAGGCCGCCACCGCCTCCAGATCCTCGTCGTCCTGGTCCGAGCGGATGTTGTACTGACGTCCTCGGATGGTGATCTGCGTAGCCATCGGGTGCTCCGGAAGAGGGCAGCGTAACGCAGTCCGGGTCAGAGCAAGGCGTCCACGAAGGCGTCGGCATCGAAGGGGCGCAGATCGTCGATGCCCTCGCCGATCCCGACGAACTTCACGGGCATGGCCAGCTCCTCCATGATCGCGATGACCACGCCGCCCTTGGCGGTCCCGTCGAGCTTGGTGAGCACCACCCCGGTGACCCCGGTGACCTCGCCGAAGGTGCGGGCCTGGGAGAGGGCGTTCTGGCCCATCGTGCCGTCGAGGACGAGGAGGACCTCGTGGGGTGCGCCCGGGCAGGCCTTGCCGATGACGCGCGTGACCTTGCCGAGCTCCTCCATCAGCGGCTGCTTGCTCTGGAGGCGGCCGGCGGTGTCGCAGAGCACCGTGTCGTGTCCCCGCGCCTTGGCCGCCTCCAGGGTGTCGAAGAGGACAGCCGCAGGGTCAGCGCCCTCCTGGTGGGCGATGATGTCGACTTGGGCCCGGTCGCTCCAGACCTTGAGCTGCTCGATGGCGCCTGCGCGGAAGGTGTCTCCAGCGCCGAGCAGCACCTGCCTGCCCTCCCCCTTGAAGCGGTTCGCGAGCTTGCCGATGCTCGTGGTCTTGCCCGAGCCGTTCACGCCGACGACCAGGAGCACATGGGGCCCCTCCGCGGGCGGCGGGAGCAGCTCCGGTGAGAAGCGGGCCAGCCGAGACCTGAGGTTCACACGGAGCGCCTCTCGCAGCGCCTCGGGCTCCTCGATGCCCCCGGACCGGGCGGTCTCGCGGAGCTCCTCGACCAGGGCCATGGCCGTCTTCACGCCGACGTCGGCGCCGATGAGGGCCTCCTCGAGGGACTCGAAGAGCGAGTCGTCGACCGTCGCGCCGCCGAAGAGACCGGCGAGCTTGGACGAGGTCCGGGCGAACCCGGCGCGGAACCTGTCGAGCGCGCTCGGAGGCTCCGGGGCGAGGGCCTCGACCTTGTCGGTCGCTGGGGCCGCGTCGGCCCGCTCGCCGATGGGGACGCGCTCCTTTGGATCCGGGAGCGCGCTACGGCTCCGCAGCCCGAACCAGGCGGCGACCAGCCCGCCGAGGACCAGGGGAACGACGATGGCGAGTTCGTACAGACCGATCGGCATGCGCCGCGGCTAACTCAGCTGACGTTCACGGACACCAGTCGAGAGATTCCGGGGTCGGGCATCGTCACGCCGTAGAGCGTGTCGACGACCTCCATCGTCTTCTTGTTGTGGGTGATGACGATGAACTGGGTCAGCTCGCTCATCTCCTTCAGGACGGCGTTGAAGCGCGCCCCGTTGCTCTCGTCGAGGGGTGCGTCGACCTCGTCGAGCAGGCAGAAGGGCGACGGCTTCACGCGGAAGAGCGCGAAGAGGAGTCCGATGGCGCACATGGCCTTCTCGCCGCCGGAGAGCAGCGTGAGGTTCTGTAGTCGCTTTCCGGGAGGCTGGACGAAGATGTCCACGCCGGTCTCGAGCAGATCCTCGTCGTTCGTGAGCCGGAGTCGGCCCTGGCCGCCGCCGACCAGCCGCGGGTAGATGCGACGGAACTCGGCGTCGACCTTGTCGAAGGCCTCGCGGAAACGCTCGCGACAGGTGCGGTTGATCTCGGCGACCGTTCGCCGAATCCGCGCGACGGACTCTTCGAGGTCGAGCCTCTGCTCCTCCAGCCAGGCGTGTCGCTCGGCGACCGCCGTGTACTCCTGCAGCGCGGCGAGGTTCACTTCGCCGAGGCCTCCCAGGGTGGCCTTGGCGGACTCGAATTCGCTGACGCGAGCGCGCACGAGCGCCTCGTCCTCGACGTCGGCGGGCACGATGCGGAGGTCCTCCACCGGCTCCAGCGTCAGGCCGGGCACGGGGAGCTCAGCCTGGGCGTCCTCGCCCGCTTCCAGGATGAGAGCGTGGTCTCGCTCGAGGCGGTCCAACAGCCCGGGCAGCGACACCTGGTAGCGAGCCTCGACTCCCTGGCGGAGGGTGTCGATGCCCAGCTTCACCTCCTGAAGCTTCAGCTCCCAGCGCGTGGTCTTCGACTGTGCCTGCTGGAGCTGCCCGCGGCGCTCACGGAGCGTCTCTTCAGAGCCGGCGATGGCGTCCTGGCTCTTCCGCAGGCGCTCCGCTTCGAGGCCCAGGCGATCCCGGTTGTCGCCCTGCTGGGCGGCCAGCTCTTCGAGCGCAGCCTCGATCCGCTGGTCGTCCTGCTCCAGAAAGGCCAGGCGCTCCCGGGCGGTCTCGAGCTCCGCGGCCGCCCGCTGGCCGCGCTCGATCGCCTGGTCCCGCCGACCTGCAGCGCTCTCCGCTGCCCGCTGGAGCAGAACGACCCGCTCCTTCACCGCGCTCTGCTCGGTTCGTGCCCGCGCCGCGGCCTCTCGCGCCCGCGCCGTCGAGGTCTCGAGCTCCGCCATCTCGGCTTGGAGGCGCGTCAGCTCCCGCTCGATGGCGACCAGCTGCTCCTCCTCGACCGCGATGGCTGCCTGCTCCTCGCTGCGGCGTGCATGGAGGCTCTCCTGCTCGCGCGCGACGCGTGAGCGCTCGGTCTTCATTCGGGCCAGCCGCTCCTGCCCACTCTCGAGGGAGCGAGCGAGGTCCTTGGCAGCGTTCTGCGCCTGGGCGAGGTCCTGTTCGGCTGCGCGTCGCGCACCGCGCAGGCGCTCCAGCTCGTCCCGAGCTGTGTCGATGGCCTGGCGGCCCACATCCATCGCGTCGCGAGCGGCGGCCGCGGCGGCCTCGGAGGCGCCCGCGTCGCGGCGGGCAGCCTGCAGCTGGTCCCGGAGCTGGGAGATCTCGCGCTGGCGCTCCAGAAGGACCGTCCCCGACGCGACCTCGCGTCCTGCGCGGACGGTGCCGTCGGCCTCGACGCGGACGCCGAGGGTCGGCACGACCCCCGCCTCGTTGGCGTCGAGCGCCTCGTCGAGGCTCTCGAAGACGCGGACCTCCGGCCGGCTCAGATCGCCGAGGTCGACGACCCGGAGCGAGGTGCGCTCACCACAGATGGCGATGGCCTCCTCGAGCTGCTCACGCCGTTTCAACAGCACCGTGTCCAGGTCGGCGCCCATGGCGAGCTCGACCAGCTCGTCGCAGCCCGGTAGGTGCTCGGCCAGCAGGCCATGGGTGTCCAGCGCGTCGAGCACATCGCGGGCGCCCCCTTCGACGCCGGCGCGCGCGGCTTGCAGGGCCTCGAGGGACTGGACGCGGGCGTCGAGACCGCCGACAGCGCGTGCAGCCTTGGCCACGGCATCGTCGGCGCGGCGGACGGTGCGCTGGAGATCGGCCTGGCCAGCCTCGACCGCACGCAGCTTCTCGCGGGCGCGCTGGGCGTCGTCGGCGGTGGCGATGCGGAGCGCCTCGGCCGCGTCGACGCGTCCGGCGGCCTCGGCGGCCTCGGCGGCGAGGGCCTCGACCCGCCGGAGGGCCTCGGACAGGCGGGGCTCGATGCCTTCGGTCTGGGCCCCCAGCTGCTCGAGCCGCTGAGCCGTGGCGCCCATGCGTGTCTTTCGGCGCACGAGGCCGGTGACCTTGGCCATGTGACCGGACTTGGAGTCCTCGAGCGAGGACCGCACGGCGTGCAGCCGGCCTCCCAACTCCTCGGCCTCCTTCTTCTGCGAGGCAAACAGGGCGTCTCGATCGTCGAGGGTCGCCCGCGCGGTGCGCAGCTCCTCGGTCGTGTGCTCGTGCTCCTCGACCGCCTGGTCCTGCTGCCGGCCAGCCTCGTCGAGGTCGCGGACGAGGCCCTCGACCCGGCGCTCGAGCTCAGCGCTCTCGCGGGCCTGGAGTCGCCGGGTGGCGTCCAGCTCGCGGCGCTGGGCCTCGAGCTCGGCGATCTCGTCCCGCAGCCGGCCGACGACCGTCTGCATCACCGCGATCTCGTCGCGCGAGCCCTGAAGCTCGGCGTCCCGGCGCTCGACGTCGCGGGTGAGCTGCTCGACGTCCCGCTTGCCGTCCCGGTGGCGCTCGTGGAGAGCGCGGCGGTCGCCGGAGAGCGCGGCGTACTGCGCGAGGCCCAGGTAGAGCTCGTTCTGCCGGACCGTAGCTTGCAGCCGACGGTAGCGCGCCGCCTTCTCCACCTGGCGCTCGAGGGTTCGTAGGCGCCGGCCGAGCTCCTCGGCGACATCCGTCGCGCGGTCCAGGTTCTGCTCGGTGAGCTGGAGCTTCTGCTCCGTCTCGTGCTTGCGCGCCTTGAAGCGGGAGATGCCGGCGGCCTCCTCGAGCAGACCGCGACGCTGCTCCGGGCGAGCCTGCACGATCTGGCCGATCTGGCCCTGCTCGATGAAGCTGTAGAGCTTGTTGCCGATGCCAGTGTCGAGCAGGAGATCGATGATGTCCTTGCGTCGGACCCGGACCTGGTTGATCAGGTACTCGCTGGAGCCGTCCCGGTAGAGGCGCCGACCGATGCGGATCTCCTCGAAGCGCGCGTAGTCGCCGGGGAAGGGCCGAGCGCCCCGCTGGAAGGTCACGACGACCTCGGCCAGGCCGACCTTCTTTCGGCCCTCGGAGCCGTTGAAGATGACGTCCTGCATGGCCTGGCCACGCAGGCTCTTGGCCGACTGCTCCCCCACGACCCACTTGATCGCGTCGACGATGTTCGACTTGCCGCAGCCGTTCGGGCCGACGACGCCGGAGATGCCCTCCCCGAAGTGGAAGGCCTGCCGATCGACAAAGGACTTGAAGCCCTGGAGCTCGAGCTTTCGGATGCGCATCGGTGTGGGGGGCCCGGAAGAGAGGGCGCCAAGAGAGAGGGCAACAACGGGCGCCTGGGAGAGCGCCGCGGGGGAGGCTTGGTAGCGACTCCGAGGCTACCACGCCATTCCAGGATCCCTCGTGATCTTCGACACTTGACGTGTCAACGGTTTCTATAGATGGCCATCGTGTCGAGGTAGTGCTTCCACGAGTAGCCGATCCATTTCCGGTCCTTGTCCGTCAGGGGGCGCACCGCGCGGGCCGGCGACCCGAGGATGAGGTGGCCCGGCGGAAAGGTCTTGCCTCCGGTCACGAGGGCGCCCGCGCCGACCATGGAGTCGTCGGGGATCACGCAGTTGTCCAGCAGGATGGCCCCCATGCCGATCAGGCAGTCGCTGCCGATCGTGCAGCCGTGCAGCAGCACGCGGTGGCCGACGGTCACGCGCTCGCCCAGCGTCGTCGTCGACAGCCCGCCGGTCATGTGCACGACGCTCTGGTCCTGGATGTTGGAGTCGTCGCCGATGACGATCGAGCCCATGTCTCCCCTCAGGACCGCTCCCGGCCAGACGCTGACGTTCCGGCCGAGCGTGACCTCGCCGATGACGGTGGCCGAGGCGTGGACCCAGGCGGTCTCGTGGAGCTTCGGGTCGTGGTGCAGGAAGGGCTCGATCATGGCCGCGAAATAACGCCCCGCGGTGCTCGTAGAGCGAACACGACTCTCGGAGGAAGCCGTGGACAACCCGCTCGTGACGACCAAGAAGGATGTGGGCTGGGCCTACCTGTTCTGGATCGCCGGCTGGTTCGGCGTGGCCGGCCTGCACCGGCTCTACGTCGGCCGCATCGGCAGCGGCCTGCTCTGGTTCTTCACCGGCGGCCTCTGCGGCATCGGCACGCTGATCGATGCCTTCTTCATGCCCCAGCTGGTCCAGGACGCGAACCAGGGCAAGCCCGGCTTCTGAGGCCTCTCAGCCGAGGAGCACGCCGGCGACGGTGCCGGTCATGAAGGCCGCCAGGCTGCCCGCGATCATCGCGCGGAGGGCGAGCGATGCCAGGTCCTTCATCCGCCCGGGCGCGATGCCGCCGATTCCGCCCAGCTGGATGCCGATGCTGGCGAAGTTCGCGAAGCCGCACAGGGCGTAGCTCGCGATGATCGCGGAGCGCTCGGAGATCATCGGCACCTCCGAGTTCACGATCTCGCCCAGGTGGATGAAGGCGATGAACTCGGTGAGGACGATCTTCTCGCCCAGCAGCATGCCGACGACGGGGGCCTCCTCCCAGGGAACGCCCATGGCCAGCGCGATGGGCGTGAAGATCCAGCCCAGGATCCGGGACAGGGAGAGGGGGTCCTCGCCGAGCACGATCCAGCCCAGCACCCAGTCGATCATCGCGACCATGCCGACGAAGGCGATCAACATGGCGGCGACGTTCAGCGCCAACTTCATGCCCTCGGCCGCGCCGTTCGCGCAGGCCTCGAGCACGTTGCCCTGGGTCCTCGGCAGCGAGGGCACCTTGCCCATGGTGCGCGGTGCATGGAGCTCCGGCACCATCACCTTCGACACGGCGAGGGCAGCGGGCGCGGACATGATCGACGCCGTCACCAGGTGGCCGGCGATGCCGGGGATGTCCTTGAGGAAGCCGACGTAGGCGGCCATGACGCCGCCCGCGACCGTCGCGAAGCCACCGCACATCAGCGCGTGGAGCTCGGACCGCGTCATCGAGTCGACGTAGGGCTTCACAACCAGCGGAGCCTCAGTCTGGCCGACGAAGACGTTGCTCGCGGCGGCCAGCGACTCCGCACCGCTGGTGCCCATCGTCCGCTGCATGACCCAGGCGATGGCCTTGACCACCGGCTGCATGACGCCGAGGTGGTAGAGCACGCTCATCAGCGCGCTGAAGAAGACGATCGTCGGGAGGATCCAGAAGGCAAAGGTCTTCACAGGCGGGCTCACGCGCCCGATGAAGGTCACCTCCTGGCCGTCCTGGAGGATCTGGTGAGGCTCGATCGACTGGAAGACGAATTCGGCGCCGGCCTCGGAGAAGGACAAGAGCTTGTGCACGCCGCCGTCGACGATCTCGAAGAAGAAGGTCTGCAGGGCGGGCAGCAGGACGATGAAGCCGAACAGCAGCTGCAGGCCGACGCCCCAGGCGACCGGCGTCCACTTCACGTCCTTGCGCGACTCGGACAGCAGCCAGGCGATGCCGAGCATCACCACGATCCCGCCCAGGGAGAGCACGCGGTCGAGGCCCGTGGTCTCCCGCTCGATGAAGTTGGCAGCGAAGGCCGGCTCGGACAGCAGCGCCAGCATCATCGGATCTCGAGCGCTCCCGTCAGCGCCGCGAGCGCTGCGTCGAGGCCCTGTCCCTCGTGGTGGATCGTGAACACGGGCTGACCGGCCTCGACCGAATCGCCGCGGCGAACGTGGACCTCGACCCCTACGCCGTGGCGCACGGGATCGGCAGCACGGGTCCTCCCCGCGCCGAGCACGAACGCGGCCTGGCCTACGCCCGAGGCGTCGCAGCCGAGGACCTCGCCGGAATCCGGGGCTGTGACGACCTCGGTCGCGCAGCCCGAGCCCCGGAGCGGCCTGGAGAGGTCTCCGCCCTGCGCTTGCACCATGCGCGCGAAGGCGTTCAGGGCGCTGCCGTCCGCCAGGACACGACGCGCGCCGTCCTCGTCGCCGCTCAGTACACAGACGAGGTCGATCACCGAGGAGGGGCCCTCCCCCCGGAGGCAGGCGATGGACTCCTCGACCTCGAGCGCGTTGCCCACGGCGACACCCAGCGGCTGGCTCATGTCGGTCAGGTGGGCGCTCGTCACGACGCCGGCGCCGTTGCCCACTCTCACCAGGCTGTCGGCGAGGGCGCGGGCGTCCTCCGGCGTCTTCATGAAGGCGCCGCTGCCGACCTTGACGTCGAGCACCAGTCGGTCGAGGCCCTCGGCGAGCTTCTTGGAGAGGATCGAGGCCGTGATCAGCGGCACGGAAGCGACCGTGGCCGTCTCGTCGCGCAGCCCGTAGAGGATCCGGTCCGCCGGGCACAGGCTGCCTGTCTGGCCGGAGATGAAGCACCCAGCGTCAGCGAGCACTGTGCGGAGCTCGGGCTCCTCCAGGTCCGTGCGGAAGCCCTCGATCGCCTCGAGCTTGTCGAGGGTTCCACCGGTGATGCCGAGACCTCGTCCGGAGATCATGGGCACCTTGTGTCCCAGGGCCGCCCAGACCGGCGCCAGGACCAGGCTGATCTTGTCGCCGACGCCGCCGGTGCTGTGCTTGTCCACGAAGGGACCGCGGATGCCGGGCCACGACAGCGTGCTGCCCGAGGTCGTCATGGCCTGGGTGAGCACGACGGTCTCGTCGTCGGTCATGCCCTGGACACACACAAGGGCGAGCCATGCGGCGATCTGGGCGCGGGTGAAGCGCTCCTCGACCACCCCGGTGACGAAGTCCTGGATGGCCGCGGCGGAGTGCGCCCGGCCCGCCTTCTTGTCTTGGAGGAAGGCCTGGATCACAGGCGGCTCAGGAAGCTCTCGCCGGTCGGGGGGCAGTCGACCTCGAACCACTCGGCGATGGTCGCGCCGATGTCGGCCATGGTCTTGCGAGTCCCGATGTCGTTGCCGTGACCGTCCCGATGCCAGGCCAGGATCGGCACGTACTCCCGTGTGTGATCGGTGCCTGCGTGCGTGGGATCGCAGCCGTGATCGGCCGTGAAGATGAGCAGGTCGCGGCGCCCCATGCGGTCGAGGATGTAGGGAACCTTCGCGTCGAAGTCCACGAGAGCCTGGGCGTAGCCCTCGGGGTTGCGACGGTGGCCGTACATCATGTCGAAGTCGACGAGGTTGGAGAAGATCAGGCCCCTGTGCTGGCTGTCCAACAGATCGAGGGTGGCGCGGGTGATCTCGGCGTTGTGAGGCGCCTTGACCGCGCCGGTGAAGCCGCGATCCCCGAAGATGCTCTTCACCTTGCCGACGCTGGTGGTCTGCCAACCGGCGCCCTTGAGCGTGTCCACCACGGTGGACTTCGGAGGCCGCCGCGCGAAGTCCCGGCGGTTGCCCGTGCGCACGTACGCGCCCGGCTCGCCGACGAATGGCCGCGCGATGACCCGCGCCACGCCGAAGGGGCTGACGATGCGGTAGGCGTCCTCGCACCAGTCGTAGAGCGTGTCGACGTCGACGACGTCCTCGTGGGCAGCGATCTGGAAGACGCTGTCGGCCGAGGTGTAGACGATGGGCTTGCCGGTCGCGACGTGCTCTGCGCCGAGCTCCTCGATGATGACCGTGCCGCTCGCCTTGCAGTTGCCCAGGATGTCGCGGCCGACCTCGGCCTTGAAGGGCTCGATGATCTCGGGAGGGAAGCCCTGGGGGTACTCCATGAAGCGCTCGTCGACGGGCACCCCTGCCATCTCCCAGTGACCCGAGATGGTGTCCTTGCCGTCGCTGGCGATGGCGGCCTTGCCGAAGCCGGCGGACGGTCTGCGCTGAGGTGTGAGCCCCTTGACCGGACGGATGTTGCCCAGCCCGAGGCGCTCGAGGTTCGGGAGGGAGAGCCCTCCCACCGCCTCGGCGACATGGCCGAGGGTGTCGCTGCCAGCGTCGCCCCATGCTTCGGCGTCCGGCATGGCGCCGACACCGACGCTGTCGAGCACGATGAGCGTGCAACGCATCAGTAGGCGCCCTTGCCCGTGCCCCCGGTGACGATGGCGATCGACGCGGACGCGCCGAGGCGATTGGCGCCAGCGCGGATCATGTTGTTCGCATCCGACTCGGAGCGCACGCCGCCGCTGGCCTTGACCCCCATCTCGGGCCCGACCACCGAGCGCATCAGCTGGACGTCGTCCGCGGTCGCCCCTCCCCCTCCGAACCCGGTCGAGGTCTTCACGAAGGCCGCGCCGGCTGCCTTCGAGAGCGCGCAGCCGGCGATCTTCTCCTCGCGCGTGAGCATCTTCGTCTCGAGGATGACCTTGACCGGTCGCCCCTGGGCCGCCTGCACCACCGCCTTGATGTCCTGGAGCACGAGGTCGTGGTTGCCGGACTTCAGCGCTCCGATGTTGATGACCATGTCGATCTCGTCCGCGCCCAGCTTGATCGCGTCTCTGGTCTCCGCGGCCTTGGCGGTCGTGACGGCCGCGCCGAGCGGGAAGCCGACCACGCAGATGGCCATCACGCGCGTGCCCTTCAGCATCTGAACGGCCAGCGGCAGCCACGTCGTGTTGATGCACACCGAGGCGAAGCCGTACTCCGCCGCCTCGCGGCAGACGCGCTCGATGTCGGCGCGCGTGGCGTCCGGCTTCAACATCGTGTGGTCGATCATCCGGGCGAGCTCTGGCTTGGGCGTGCCTTCGACGCTGCCCGCCGTTCCGAGGCGACTCACGACCTTGCGCGTCCAGTCCTTCAGCGCGCTCTCGTCCTGCCACGTTCCTCGCAGAACGGGAAGCGGGGGCACGGTTTGCTGCTGCATCCGCTCTCGCACGCGGGCCGCGATGGCCTCGACGAGGGCGTCCATGTCGGAGTTGTTCGCCACGGGTGGCCTCGGAGTGGGCCGCCCATCCTATCTCGGCGCCGACCCACGCGGCTGTGCGAGCATCGCGCAATGGCACGGCAGGCGCGCGGGATCCGATTCCAGATCAGCCTCCTGCTGCTGCTCTCCGCGCTGAACGGCATCGTGCTCCTGGCTCTCGTTCTGACGCTGACGGCCGGCGATCTGGGGGAAGACAGCGCCCAGACGTTGACCGCAGGACTGGTCGCGTGGGTCGTCGCATCGACCCTCGTGACGGTCGTCAGCGCCTGGAAGCTGCAGGGTGCCCTCACCGTGCCCCTCGAAGAGGTCGGTGCCGCGGCCCGGCGGGTCGCGGGTGGAGAGCTCGCGCGGCCGATCCCCGTGCCGGATGCAGCCAACGAGTTCATCGACCTCGGCAAGTCGCTGGAGACGATGCGTTGGAGCCTGGTGGACCTCATCGACGAGCTGGACACCCAGAACGACACGGTCACCGCGATGCTCGATGCGCTCTCGGACGGGGTGCTGATGGCCGACGGAGAGCGCTTCGTCGAGTCCTGGAATCCTGCGGCCGCGCACCTCGTCGAGATCGCGGACCTGGGCAGCATCCGCAAGGGTGCGGTGGTCGACCAGGTCCTGGGCGTGGACGGCTCCCTGTTCTCAAAGGAAGCGAAGCGAACCAACCTGGACTTCGAGCTGGACGGGGAGCCCTTGCACCTCGTGGTGCGGACGCAACCCCTGGCGCGAGGCTGGGTCGTGGTGATTCGCGACGTCACGGAGTCCGTCGAGATCAACAACATCAAGCAGGAGTTCCTGAGCGTCGTCACCCACGAGCTCAAGACCCCTCTCACGGCCATCCAGGGCTACATCCGGCTGTTGATGATGGGCAAGGGCGGGGACCTCTCGCCGAAGCAGGCGGACCTCCTCCAGCGCTCGCGCGATCAATCCGATGTGCTCTACCGGATGGTCCAGGACCTGCTGGACGCCACCCGCCTGGAAGGCGGAAACCTGAGCCTTGACGTCGTCCCCACCGATCTGGTCAGCCAGGTCGAAGATGCCCAGTCCGCCTTCTCGGGTGAAGCCGTCCGGCGGCGGGTGAAGCTGGAGCTCGAGTGTGAGCTGCCCAGCGGCTCGACCATGCAGGCGGATCCGATGCGCCTTCAGCAGATCCTCGGCAACCTGATCCGCAACGCCATCAAGTTCACCGAGGCCGGCGGGACCGTCACCCTGCGGGCCTCGAAGGACGGGGGTCAGGTGGTGCTCGAGGTCGACGACACGGGGCGGGGAATCCCCGAGGACAGCGTCGATCGTCTGTTCGAGAAGTTCTACCAGGTCGAGCGCGGGGACACGCGGAAGTCCGGCGGCGCCGGGCTGGGCCTCTACATCGTGGACCAGCTGACACGTGCCATGAACGGCACGATCGAGGTACGGTCCGAGGTGGGACGAGGGAGCACGTTCACCCTTCGATTCCCACTCGTCGAGACGGCTTCG
>Ga0114933_10004659_pt1 | contig 12721 bp, 15 predicted proteins | sample 4SBtaG_FD_89691 | JGI IMG/M metagenome (GOLD analysis project Ga0114933, IMG submission 89691) | Deep subsurface microbial communities from Kolumbo volcano to uncover new lineages of life (NeLLi) - 4SBTROV12_W25 metaG | ecosystem: Environmental > Aquatic > Marine > Volcanic | place: Kolumbo...
AATGAGTTGGAAAACGAATTAATCGAAGCACCACCTACAATTCGCCAAGATTGAAGATTTACTTCTTAGCTGGATTTTTCTTATTTGTGCGCTTATCGACCGCTTCTGGCCCTTGCCATTCGCGGTCGGCAGACACCATATTTCCAGAATGCCCCGACACTGGGCAAGGTTTGCCTGCCCGGCATCGCGAGCAATTGTCCTTCGGTGGGATCTCGACGACTTTCGTCAGTCGCCCATACTTCCGGCGCGGCACGCGAGGCTGTTCGCGCCGGCGGGACTTGAGCATTCTCACATGCGCGCAAGATTCAACGGGGAGTCTGCAGAGCGTCGGGTGTGGAGCCGAACGACGAGGCAGAGCCAACGGGCACCATCGGCCTCGACCCGAACATCACTATTCTGTGGGCTCAGGTCCGCGAAGGACAGCCACAGATGTCAATAGATGTCGAAGGGCGACTTCGCCCAGCCGGTATCAAAGGCAATTCGACAGTCTATATTGGCGATGTAGCCCGAGCATCACTACGCTCTCTTGGACCGGCAGATCCACCGCTTTTCGTTGCACGTCCAGCCTATGACGAACAACGCTGGCTGTTCTCAACGGATGCGGGCGATGTCTCAATGCGCCTGCGCTCAGAATCATACTGGGGATTCGGATTGATCTCCCGCTGCTTCCTCAACCGCATCGAACTCACAGGCCCTCTCGCGCTCCGCGCCCGTATCGTCCACGATATCGCAGCAAGCCTCGGACGCAATCCATGGGAACCGGCATGGTCGTCCCGCTTCACCAAGGTCACTGGGGCTGAATCCTCAGAGCATCGTGCTGCTTGGGAGGGATTGATTGATCACGCGCGCTCGGACATGAATGAGGAAATCACCACTCTGTCCGAGCGAATCGCCAGCCTGAGAGGTACCGAGAATATCGATGGAATTCTAGATGAGGCTGTCCAGAGTTTGGACGAGGCGCGTGCTGCATTAGCGGATCACAACGCGCCGGCGGTCGAGCGAGCGCTCGGTCGAGCAACCCAAGCGCTCGTCGAAGCCGACCCGACGACCGAAGTCCGCTCATCCGAGTCGGCAGCAACACGAATGGGAGTCATGACCTGGTGGGATGAGCGAGGAAAACAAGAGGAAGTAGAGGCTTCGCACCTTCTCGAAGATGAGGTTCCACTGGTCGATTTGACCGAAGAAGAATGATCAGACGATTCCCGAAAGAACGTCGCCCATCCATGACCAAACGCCATGCTGCTGGAGATAAATTGCCAACGAAAACACCACGCAGACAGTATAGACCAAGCCCTTACTGATCTGGATGGCATCCTCTGACTCCTCGTCGAAGTAGCGAATTAGACCAGCAGCCTGCTGAATCCCACTGCCCTTCTTGTCCTTAGCCATCGGGCCGTCGCACCTGCCTGCACTATATCAACGCGGCGAAGGTAAGGGAAAGTGCTGCATTCAACTGAAAGTGACTACTGAGCGGCGATTATTCATGGGTCGAGCGTTTCGATGAGGACACAGCCTCCGTCGAGTTCGACGATTCGCGACGCTGCGTCCATCGCAGCGTCGATGCCAGCAGTCATGAGAATCTCACGACGGCTACCGGCAGACGATTGGAAAACCAATCGATGTGAGAGTGTTCCGAGGACATCTCGGTCGACCACTTGCCAAATCCACTCATCACGGTCGACCGTGATTAGCGCTTCAACTGGTGCGAGCGGCCCCTGCTCATGTCCATTCTGACGGGCCCGCTCGACAAGCCCGACGAGTTTGCGAGTCGCCTCTCTTTGGTCGGTTCGATTCGGTATAGTTGGATTTCTCGCGATTCTTCTTCTCAGTCCAGTCATGTGCATCCCATGCGACTTACGCCGCGGCTCGTGAGCGCTGAGTTGGAGGTTTAACCGTTTACGATTATGTTCGCTTCGACAAGGCGAATTAGGAGGGCTGATTCTCTCGCGGGAGCCAATCGCTTGATGTTCAAGTGGTGGGACGGATGGCCTGTGCGAGAGGAGGTCGATTGGGCCATGGCTGCGCGCAGCAGCCTGCTGTTGAAGGCGGTCAGCTGCTGGCGCTCTGATGCTGATTCGTGGTTTGCGAACGCGTACGAGAGATTGCCTGAAACCGTACGCGTCAACCCATTATCTGATGATTCCGAGTGGGTTGAAGATTGGCTGAAATCGGTTGATTGCAAGCCTATTGATTGGTTCAAAGGGCCAGGCTCCGCATGGCAGATGCCCTTCGAAAGAGGACGAGCCGAAGGGGATGTCAAGTCGATTCTAGCCGCCCTCCACGAGACCGGGCGCTTGACTCGTCAAGAGGCGGTCTCGATGTTACCAGTGCTGGCGCTTGATCCACAACCGGGTGAAGTCATCCTCGACATGTGCGCCAGTCCCGGTTCTAAGACAACTCAGATTGCAGAACACCTCGGCGACTCTGGAGTCGTCATCGCTAACGAAGTCGTCCGAGGAAGAGTGAATCTCCTCGTCTCGAATATGCAACGACACCGCTCGCGCTCAGGAGTTGTAGTCAATCACGATGCGCGACACTTTCCGAATCTTCCAGAAGATGGCTATGACCGCATCCTCGTTGACGCTCCCTGCACGGGAACTGGAACGACACGAAAGAATCCGGATGTCTGGTCGCGTTGGAAGCCGAATGGCGGCCGCTCGATGCAGAAATTGCAAATCGACATCCTCAGCCGAGCGGCCCGCTTGGTCAAACCCGGTGGGAGGATAGTCTACTCCACATGTTCGCTCGACCCAATCGAGAACGAGGCTGTGGTTGCCGAAGTTCTGCGTAATTATCCCTCACTCAGCCTCTCTCTGGCTCAGGATGCGATTCCTGATCTAACCGCTTCGCCTGGAATGAACGAATGGCCAGCCCTATCTGATGACTGTTCAATCGTTCAAGATACTGAACAGAGCGAAACTTTCGCTCCGCCCACCGAATCTGACATCGCCGCCGCCCTACCAAAGTGCATGCGCGTGTGGAATGAACAGTCGGGCGGCGGCGGCTTCTTCCTCGCAATCCTTGAGAAATCAGCCGACGCACCATCCCGCAGAGTAGCCGAGATCGAGGAAACTCTCAGCGAAGAAAAGGCACCGCGCGACCACGACGGAGTCCCACGACCGATTTCAGAGGCACAGAGTGAGATGCTAACCGACGAATGGGGGGCGATTCCTGAAGATCTCTGGTCGCGCGGCAAGAAGATCCTCTGGTCAACTCCACAAGCCCACTCAATTTGGGCTTCTGAGCGCGGCCGTAGAGGCGGAAGGACCCGAATTCCCGGTGGTCGCTGGCGACCTCTCAAGGTCGCGAGTCTCGGACTCGAGGTCGCCCACCTGCGCCGCGGTGAGTTCGAGCGAGTCGTCGGCGCAGCCGCATCACGCATCGCCGGAATCGCTGATTTCGGCCATACAAAAGTCCCTTCAGAAACCATTGACAAAATACTCTCAGGGGAGCAGCCGGAGCCGTTTGACGTAAACTCGGAACTAGCCGAATTCAGAGGCAATCACCTTCTCGTTGACGACTCCGACGGCATGGCCATCCCTGTCTGGATAGGTGGCCGCACCAGCCTCATGCTGCGTACCAGTGAACTGGTCATCCTGAGAGCTATTCGGGGTGTTGAGCCACTTGAGGAAAGCCAACAAACTAACGAAGAAGAATGAACATCTGTTCACTAGGGTGACGAAATACGAGGTGAATGTTCAATAGCCGTAGGTGCCGGGGCTTTTCTCCCGAGGCCGAATCATGCTCGACAATACCGACCGCAACATCATCCAGGTGCTGGAAAAGGACGCACGTACCTCCTTGCGCCGCATCGCCGAAGAGGTGGGAGTATCACTGGGAACTGTGAGTAACCGTGTCAAAAAACTCGAGGAAGCTGGAATCATCAAGGAATATCGCGTGATACTCGATGCCGACAAGGTAGGATGGGGACTCAACGTCGTCATCGGCCTTCGCATCCAGAAGGGCCGCCTTATCGAAATCCAAGAGAAAATCGCACGCGACCCTCGCGTTTACGGCGTTTACGACGTGACCGGAGATTTCGATTCGATGATTATCGCTCGAGCTCGCGACCGCAGTGACCTCGACGACCTTTCGAAGAACGTCTTGTCCATGGATGGCGTCGCTCGTTCTGTGACCCATCTAGTTCTCAATACTGTGAAAGAGAAACCTACCTCATTCCCGAGTGAATGAACTTCATTCATCTTCCAGATACGCTCTGATTAAGGGTATCAGAGAAGGCGCATAGGGAGCGATTGATTCTACGGTCCTGCCCTCTGGTTTCATTGCTTTGAGGAGGATTATTCTGAGATCTTCATCAATTTGGACATCCAATGCCTGGAGGCGATTGCGTAGCGCTGTTTGGAGACGACCGCCTGTGCGATCCCAATCCATCAACAAGATTAGCGGTGGACCGCCATCGACAGTATTTCTCGTACCATATTTGTCGTAGAGATAAGCGACTAATCGCGAGCGATCCCAACCTCGATTCATCCGCTCGACCGGCCCCTCGAAACCCAGTGCTCTCAGGGCTGCCTCATCCCTCAGCCCCTCTACTATAATCGGACATCCTGCCCCTCCGTCGATGGGTTTTCTATTGCGCCGCTGGCAATCTGCAAACGCTCTGGCGGCGCGATCGAAACGAGCCACTCTGTCGGCAGGTCCCGCCAGATTGTTTCGCTCCTCACCCCAGTCGCTGGCTCCCATTATTCACCCTCCTCCAGTGCCTTCAGAAAATCGACATGATCTCCGACGATTGCAATCGTCTTGCGTCGATTCGTTGCTCCAGCCTCGACGCTAACTTGACTCGACTTCACACCGAGGCTGGCGGCCAAGATTTCAAGCAATTCAGTATTGGCCGCACCATCCACCGGCGGCGAGCGTACAGCCACCTTCAATCGCCCTCTCCACGGTTCAAATCCAACCACGCCAGCCTTCTTTGAACCCGGTTGCACATCGACCTCAACCAAGGTCTTGTGACCCGATAACCTGACCCATTCAGGCGTCATCCGAACCAACTCTGTGAACTAGGATGTTTGAAGTCCTTTCCGACTACGTCGGAGCATGTCTTATGATTGTCAATACCTCAAACTTATGAGGGTCATTCGCACGCGCTCTTAATGGAGATAGCGATGGGTCTCATCACACCTCTATTCGACGACCTTTGGAATGAGTATGTGGTCTGGTCCGCTCTTGTCGGGATATTCACATTCGGTTGGTTGTATCACCACTCATACTGGTATCGCTCTGAGGAGGGTGAAAGCCCCAATATCGATAATTTGCAAGTCGGTGTTTTTCCGAAGGAATACGACAATCTCAAGCTCGAAATTACCTGGATTGTTGCGCCCTTCATACTCATCGTCTACCTCACTTTCATCTCCTGGGCTCCGCTCGACAACATCTGGTCCGCTGCGAATGCCGAGTCCGGATACTTTGGTGACGAGTGCGCTGACGGCGAAACCTCGAATCTAATTTTCAATGAAGATTCGGGAATGTACGAAGCCGACTGCTACAATGTCATCGAAATCACTGGATATCAATGGTACTGGGAGTTTGATTGCCTCAATCTCGAAGAAGATATCTGCGCGGTCTCAACCACTCAAATCGAAGGGAGCGATCGGCCTTTACTATCTCTCAAAGACGACACAGCCTATTTTGCCATGATGACTTCGAACGATGTGACTCATGCTCCGTGGTTCGTATCATTCGGTATCAAGGAGGATGTGCAACCTGGTATGATAACCAGTCAGTGGATTCTCGCTGACGATGTCGAGAACTTCTTGCTTCTTTGTACAGAATATTGTGGTGATGACCACGCTTACATGATTGCTGGAGTCAGCGTTCACGCTTGAGGGGGAGTTTGAATGAAGAGAAAGACATTGATTACGCGCAGCATGGTAGCATTGATTCTAATCTCAGTCGCAATGGTGGTTTCACCTGCGGTCAATTCCTTACCGACCGGTGTCGGTGGTACTGGAATTCAGACTAGCGGCTGTAATTGCCACGCAGCTGCACCAACCGCAACCATCGACGTTACACTCGATGGTTTTCCAGATCAGTATAATGCGTCTGAGACTTACACCATCACCGTCTCATTCGAAGGTGGACCCCCCGAATCCGGAGTCAACTCCGGCGGATTCAACCTCTGGGCATCCGGTGGAGAATTCGCCGTTATCGATGCTACCGTGCAGTCGCGAGCGACTGCAGAGGTTACGCACACAGAAGTGGGTAACGACTACCGAACTTGGACAATGGAATGGATCGCTCCAAGCCACGGTCGAAATGTCGACTTCATTCTTCACGTCAATTCGGTGAATGGAGACGGCTCGAATAGTGGAGACTCGTGGAATCGCCTCGACCTCTCCGTCGCCGGCTCTCTTGGAGTCGGCTTGGATCCTGCTGACCCATTCACAGTACTGGCGACCCTGATTATCATCTCCGGTGTTCTTCTTGTCATCACAATTCTCTACGGATTCTACCGCACCAATCCGGACGCCTTCGATTGGGAACATCTCGGCCCATGGATTACCGAATGGTTGACCAGCACCGACCACAAGAAGATTGGAACTCTTTACTTCGTCCAAGGTCTCTTCTTCCTCGGAATCGGCGGAATTCTAGCGATGATGATTCGCTTACAACTCGCAGGGCCTGAAATGGGCTTCATCTCACAGGATCAATACAACCAATTCTTCACGCTGCACGGAACTACGATGATCTTCCTCGCCGCAATGCCGCTAATCAACGGCTTTGCCAATTGGATTGTGCCACTGCAAATTGGCGCGCCTGACCTCGCTCTCCCGAGAATCAACGCTCTCTCATTCTGGCTGCAACCATTCGCTGCTTTGCTCATCTTCACCGGTGTCTTCTCCGGCCAAGGAGCCGATACCGGCTGGACCGGATATGCACCATACGTGGTCAGCGCAGGCGCGCACTCGGGCGTGACGATGTGGGTTGCTGGACAAATAATGCTGGTAGCATCATCGACACTGACTGGAATCAATTTCCTGACCACGATGGCTGTCATGCGCGCCGAAGGGATGGGTTGGATGCAGATGCCTCTGTTCACTTGGTCTATCCTTGTCGCAAATCTGATGCTCTTCCTCTCAATCCCTGCCTTCGGTATCGGTCTACTCCAAGTCTATCTTGATCGGACTATCTCGACGGCATTCTACGATATCGCCGCCGGCGGTGATCCATTACTGTGGAGTCACCTATTCTGGTACTTTGGCCACCCTGAGGTGTACGTGGTTATCGTGCCGGCCTTCGGCGTGATATCTGAGGTTCTTGCGACCTCGGCCCGCCGCTCAATTTTCGGATACCGTTCGATGGTCTATGCAATGGCAGGAATTGGGATTGTCGCTTTCATCGTCTACGGCCACCACATGTTCACCTCTGGAATGTCTCCAAGCCTTCGATTCGTTACCATGCTCACAACCATGCTCGTCGCAGTTCCGACAGGAATCAAGATTTTCAATTGGCTGAAGACGATGCATGGAGGCTCGCTGGTCTATCGTACGCACACATTGTGGGCTCTAGGATTCCTCGTGACATTCACTCTCGGTGGAATCTCTGGAATGTTCTTCCCATCGATTGCAATGGACACGCACCTACACGAGACTTACTTCGTTGTCGCCCACTTCCACTATGTGTTGGTCGGCGGAACCGTCTTCGGATTCTTCGCCGCAATTTACTACTGGTATCCGAAGATGACCGGACGAATGCTAGATGAGAGACTTGGAACTCTCCACTTCTTGACCGCATTCGTCACTTACAACGGCATCTTCTGGCCAATGCACCGCCTCGGTGTCATTGGCATGCCGCGCCGAACTCACACTTACTACATCACCACAGATGATTTCACCAATCTACCAGAATGGGCTGCAGACTGGAACCTATTCATCTCTGTCTGCGCCTTCTTGTTCTTCTTCTCGAACTTCATTATGGTCTTCAATATGCTAATCAGCCTCGTGCGTGGGCAGAAGGCACCAGCTGATCCATGGGGTGGCTGGTCATTCGAGTGGATGACATCCTCGCCCCCTCCAACACCTTCCTTTGACTGGAACAACCTGCCAGTGCTGAAGGATGCCAATGAGCACATCGCACACGAACCGAGCACTATAGGAATCTGGTTCAACAAATTGATGGTTCCTGAAGACGAGGAGGAGGTGAGCAATTGAGCGGTTACGACGATGACCACCATGCTCCGCAGCCGTGGGGTCCACACGATTGGCACCACGGTGCTCCGCACAACTCGTACTCACCGCTCTTCCTGAGCATGGGTGTGGCAATCTTCCTCTTCGCCCTCGCGCAGGCCTGGTCATACGGAACTTACACTCCTGGCCACATTCCAACAATTCTTCTCGGCCTCGCGGTCGTTGGATTTTCGCTCATCATTTGGTGGAGGCAGGATTTCTCATTCGACGGCCACTACGAGCCGCTCTCAACCGGCGTTCCATTCCGCGGCATTCAGATACGCAAGGTGGCCGTCTGGGTCTTCCTAATGTCTGAAATGATGGTATTCACATCCCTTTTCAGCACCTACATGCGATACCGCCTCGGTATCGTGAACTGTGGCACTGTCTTCGAGCGTGGTCTGTTTGATCCCGTCACTAACCCAACAGGCTGGCAAGAGGGAGTCGCTGTCACTTGCTTCGAGCCAGCCAGTCACCTCATCGCTTCGAGCTGGTGGCACTTGGCTCCGGGAGCAATCAACACCTTCGCGTTGATTCTCTCGTCTTTCACAATCGTTCAAGCTCTACGCTACGCGAAGATGCCGGACCTCGATGAAGAGGTCCGCCGCAAGAAGGTCTACCGTTACCTCGGAAGCACATGGATTCTCGCAATTCTCTTCCTGACATTGAAGATGGTCGAGTGGTTCATCGGCTTCTACGTGCCTGAGATTTCCGCAATTGGACTCCATGAGCACGACATCGTCTCTCTTGTCAACGAAGGTTACACAATTAACGCCGATCACTACCAGCACCACTCCTACGTCGACGAAGCAACGGGAGCACACATGGTAGCCAACATTCAGGTGTCTGCTTCACTGTTCTATGTAACGACTGGAACTCACGGAGCGCACGTCGCGGGCGGAATCATCGGTCTGTCATACATGACTCTGAAAGCTTGGAAGGGGCTCTACACCCCTGCGAATGCGGTATCGATAGAGTACTTCGGTCTCTACTGGCACTTTGTCGATCTGGTCTGGGTTCTGGTGTTCCCATTCTTCTATCTATACTGAGGTGAAATGATGGCACATTACAAAATTCTAGGACAAGATCCCTACTGGATGAATTTCTTCGGTCTGATGTTCCTCACTTTAATCGAGGTTGCTGCTGTTGGATTGGACCTCTCGGACTTCGCTGCGGGTTACAATACGACTGAGAAGGTCGTGACACTCTGGATATTGACTCTAATTGCGATTCCAAAATTCATTATGATCGCTGCAATTTTCATGCATCTTTACGGAGATGATGATTCGAAGATTTTGACGATGACTGCTCTGTTCCCGGCTTTCTTCATCATCATCATGGTGCTCTTTATCGGGCTGACTCATCCAGAAGCTGCAACTGGTCTGCCCGATTGGTGCCGACCCGGCAATTACGGCCTCTGAATAGGCCGGTTCGACCGCATAGATTCATCAAAAGCGGCCGCCACGGCCGCACACTGCAGACGTCGCTTAGCCTGGTATAGCGCCGGATTTGAAATCCGGTGTCCCTTGGACTCGGGAGTTCAAATCTCTCCGTCTGCGCCACTCTCGCTCATCACAGCTTGGTGCGGAAACCGAGTGCGCGGACTGCGCACCAGCCTATCCGTGACTCGAAAATCGAGAATGCACCCCCGGCAATTAGGCCAGCGGGTAACAGCCACAAGAATGACTGATTGATGTCAATGAGCAAAAACGAGGCGCCGATGAATAATCCTATTCCTAAGACAATAGTTCCCATACGACTACGGAAGCGCATTCCGCGTTGGTCGATGTTACATGTAAATGCCATCAAGCCGGTCGAAGGAGATATCAGTAATAAATCTCAGTTTATTTCCTGATTATTCATTTGGAATTTTGTTCGCGCCACGAACTATGAGTTGATTCGCATGAAATTCGAAGCTACAAGGCGTAGTCAGACAAGATTCGCCGTCTACAGTGACGAATAGAGTTGGATTATGAGTGGCATCTGCTGAAACATTTCCATTTGAATCAAGTGCTCCAATTTCAAAAGTTTGGCAATCTTCCATGGTAATTTTATCCCACATTCCAACATGAGTGCCCTTTTCCAGTGGTCCCATGACCATTAGCATCTGTAATTTAGAAAGACCAAGGGCGATGAGTAATGTTGCAGAATCTCGCTTCGGGTGAATCCCTGGAGCAACTCGAAAACCACCACCAAAAGTTTCGCATTGACTTATGACGAATAATCCCTGCATATCGACAATATTTGCATCTGCGCCGTTGATTTTCATCCATGCTTTCTGGCTCTTCCAACCAAGAATTGCTCGAATTCCCAATGCAGTGTATTTTAGATGTCCACGTATCCACTTGAATTTACCTTCTATTTTCATTCTATTAACACTTGAAGTCACACCACTATCTACCTCAAGGAATGACCATCGAACATGGTTACCTTGCTTATTTGGTTGGCCATTACATGGGTGAGGTTTTGGAGTTGGGAAATTATCGTGATGAGGTGAAGGAGGACCTTCACATCGCACACCACCCACCGTGTGATCGATACCGTGAGCGAGAGTTTCGACTGCGCCTTCAATATCAAAAAGCGGTATCCCAACCGCACGCGCGAAGTCGTTTCCACTGCCCATAGGCAGAATACCCATCGTCCGACCTGTTCCACGTAACGCACTTGCAACTTCATGGAAAGTACCATCTCCGCCTACTGCAACAATCATATTATGGTCGTCAGAGAGAAGTTTTGTTGCGATTTCGACAGCGTGTCCTGGTTCTTCGGTTTTGAATAAGTCAACCTCGAATCCAGCAGCTATGAGAGCTGTTTCAAAATCAGGCCATTGTTTGGCAGAAACTCCATCACGAGCCTTTGGATTGAGGATGCACGCTATGCGAGGCATGGATACCTGAGGATTGGATTCTGACTTGAATCCTCTCAGTGCGAGGAATGATGAGTGATGCGAGGGTCGCGGTGTTTGGAAAGCATGGAAGATGAGGCTGTATTCATGCGGCGAGCCATCGCGCTCGCCGAGCGCGGTCGCCATCGCGTAATGCCAAATCCACTCGTTGGATGCGTACTGGTACGCGATGGAGAAGTGATTGCTGAGGGTTGGCACGACCATTTGGGTGGTTTACACGCCGAGCAGATGGCGATTGCCGATGCGGAGGCAAAGGGCGTGTCGACACAGGGCTCGACAGCTTATGTCACACTCGAGCCCTGCAACCATTTCGGACGAACTCCACCATGTACTGAGGCTTTGCTCTGGGCAGGGGTGAAGCGTGTAGTAATCGGCGCTGATGACCCTAATCCTACAGTTCGTGGCGATGGGGCTGAGGCGCTGCGAGCGGCTGGTGTTGAGGTCAAGAATGGGCTACTGGCCGAAGCATGCGCTGCCCAAATGAACGAATTCATGCATTGGTGCGAACATATGCAACCTGAGGTGTTGCTGAAGGCTGCAATAGATGCAAATGGTAGAGTTGATTGTGATCCAAAGGAATCACCTCAGCGCTTTTCATCTCCTGAATCATTAGAAATTGTTCACGCAATGAGGGCTGATTCGATGGCGATTCTAGTTGGAGTTGACACGGTAGTTCGAGATGACCCGTCTCTGACAGTTCGTGGTCCTGACATTGGTCCACGTACACCCCCAACACGTGTTATCGTTGATCCGAGTGGAAGAACACCTGCAGATAGCAAATTGCTGATCGATGGCGAGGCGCCTACACTTTTGATTCACGCCGAGCCATTCGATATTCCTCAATCTGATGCAGAACATGTTGAGCGTGCTGTACTAACTGCCGATGATGGTGAAATCCCAATCGCGCGCATACTTGCTTTCCTTGGCGACCGGGGAATTCAATCGCTTCTCGTTGAAGGTGGCCCAAACACATGGAGGAGATTCTTGGCGGCTGGATTAGTAGACAGAGCTCACTTGTGTCAATCACCGGTCGAGTTGAGTGGGAATGGAACAGAATTTGCTGAATCTGAATTGAGTTCTGCTGGCTTGCAGCAATTCAGAGAAATAGAGGTCAGCGGAGATAGGATTAGCCATTGGAGGAGAGAGAATTAGCCAATCTTCTGTGACTGAGATTGAAGCGGAGCAGACTAGGTTGCAACGCTTTCTCGCAAATCCACTCGTCAAGTCGTTCATTGCCTACTCGATCTTTCGAGCCTTCTACGGAATGGGAATTCTGATTGTGACCTATTTCATTGCCACTAGCGAGAATAATCCATGGTGGTATTCACTAATTTTCCTAGCATTCTCGATGGTATTCTCTAGACTACTTTTCCGCTGGATAAAGAAGAGGCGAGCCAAGGAAGAGGGGCCCGATGTGGCCGCAACGCTTGATACACAGTCTGCTGCTGCCGAGACATGACCCTGAACCCACCACGTGTAGTCGAATCTGCTCTGGATGCGATTGGCAATACCCCATTGATTAAGCTCAACCGCTTAGTTCCTGAAGGCAGTGCAGATGTCTATGTGAAACTCGAATCATTCAACCCCACCGGCTCAAAGAAGGATCGAATGGCGCTCGCTATGATCG
>Ga0114933_10004663_pt1 | contig 12711 bp, 17 predicted proteins | sample 4SBtaG_FD_89691 | JGI IMG/M metagenome (GOLD analysis project Ga0114933, IMG submission 89691) | Deep subsurface microbial communities from Kolumbo volcano to uncover new lineages of life (NeLLi) - 4SBTROV12_W25 metaG | ecosystem: Environmental > Aquatic > Marine > Volcanic | place: Kolumbo...
AATCTACCATTACCTGTAGAACTATATGATGCAGAACCAGACCCTGCTATGGTAGTCCAGTTATTTATGTTAGATGTAAACTCTCCATTAGTTACTAATTCTTTTGGTATTAAATAAAAAGAATCAAAGTCTGCTTTTCTAAATGCAGATGGAAAAGTGTACTCTTGTTGTCCAGAATTTACATCCTGTGTTGTGCTAGTGTATAGCCAAGGCCATTCTACTTCTGCTGTATATAAATCATTTACAGCTTTGTTAACAAAAGTTTTTACTGCAGTTTGTATTCCTCTACTAGAACTAAAAGTAGATGAGGTTAACTCAACTTCATTCAGTTCTTGTAAAACATTATTTGCTAATGTTAAGTATGTTTTTGTCCCTGCCATTTTCTATTGTGCCCCTTAGTATTATAGTTTCTAACTGTCTTATCTTCGCTTCTAGATTGTTAATTTTTTCTGAACAACTACAACCTTTTTGTATGTCATTATTTTCGTATGTATCTTTAATAATTTTTTGTGTTTTAGTTAAATCATGAATAGTCATTATATTCCTATTTTTAAATCATTAAATGCTTCTATTGGATATGAATCTACTTCAAAGCATATAGAGCTAAACTTTGCATCATGGTCTCCTTGCCTATCAGCATACGCTTTAAATTCTTCTACATACATTTCAGTGGATGTTAAGCAAGTATCCATATCGGGATATAAATATCCTTGATACTTTACCGATGGCCAATTTGGCATCGAAGTTACTATTATTGCCATTACTACTTTAATCATATATTTAAATTGTAAAGGGGGCACTATGGCCCCCTATAATATTATACGCCAGTATCGTGCTGTGCGTCTGTATTTCTATCAGTTTCGTCAACTCCAGAAACATCACATAGTATAGCCCATACTCTGACTTTACCTGCAGTTGCATCCGCACTGAGAACTGTAATATCTATAGTTCCCGCTACTGCGAATGTCGGTCTTGCAGTTGCAGTCATAACTGAGTATCCAACTTCCTTTGCATCTCCGTCAACGAATACGTCAACGTCTGTTGCAGGGTTTCCAGATACTTGAGTCATACCTAAGTCTAAAGTTACACTGTTTGAAAATTGAGTTAAAATTTCCATACTTGCGTGAAGTACCACAGTTTCAGCAGGCACATCTAATACTCTAAGAATATCGTTTTGTGCCGCACCACTGTCGCCATTAATAGCTGATACATCTACAGTGTTTTCTATTAAGTAAGGTCTTCTTACTCTTGTTGGATGACCAGTAGTTCCGCCAGAGCCAGTTACATTATAATTAGCCATTTAGTCCTCCTAATCAATTAATAAATGTTCAGCAACTAGAGCAGTATCTCTCAATACTTTTCTACCAAACACATGCAAGCCTCTTACGACATCAGAGAATGAATCAGTGTCTCTAATAACTTCGATTTTTGCAATGTGGTTAGCTGTTGCAGTGGATGACATATGTCCAGATAATACTTTGAAGTAATTCGAAGTTGAACTATCCGCAAAGTTATTTGTCATATATAAATCCATGTTCATTACTTTACCACTGTATACTTTACCATTTCTTAATGGTGCCGCATTACCTGTGGTATCATCCATAAGTTTTGAGCCAGTTTGACCCATTTGCTCATAAAATTCTGGTGAACCCAAGAACCATCTATTTTCTTCTGGTACGTCTTGAAGATTTAATAGTTTTGAGTGTTTAGAAATTATGTTTACTGGGTCGGTTTCACTAGAACCAAAACCTGTATCAACTCCAGAACCATCAGAACCAATTACATGGTCTGGTGAGCTACTGCTAGGCCCTGCAAACATTGCCGCAATTACGTTTTGGTCGTAAGAGTTTTTTAGAGCATATGCACCAGAAGAAGTAGACACAGACTCAAAATTAATATGAGAATGTCTTTCTTCGATGTCATCTACTTTAAAAGCAAATGCGTTTGCTTGGTCTACTGTCAGTTGCAGTTGGTCATCCTGTATATCTTGGATGTTTACTACTGCACCTCTAGTATATGAGCTAACAGAAACTACAGGTTCCTTGATGATATTTACTGTATCGCCAAAATTTTCAATATCGCCTGCGTAGTCAGTGTTTGTAATTGCTTCTGCTACGGATGCTGTTCTGAAAAACTTTTGGACTTTTTGACTATAAATAATCGGGCTAAAGTTACCATTAGGCAAATTATTATAGTTAGCAGTTTTTGTAAATGCCATTTTAGTCTCCTAAAAGTTTGTTGTTAAAACACTCAAGCTAACCTTGTACTATTCTACCTTCTTTACGAGCAAGGTCGATTTCTTTCTCATACTTATCAAACTCAAAAGGCCTCATCTTTTGTATCTCAGATAACTTCCAAGTTTTCTTTTCAGTTTTCTGGTCTCCAGATTTAGTCTTTGTTATAGCTTTAGCCGCATCATCTTTCTTAGATTTCGGTGCAGGTTTATCTGTCATTCCTCTATCCATCTTGTATAAGTCTATTGCTCGTACAACAAGTTTAGAGTTATCAACATTATCATATAGCCAACTTTGAATTGTACTATCCTGCGTTGAAGCCCAATCATGAAAGTCTTGTGACTCTCTTAGTGCAGAAAAATCTGGATGTGCTCTAGCTAACTCTACTTCTGCTTTTTGACGTAAAACTTCCGCTTGACGTTTTTCAAGTTCTGTAAGTTTAGTATTTACTTCCTTAGATTTTTCATCTGCTTGTTCATATGCTATTTGTTTAACAGCATCATAAACATCTGGATATTCTTTTCTCCATGCATCTAATTCTTCTTTAGACTTTGGAGGAACATATCTTTTCGATGCGTTTTCCACTTGTTTTTTAAGTTTAAGGATTTCATCCTTGTTCTTATTTAAAGTAGAATCGTAATGACGTTTTAAGTCGTCATAGCGTTTCTTATATACTTTATCTTCAACAGTTTCAGTGCGTTCTTCTGGAGTAGCCTCCGCAGAGGTGTCCTTTTGTTCGGTAGCTGTTTCTGTCTCATCCTCTGCCTTATCCATCAAATTTCTGTTTGGATTTTTATAAGGTGTTGGATTTATATCCTCTTCTACTTTTGTTTCCTCAATAGCTTCGGATTGTTTTTCTTCTTCCATTTTATCTCCTATGGGTGCTGTTGGAAGAACAGGTCGCCCTATTCCCAGTGGGAATTATACTTGTGCAGGGGCTGTCTCTTCGACAGGTGGCCTGTTCATCATCATACCTTCTCCCTGTGCCACCATCGGCTCAGTTTGAGTAGGTGCTGATTCTTGCATTGGTTCTCCTGCATCTAAAATGTCTAGAAAGTCATTTATTGCAGGGCCAAAAATCTTTGTAACTATTTGTTTAAATTCTGGTGTAATACTACTAGCTAATATTTGTTTTTCTTCTTGAGGTAATTGGTCAACTCTTTGAATTAATACTTGTCTACCCCTTGCAAGTAAATCTTGCTGAGAAGTTTTTTCTTCTTGCATAGGTTGGTTATCTCCCATATCGGAGATATTTTCTGGAGGAGGAGCCATAACTCCGCCGCCCATTTGTTGATTCATCATTTCTTCTGCCATAATAATAACCCCACTACAAAACAAATAGGTTCTAAAATAATTCTATATACTCTACCTAGTAAAGAAAATTTAGTTCCATACATTATGTGTTTAATATCTTTAGTTCTTTCTTGTGCAAAATGTCTTCCTATACTTGTTAGCATATTTGATTTTTGCATACCTTTTACAAAAGGTTTAAATAAAAAGTGATAACCCTTTTGATGTGTTTCTGATAAATATTTTTTTTGAAATAAATACCACAATTTAATTGTTCTTTGCCAATCATCTAATTGTGTTTGTCTATACATTTCTGTGCAGACTATTTTATCTTTCTTATCTGCACTACCTCCACCAGAACCTCCCCCTCCGCTTGGTGCACTTCCCATACCTGCGGGGCCTCCAGATTCTTTTGTTTCTTCTGCTTTCTTTTTTATTTCATAATTTTGTTTATCATTAGAATTGTCTGGTGCCGCATTATCTACAACATTACCATCACCACCATTATCAACTACATCTCTATTTTCTTTTACTGCATTACCTACATACTTTCCATCTTTTACATACTTAGAATCTATTGCGTAATTACCACCTTGTAAATATAAACTTTTTAATGTGCCATCTGGATTAGTCATTCGCTCTAAAGTTTTTGCAGGTATAAATCCATTGTTAGCCGCCTCTTGTGCTTGACTAGCAGTGCCCCTAGAAGCCACAGCATCGGGTCTGCCATCTCCATCAGAATCAAAATGATATTTACCATCTGATGTATAATGTCCTCCACTAGAATCTACAAATACTTTTTCATTATTTACATGTGAGCCAGAAGTTCCCATTATAGGTTGTGACTCACTTATTCCCCCAGATATAACTCTATTGGTTGTATCAAATTTTGCTTGAGGTAAAGTATCTAAATATCTAGGAGCTATAGGTACAGTGTCAGTTAAAGTTTCTTTACTTCTAAGTCTTCTTTGTTTTTCAGCAAATATTATAGGGTCTGTTGTAAATCTTCCAATTTGAGGGTCAAATATTTCCTGTACTTTTATGGGCTTACCTTCACTTTGTACTTTATTTCTATATTCTGGTAAAATTTTTCCTGTGTTTGGGTCATACTTATCTCCATTTAATTTCATCCAATCATTATACCTTTGTGTTTCTGCAGGACTTAATTCTGTATCTGGTGTAGATGGAAGTCTATAAGGAAACTTATCTCTTATTTTGTCTAAAAAACTACCCTTTCTAAAAGGACTATTAGTATCGTTAGGGTCTCGACCTATAGCTTGTTCTAATGTTAAAACACTTTCTGGTATTTTTAATTCATTTAATGTTGGTATTCTTGTTGCCTCTCGTACAATGTAAGGGTCATCAAAAGGTCTTTCTACTTCTCTTGTAGTTGGTTCTGGTGTTGCTGAGACTAAACCATTCATAGGTGTGTTTTCATCCTTAAATAATTTTTGTAGTGTAGCATTTTCATTTACTTTAAAATTACCTTTATCATCTACAAAGTCTGTAACTTCACCAGTTAACATTCCACCTTTTATCATTCTTGCAACCAGAGCTTTTCTTTCTCTTACTCCTAAAGTTGCATCTAATCCTTTTGCTATTACACCCACAGTTCCTGCTTGTAGCGTATCTGTAATTTCACTCATTATCCCTTCTTTTTGTGCAGTTGGTTCTACATAATACGGATTGTTATTTTGAGATAACATTGAGTTTAAAGCACCAGTATCTATTGCATATTCTAATACTTGTTCATTTGACCAATTATTAAATCCGCCTGGTAAATTTTTATACTTATCTCTATAATTAGAAGATACAGTATATTGAGGTTTTTCTTCTCCTCCTATAACTATTTTAGGTTTAGTTACAAATGTAGGTTCATCTCTTTGCTCAGACGTTACAGGTTGCTGTATTGTTGGTACAGTTGTGTCTGGTTCAGTTGGCGTTTCAACTGGTGGCTCTACAGGTGGTGTAGGTGTAGGAGTTACTACTGGAGGCAGTGGCGTATAATCTGGCCCTGCTCCTATTGGTATAGTTTTAAAAGTTTTACCTTCTGGTGTATACTCTGGTGTAACATCTCTTATGCCAGGAAACGTAGGAACTACATCTTCTGTAACAACTTCTTTTTCCCACTGACCTGTTTCTGCATTAAATTTTAATTTATAATATTCAGATTGCATTAGACCAGTTCCGCTTGTTGCGGTTTCTAATGCTTCTGCTGTTTTAGTTGTTTCTACCATTTCTATTCAGTTGTTCCCGTAGGGCCAGTATCTGGCGAAGAGAAACTAGCTTCCCCTGGTTGCGGAACATTTCCTGTTCCGATGTTGCCACCTCCAACGCCTGTTGGGTCTTCTGAATCTGCTCCTGCAGGTGCTCCTCCAAAACCTTCCATACTTGGTTGTTGTTCGTTAACACCTTGAGTCGCTCTGCTTCCATTCATACCTCCATACATTTGTGCAAATATTGCCGCTTTCTCTGGGTCATTTACTACTTGGTCTGGGTCTACATCTAATGACTTAGCAATCTCTCTAATGATACTGTGCCACTTTACAAAAGGTGCTAAGAATTGATTTGATGCTACTTGCATAAATGTCATCAATCTTTGAGAGCGAACTTCTTTCATCATTAAAGAAGAAGTACCTCTAGCTTTAACATCGAGGTCTCCTTCTATAGTGGGTTTATCTTCGTTAAATTGCATATTCCATTGAAACATAGATTGTCCCAAAGGTCGTAATAAATAATCATCAATATTTTTTATTACTGTTTTTATATTTAAAGCCGCCGCTCCCATTAACATTGACATACCTGCCGCAGTCCTTGTCGTTGACATTACTCCAGTCGTTCCATGTGAGTATGATGGTATACCTGTTGCTTCATCAGCTAGTTGTCTAAATCTATCAAACATCTGCATATTTTCTGGTGCAGTGTTTGGAAATCTTAATCCGTGTAAGGCTTGTCCTACCTGTCCACTTTGTCTTCTAAATATTTTACCAGGAAATATTGTCATGTCTTGTCCTGGCACTAACATTGTTTCATCTACATCAAATACTAAATTACCTGCTAATGCTAAGTTATCTACTGCCATTCTTGCATGTCCGTTCATAACAGTTTGTGCATCATCCATATTTTCTGGAATACCTACACCAAAAAACTGATAAGGGTTTATTTCATACGGACATACCATGTATGGTATTCTATTTGGTGTAAATGGATTTAATACTAATCGTAATATATTACCATTTGATACCCAAGCATTTACAGATACTTCATCTAACTCTGTAGTATCTTCATCTGTAATTTCTAAACCTGCTTCTTCTGCAAGTTGTTTATCTATGTTACCCCAGTATTCTAAAACCTCAAATCTATTTTTATCATAGTCATCTTGGTTCTCTCTATCATACAAAGCAGTTTCATAACTTCTTGTTTCGTAGTTAGGGCCACTTTCTAATAAATCTATAATAGCAGATTTTCTAAAGTAAGGTCTGTTAGATAAATCTCTTAACTGAGAACGATTCATTACATGACGTTGTATTACATAATCTGCATCTTGAATACTTACTGCATCTGGGTCTGGATAAAAATCCCAACAACTTACAGCTTCTACTCTTGGTACAGATTTATCTTGTGGTGTATATACAGATTCTCCTGTATCAAAATCTTTCTGCCACTTATGTAAAGTCTTATCGTATGTAAAAGGCCCTTTTAATATTCCTGTACCAAGTAAACACATTTCAAATAAAACATGTCTTAATACAGTTATAGCTTGGCTTTCATCTAACTGGTCATGGATTAACGTCTCCATGTTTTTAGCAGATTCATCAGCAGGTTCTATCTGAGGCATCTTCGATAAGTCTGGTGCAGGGCCTGGTTTAAATCCTGCCCCTTGATACTTTTTGGCTAATCCATTTAGTATCATACTCTCAGTTGCCCCTGGTGGTATATCCATTCCATCACCAGGAAATCCATAAGGACTTTCTGGTTCTTCCATTTTTTCTTCTGGATTTAGGTGTGCATATTTCTCTGTTCCCTCTGGTACTTCTGTTGGATGTATTCCAATAGGAAATTTACCTTGTGAAAACAATACTTCAATTAGTTGTCCATATGCCGCTAGAACTTTTGTCTTTGTTATCTTAACAAAAACTCTAGACTTCTCAGTGTCTCTAAACGCCATATCAGAACTATAGATTCCTCTATAGTTTCTGTACGCTCTTAACCAACGCTTTTCATCGTATAGCCTAGTTGTCTCGGCAGATTTAAGTCTGCCTTCAATAACTTGACCAAGACTAATATAGTCTATCTGTTCATCTTTTAACGATGCAGTTGCGTCAGTTCCAGTTGCACCACCAGAACCTGTTGCTGTATATGCCATTATTTAATTAATAGTCTCTTTCGTCTGCCATTGAAAATACTTTAGCATCAACACCATTTTTTCCTGCTTTTGGATATTCTTTATCCGTGCTATCATAAGCATCTGCAGGTAAAGCTGTTGAAGGCTTTTTTACTCCTACACTTGCTTCTGTTTTTGGAGCAGTATCTGTTGATTGGTCATCGAAACCTTCACCTTGTGAATATTGTTTCATAACCTTTGGGTCAATATCTTTTCCATTCATATTTTTCATTTTAGTTTGTCCTCCAAATATTTGGTTAACCAAGGATTATCTACAAGAACAGTTGTTGTTGCATTAGCTAATACATTTACAATATGTTCTTCTTTATCTCCTACGTCTAATCCCCACTGGTATATTATAGCATGTAAAACTTCGTGGAGTAAAGTGTTAACATGAGATATATTATCTTCGTCAGATAATCCTATCAAACCTTCTTTTGATAAAAATTGTCCATGTGCATCAGAAAAATCTTTATCTATTTTTTTAAACTCATAATTTCTATAACCTATTTTAATTGATTTATGTTTCATTAATAACCAAAAACAGAATCACTAGGTTTGTATGTTTGACCAGAAGTCATTTTAATATCATTCATTCTAGTCTCAAAAGCTCTTGGATGTGAAGGTCTTGACATACATCCATATCTAAGAGCATCGTAAGCATGGTCTTCTGCATCTGTATCTACATCTTCTGGGTTGCTTTTGTCAACAGGTAACATTGGTAAAGTTCTAATTAAATTTAAACAATTACTAAATACAAATAAAGATGGTCTTTCTGTATCTTCGTTTACTCTTAATCGTTTGTGTAATTCTAACTTTCCGTTTATTCTACTACCAGGTGACCTATCTGATGGTCTCCATCTACATCCCTCTTGTATCATAGTCTCTGCAATACTTGGCCCTATATCACCTCGTCTTGCCCATGTTGAAGAATCAAGAACTCCGTATCTTATATACTCTCCTGCTTCACTATTCAAGACTCTTTGTGCAAAAATATCTGCTGTAATATTCTTCGTATACAATTCTCTATAAATATATAAGTTATTGTCGTAATCAACAGCAAACCATAAGCAACATGCAAAAGAAGAGTAACCCCAGTCACAAGAACGAAACCGCATAAAGTTTCTAGGTATATCAAAAGGTTCGATGACATGCACCTCTCTACTAAATTCTGGAAAGGCCGAACTTTCATATGACTCCCAATCTCCTTCTAAAAACTGTTTCTTTTGTACATCTGGTAATGATGCCAACATTACATAGTAATCATCTGTTTGCATCAAGTATGGATTGTCCTGTAGCTTTGCAGGTATAAATCTTCTACTAATTTTTCTATTCCCTGTGGGAGTTTGTATTTCTAAATAAAATTTTGTATTTGGTTGTGCAGGGTCAACAAACATTTCTTTTACCCAACCAGAGCCTACGTTACCAGGGTTTCCTGTTGCCCTCATATAGACGGGAATCTCGGGGTCAACACTTCGCAAAGATGAACGGAGAAAATTATATATATCTGGAGTTGGGTATTGTGGTAATTCATCAATACCTATCCATGTGTATGATTGCCCTTGATAACGTAGTGCGTCTGTCAGATTTTCAGCATAACCAAATTCTATTCTTGCCCCAGATGGAAACCGCCATTCTTTTTCTTGCTCTCTCCACTTTGCTCCAGGATATGCTTTGGAATATAATTGCTGAGAATGATTTATTAAATCTCTTAATTCGGGCATCGTTCTTCTTATTAACAATGCTCGATGTGCACTTTTGTGACAATAACGTAATGGGTCTACTAACATTGCGTATGACTTGCCACCGCCTCTTGCTCCACCATAGAATACTTCTCTTTCTGATGATGCAAGAAATTCTGTTTGAGGCCCAGAGTTAGGTTGAAATATTACCTCTCTTTCTTTTAGTGCCTCTTGTATTGAAGGTGTTGCTTCTTCTATTTGCTGTTCATCTATCACAGCTTTGTCACCCTCTAATACGCTATCTAATTCTTTTAGTTTTTCTTTTTTATGTTCGAGTCTTTTTTCTGCCAAATCAACTTTTTGTTTAGCATCTTCTAGTTTTTGTTTTTCTGCTCGGAGAAGATGTAAAGCGGATTGTCTAGCTTTCTTTTCTGACTCAGAAAGTTTAGGAACTTTTTTAACTCGTTTACGACCTGCAGTCTTTGGCTTTGGGGGTTCTACCATCCTCTTTTTAATACCTTGCGTAATCCCATTCCTGTTATTGGCCTACCAGTTTTATTTGTAACCCAGTCTGCAACTTCTTTGTAGGAACAGTTCTCTAAATACTCTTCTGCCTCTTTCAAAGCATCTAACTGCTCTGGAACAGGTTCTAACATTCTTTCCTCTTCATCGGATACTCTGTACCCAAAAGGAACTGTTCTACTCCGTAGCTTCCTCTTTGGGCGGGAGAATAAAGATTCCATGTGCTACCTTTGCATTTATATCTAGTTTTTCTTTTCTAGCTAAACCTACTCTATCTAGAATTTGTTTAGCCGCTTCTATTCTAATATTTGCTCCTGGAGTTTTTCCATCTTCATCAAGAGCATTTATCAAACCCATTGTTGCCTTTGGACTGTGTACAGCTAACTGATGTTCAGCCCTTTCTATTATTTCTTCTTTTAAACTTTTTAATACTTTAGGATAAGAGTTTGCAGAATATCCTGCTATCTCTCCTGCCATCTTTGGATTACCTTGTGCTTCACCAAATAAAGCATTAAGAAATTTTTCTTGTTGTTCTGTTAATAAATCGTTTTGTTTTTTAGGAACTAACATTTCTAATCTTCTGTAATTTTTTTTCTGTTTTTTCTTGTAACCACTCTGGTGTTTTTCTAATACCAACTTGGTCTTCTATTTGTCTTTGTCTCATACCTTCTCTTGCTGATTGTAGCATCTGGTCTCTTGCTCCATGTTCTTTTCTATCTATCGTTGCAAGTCTTGGTGCGTTAATCAGCAATTCGATATTCTTATCTTTCAAAGGTTTCTTTCTATCTTTGATTGGAAGATACTCTGTAAATATCTCCCCTGTTAATTTATTTTTGTATTCGTATATTGGCATTATTGATGGTCACAAGTAGAACAATCACATTGTCCACCTAAACATGTTCCCCCATTACTACAATGACATTCATGTTCGCATATTCTACATATTGGCATATTACTTCTCTCCTTTTATTAAGTTAAAATATTCTTTTTGGTATGAATTTAAATCTAATATACTTTCTATACTAGAATCTTTTTCACATAATTTTTTATACATATTTTTATTGCTTACCCAACTTCTGCCTGTCCAAAACTCAAAACCATCAAATCGTGATTTATACATACTACTTTTTTCATATGAATATGACAAGTAATATTTTTTACATTTGTTTTCAATAGCCCATTTTATTTCAAACAGTGTTGCATAAGTTCCAAGACTTAATTTAGGATTTTCATAGTCCCATGCAAACTGCCCAGTTACGACATGCTTACTTGCAAATACTTTTAATTCTGTAAATGCAACTGGAGTATTTTTATAATAGTAAATAAAATATTTCCAATCAATAGGGTCATCTTTAAAAAGTATTTCACTATCTTCTTCGTTACCCTTTTCGTAATAGTCTTTGTGCTCAACATATTTTTTATATATGTCAGACACAATCTTACTTAAATTTTTATCAAGTTTATCAAAAATTTTTACTGTAACATCTTTTTTGTTTAGTATCTTTCTTTGCTTTTTACTAAATGTAAATTTAGGTAAAATTAATCTAGACCCTCTAGCATTTATCCAAGTCATTTGATGTAACTTCTTGTAATACCATGATAGGGGTATCCAACCATTATCTAGTGCATAGCCATATTCATCTTCATCAAATGTTGCCAGTGATAACGAATAAACTAAATCGTAGTTTGTAAGTTTACCCGTTATGTGGTCAAAAAATATTTTCATTCATTACAGATGTCCCTTGCCTTTATCATAACTCGTTCCTTGATTATCTATAAACTCTGTTATGTAAGAGTCATCCGTAAATTTATCCTCTCTAGTATTCTCTACTGTGTAAACTGTTTGGTCAATTTTATATCCAGGATTTTGTAATAATCTATTTGAAATGTAAGAATCATCCATCCAAATAATTCTATTATTAGGGTAGATAAAAAAATTACCATCATCCATTTTAAATAGATGCCCACATTTATGTTCTGGGTCTTCTGAGAAGTTTGTATCAGTCGCACCTGCTTTGTTTTCCCATGCCCAATCTATTGTGAACATATATGTTCCTCGTCTCCATGTACCTTTGTAATCTATTAGGTCTGCTCTGCAGTTTGCTAATCTATTCCTTCTATTCACATCAACATATGGAGAAAAGCAATCCCAATACATGTGAATGTTTAAATTATGTACTGGTGCATCTTTCTTCCAACAAAAAGCATGTATCGGTCTTCTTGTCCAGTTTACTCCATTCTCAAGCAAACATTCAAACAGTGGTACTCTTCTTTCTAAACTTGCAACGCTGTGAACATCACATACACTAAAACTACCATGACCTTTTTCGTGGTCATACATGTATTCATCTCTAATGAAACAATTAAATACTGGTAAGTTATGATTTAAAAATGCCATTTATTTTTTCTTCTTATGTCTGTTCGCAAAATTACGAGCTGATTCTTTTGAACGAAAACCCCAGGCCCTCAGTGCCAAACCAAGTCTTGTAGGCTTTCCTTTCTCATCTTTTTCTTTTCCCTTCATGCCTGCAAATCTTGCGGCGAAAGAAATTCTTCGTGGATTAACTCCCCGTTTGACTGGGGGCTTTAAGTTAGAACC
>Ga0114933_10004664_pt1 | contig 12703 bp, 22 predicted proteins | sample 4SBtaG_FD_89691 | JGI IMG/M metagenome (GOLD analysis project Ga0114933, IMG submission 89691) | Deep subsurface microbial communities from Kolumbo volcano to uncover new lineages of life (NeLLi) - 4SBTROV12_W25 metaG | ecosystem: Environmental > Aquatic > Marine > Volcanic | place: Kolumbo...
GATAATTATTGATGGTTTGTGTCTTTTCTTGGATCTTTAATTTTATTAATTAGTGCACTCACTCCACTTAATTTTGCACTGATATAAATAATATAAACAACAACAAAGCCCAAAGCCATTGTTGAAAGAACTGTAAAAATCGCAGATAATATTTTTTCCTCAAACCAGTTTTCAATGCCAGAATTAGAATGATACATGATATTCCAAAAGGCAATAAAAAGTATTTCGTAAGTAATTATAATTTTAAACATGGCTTATGAGGTGTTCCCTAACAAATTAACCATCAACACTCCAGCGATAATTAGACCCATACCAATTATAGTGAAAATGTCTGGAAGTTGATTAAATTTATAAACTCCAACAATTGTTGTGGCTATTATGCATAAACCTGCAAATGATGCATAAGTTACTCCAACTGGTATTGATTTCATAACTAATGAAAGAGTATACATACATCCCACTATTGAAATTGCAGTTAAAAAACTTGGTAACAATAATGTAAATCCTTGAGAACCTTTCGCAAAACCATTTGACGCAGTTCCTAAAGCGACCGCAACTATCAAAATTATATATGCCGTTATATTCCCCATGATTCATATTACCATTTCTTGGGAAAAATTCATTAATCACTATTTGTGATTTATTAGGGAAAATGTTGTTAAATACTTTCTTTTTGAATCAGCACTTTTAATTTCTCAATCATTATTAAAGGTGTTCGCATTGCAGGATATACCCTATGCGCCTCAATATAACTATCAATTGCTTTCTGATAGTTTTTCATAGCTGTTTGAACCATTCCTTGGCCAGCCAATGCTCCAAAGTGTCTTTTTTCTAAACTTAAAACTATATCTATATCATTTTGTGATAATTCAAAATTTCCCATAAGATATAATACAGTTGCTCTTTTATTCCATGCCTCAGCCCAATTAGGATCCAGCTCAATTGCTTTAGAAAATACATTGTGTGCACTTGTCAGCTGGTTTTGTGACATGTAATTAGTACCTTTTTTTAAAAGACTTGTTAAAGTTTCTTCAGAGGGATGGGTTGTCCAAACATCCCATATTTCATCTTCAATTTTTCTTGCTTCGTTTAAATCAAAAGTATTTTGTAAATCTTTAAATAAACCCTTAAGCCTAACTTCTTGATCTTTCTCAGCAGCTACTAGACTGCTAAAAAAGATCATAGAAAAAAATATAATAATTACTTTTTTAATCATTATTTAGGCATTGGTGTAGCGCCAGTTTCCAAACTAGCAATTTTTCCATCTTGATATTTATAAACAGCCATTACAGCTTCAACATTCCCATCATCGAATGTTACAAATGCATGGTGTATACCAACTTCGTCGTTTTCATAGACTATTCTTGAATCTCTCTGTTTAATGTCACCACTCATTGCCCATTTGATGATTTCTGCTTTACCTAAAGTATTACCTGATTTGTGCATTGTGAATTTAAAATCATCATGCAATATTTCATTCATTGCTGCTTCATCTTTATTTTTCATAGCTGCACTATATTTTTCAATTATAGACATATTATCTCCTTTATGTTCCTTGTATAATTATCCCATTAGACATTGAATTGTCCAATCGAATTTGTTTTACTGGTTTATATTCTTCAGAATTATACCACTCTAAAGCTTTATCGTAAGTTGGAAATTTAATCACAACAGTTCTACTATGTTGCCAGGATCCTTCGACAACTTGATTAGTACCTCCTCTTACTAAATATTCACCTCCAAATTTTTCAGCAATCGGTTTTACTTTATCTATGTACTCTTTGTACGGTTCTGAATTGGTGACTTCAATATTAAAAATTGCAAAGCCAGTCATCATTTTCCTGGTTTAACAACAGTATTTGTTGCGTTTGCAGCGTTGGTGAATGCCTTGTTGTAATCAATCACCTCATGTATCATAAGCTCATCCATCAACCCTGAATTTTTAAAAGCAATTTTTAATGCAACCGCTTGTTCAAATTCACCTTCAACACATGAAATTGTATCAAACCTTCCACGTACCCATTCGTAACTAATCAATTTTAATCCTGCTGCTTCAGCTACTTTTTTTGTAGATGCATATCTATCTGCTGCTGGTTCATTTTGCATTCTTTTCATTAGTTCAGAACTAATTTTACCTATCAAATAAAATTTTGCCATCTATGCCTCCTTAATTTTATGAAACTAAAAGTCTACTTTTGATAATTCATAAAGATTTACACTAGCAACACATTCCTCATAGATTCCTTTTGCAATAGGATTTTTGCCAGCAACAAATTCTTTCATACCTGCTTCATTGTGAACTGAAACTTTAAACATTACCTTACTTTTATCAGGCGCAACTCCCCCAATAGTTTTTTCTGGATAAGCAACACTTTTTCTTACACTCATTCCCTCATCAGATTGCATCCATCCCATGAACGTTTCAAACTTTCCTTCATTCAAGCTTAATATAGCTAACATTTCTTTTTCCATTTCTTTATCCTTTCAATTATTTATTTATGCTCTCATTTTATTAAAATCCATGATTTGATCTATCTCTTGATGTTTATGTGGCTCATAAAAATCGTTCATGGGTCCTAATTGTTCGTTGATTGCCTCTTCACTCTCTGCTTTCCAGTGACAGTACATTACCAAACTATCACCCGGCGAAACAAATGATGATTGACAAACTGCATTTGGTCCTGTTGTTGATTTAATTATATCTGCTGGTGACATTGAACCTAATGTCTCTTGCATTTTTTTTTTCATCTCGGCTGATTTAAAAGTATGTGTTGTTAAATAATCTTTCATTTTTCTCCTTTCGTATTAATATAATGTCTGAGCAACTTTTTTTACTCTTTCTTTACCATTTGGCACAAATGTTTCTACAAAGTTGTGACATTTTTCTGTTTTAGCTTTATCGTATTTAGAACCATAATATTTATCTACCGCACTATTTACTCCATTGTCCCACTCTTCTTCATTAATTCCAGTCTCTAATGCATAAGCTTTTAGAACTTTTACTGAAGCCATAGATTTTTCTTTCATACTATACTCAAAAGTTTCACCTGATGGCAAAAAGTAATTAGCCATATATATTCCACTGCACTCCCATGCTTGATTTTTATCAGCATCACTCATCCCAGCATTTGCTGAAGAAAAAATAAATATACTAACTAAAAAAGTTAAAATTATTTTTTTCATCATTTCTTCCCCTTTTTTGTTATTTAATCTGAGCAAACGCTCATTACTGTTGTTTCTTGTTTATGTCCAGATTGTTCAATTATTTTAGCATTTTCAGGATCTTGCATAAATTTTTGCATAGTGTCTGCTGCAGGAGTTTCCACTACAATATGTACCTTGTTAGGGTTTTCTAATTCATTCCCTACATATATTGTTTTAATACCAGCTGCTTCTCTAGGTCCAGCATGCTCATCGAACATTTTTTTCCAGTGAGTCCAATCATTTACCTCAAAATTTCCAACCATTTTTACCATTTACTCTCCCCATACCCCAGCAAACTCATATGCTTCAACATGTTCATCGCCCACTACCCAAGCATCATGCCCTGGTGTTACAGAGTATGAGTCTCCTGCTTTGTATGTAACTTCTGTTCCATCATTGTGTTTTGCACAAACAGATCCCTTTGTGATAATTCCAATATGGTTCGCTTGACAACTATCAGTTCCAATATGTGGCTTAACATCTGTAGACCATTTCCATCCTGGTTTTAAATGTAATCTCACTACTCTTTGACCGCCTACTTTAACTGCTTCAATTTTAGCATTATTAAATTTATCAACTACTTCATCTGCTTTATCAAAAGTTTTAACTTCAATACTACTCATATTAACCCCCTCTGTTAGTTTATAATTCTTTTTATTTATTCATTGAGTCGAACATGCTTAAAGTATCGTCAAAAGTCATCATAGTGATCATCTTTCCATCTTTAACCTCAAAGTAATGTCCAAAAACTGTATCCATACCATCAGCTTTAGCATTTACTTTTACAAAAACTTTATCTCCTTCACTGATCATAAATTCTGGAGTTAAATGAAAGTTATTCCAAGTAGCTGGTATTTTTGACATTGCAGCCATAACAGCTTCTTTCCCTTTATGCACTCCCGATAAAGGATGCTTTCCCTCTTTGCCAGGAAAAGTCCAAGTTATATCGTCATGAACAATATCAGTGAAAAAAGTTTGCATATCACCACTGTTAAAAAGTTCATAACCTTTTTTTGTAATTGCTTTTGCGTCCATAATATTCTCCTTATTTTAAAAATTTATTTTAATTTAAAGTAAGTTATTAATATTATGATTTAATGACAAATCTGATATGTGTCGCTATATCCAATCAGGATAAGGTAAGCCTTTTTCTTGTAAAAACGATTTATTAAACAGCTTGGAGTTGTATTTTTCTGATTTATCACACAAGATTGTGACTATTGTTTTTCCTGGCCCTAATTCTTTTGCCATTTTAATGGCACCACACACATTAATTGCGCAACTAGTTCCAAGACTAAGTCCTTCGTGCTTAATTAAATTATACAATACCGGTAAAGCTTCTTTATCATCAACAGAAAAAGCGTTATCTACTCTGGCTTTTTCAAAATTTTTTGTAACTCTACTTGAGCCTATGCCTTCAGTTATAGAACTACCTTCAGATTTCAATTCTCCACTTTTAACATAATTATACATGGACGATCCTTTTGGATCTGCAAGATAAATTTTAATATCTTTATTTTTCTCCTTAAGCGCATTACTAACTCCTGAAATAGTCCCACCTGTTCCAGAAGAGCATATAAATCCATCAACTTTTCCATCTGTTTGTTCCCAAATTTCTTTACCAGTAGTTTCATAATGAGCTTTTGCATTTGCAACATTGTCAAATTGATTTGCCCATACAACACCATTATTATTTTGAGGTCTCAATTCATCGGCCAGTCTACCAGCTACTTTAACAAAATTTCCATCATCACTATAAGGTTTAGGTGGAACAAGTCTTAAATCAGATCCTATATTTCTTAATAAATCTTTCTTTTCTTGTGTTTGATTATCGTTCATTACAATAATAGTTTTGTATCCTAAAGAATTTCCAATTAAACAAAGACCAATACCAGTATTCCCTGCGGTTCCCTCAACGATAGTCCCACCTTTTGAAATTAATTTTTTTTCTTCTGCATCTTTAATTAAATACAGAGCAGCTCTATCTTTAACTGACCCACCAGGATTAAGATATTCTGCTTTTCCATAAATATTACATCCTGTTAATTCTGAAGGGCCTTTTAATTTTATAAGAGGAGTATTTCCAACACCATCTACAAAACTATTTTGGATTATTTTCATTTATCTTCTTTTGTATTCCCACTTGGATCTACACCATAAGGAGTAAATTTTTCATCTTTGCTGATTTGACCAACGTTTTTAGCTGGTATACCAACCATGACAGCATTTTCTTCAACATCTTTAGTCACAACTGCATTAGCTCCAACTTTTGCATTTTTTCCAATTACAACTGGTCCTAAAATTTGAGCACCCGAACCAACGACAACATTATCTTTTAAAGTCGGATGTCTTTTTACATCTCTCTGATTATCTGAGTTTATACTTGGAGCAATACCTCCTAAAGTAGCCATATGATAAATAGTTACATTATCACCAATATCAGATGTTTCTCCAATAACGACACCCATACCATGATCAATAAATAAATTTTTTCCAATTTTTGCTCCTGGGTGAATTTCAATTCCAGTCATAAATCTTGAAAATTGAGAAATTATTCTGGCAATCAAATCTAATTTTGCAACAGAAAAAAAATTTGCAATTCTGTGAAAAAAGACTGCCTTAACTCCAGGATAAGTTAAAATAATACTTATTTTAGATTTTGCAGCAGGGTCACGATGCATTATAGATTCTAAGAAATCATTCATGTACTTTATATAGTGTCTATTTTTAAAATTTAAAGTTAATTAAGCTGATCAAGCGTTAAACCCTTAAGATTAGCAGGAACTGCTACATCCATCATTTTAGGATTCGCAAGGTTTAAATTATTCATTATTTCTACGTATTGATCTACAGAACTAACTTGTAATCTTGGATTATTTGAACGTTGTTCTCCAATTGTAGAAAATTTTTTACCATTATAGTCATGAGCTGGATAAACGTAAGTATTTTCAGGTAATTTAAGAAGTTTATTGAATATCGAATTGTACTGTTCTTTTGCATCCCCATTCTGAAAATCTGTTCGACCTGTTCCATTTATTAACAATGTATCACCTGTAAAAACCCTATCATTCATTAAAAAACTATATGAGCAATCTGTATGACCAGGTGTATAGATTACATTTAATTCAATATTTTCAATTTTTATCTTATCTTCATTTTTTACTCTGACATCGATAACCTCAGACTTAGATTGTTCGCCCATAATTTTTGAACAATTATAAATTTTACTTAATTCATTTAAACCAGTTATGTGGTCTGCATGTATATGTGTATCAATTACTTTGACTAATTTTAATTCAAGGTCTTTGAGTTCTTTTGTATATATATCAGTATGTTCAATTACAGGATCAATTATTAGAGCTTCTCTGCCTTTATCACTTGCAATTAAATAAGTGTAGGTAGAAGACTTAGTATCAAATAATTGTTTAAAAATCATAACTAGTATTATGATTTAATTTAATTGATATTATTTTGCAATAGCTTTGTGGCCTGGTTTACTCCACTCTTTGCCCTTAAACATTACATTCCATTGAAGCCATGGAAAGACTTTTGATTTCATCTGCCAGTATAATGAACTTGGTTTAGTAGGATCAAATGGAAAACTAGGTGTTACCTTGCCACCATAACAAAATTCAGCTAGCATCACTTTTCCATATGCAACTGTTAAAGGACAAGCACCATATCCATCGTAAAGTCTGTAATCGCCTGATGATTTATTAATATCTTTAATTATGTTGTGCGCTACAATAGGCGCTTGCTTTCTGACAGCTGCACCAGTTTTAGCATTTGGCGCATTCATTACATCACCAAGACTATAAATATTTTCATACTTTGTATGTCGTAAAGTTCCACCTTTATGATCTACATCAACCCATCCACCAGCATCTGCAAGTGGACTGTTCTTTATAAAATCAGGCGCAGTTTGTGGAGGTGTTACGTGAATAAAATCAAACTTTTTAGTGATTTCTTTTGAGTTACCATCTTTGTCTGTTTGTTTAAAAACAGCTTCTTTAGCATTACCATTAATTGAAACAAGATTATGTTGGAAGCTTCTTTTAATTCCATAAGAGTCACAAATTTCATTCAGCGGTCCTTGAAAATGTGGAACACCAAAAATAACTGGTTTAGCACATAAGAATTCTAAATTACTTTCATTTAGAAGTCCTTTTTGTTTTAAATGATCTGCTGCAAGATATGCAATTTTTTGAGGCGCACCCGCACATTTAATCGGCATAGGTGGTTCAGTAAATAACAAAGTTCCACCTTTTAGATTTTTTAGACACTCCCAAGTGTATACAGCCATATCTGCACTATAATTAGTGCAAACATTATTTTTACCAATTGACTCTTGAAGCCCTGGTATCCCTGCATAATTAATTTTTAATCCTGGACAAACTACTAAGTAGTCATATGAATATTCTCCGTTAGATGTTTTTACGGAATTAGACTCTGGCGCAAAACTTTCTGCATGATCTTTTATCCAATTAACATAATTTGGCATAACTTCAGTCATTGGTTTTATGGTCTTATCTTTGTCATAAGCCCCAGCACCAACTAAAGTCCAAGCTGCTTGATATAATGATTGATCTGATGGCTCGATGATTGAAATACTTAGATCAGATTTTAAATTATGTAATCTTGTTGCGACAGATATTCCAGCACATCCACCACCAATAATTAATATGTTTGAGTGATTTGTTTTATTCATAAAAAAAGTGTAACACCTTAATAATTAACAAGATACACGTCCTAGAAGTTGAGTAGTTAAAATCAAATAAGGTTGATATATATAGCTAATAACTTATAATAATTCTAATAAACAAAAAGGAGACGAATAAAATGACGTTAAAAATAAATAGTGTTGCTCCAGATTTCAAAGCTAAAACTCAAATGGGAGATATCTCTTTTCATGAATGGCTTGGCGATAGCTGGGGTGTATTGTTTTCACATCCAAAAGATTTTACACCAGTTTGCACAACTGAATTAGGGGCATTAGCTAAAATGAAACCTGAGTTTGATGCAAGAAATGTAAAAGTAATTGGTTTAAGTGTTGATCCAGTAGCTGATCATGTTAAATGGTTAGATGATATTACAGATGTTTGTGGAATGAAACCTGAGTATCCGATTGTGGCTGACGAAGATTTAGCGGTTGCAAAACTTTATAATATGCTTGAAGCAGATGCTGGCGTTACTTCTGGAGGAAGAACAGCAGTAGACAACGAAACAGTAAGAACCGTTTATGTAATTAGACCAGATAAAAGAATTGGTTTATTTCTTACTTACCCAATGACAACAGGTAGAAATTTTCATGAGATCTTAAGAGCTATAGACTCTATGCAAAGAACTATCAAACATAAAATTGCTACACCTGCTGATTGGAAGCCTGGGGAAAAAGTAATTATTGTACCTAAGGTTACGAACGACGAAGCAAAAAAAATATATCCAGATGGATGGGAAACTATTAAGCCTTACTTAAGAAAAGTTCCTGATCCAATGAAAAAATAAAGTTTTTTCTAAATTTAAGGCTGCTTAATGCAGCCTTAAATATTTTAAGTGAATTATCTCATCATAGGTTTCTTTACAGGTTTAAGTTTAATCTTAGCTTTAGGTGCTCAAAATATTTTTGTAATAGAACAAGGATTAAAAAAACAATATGTGTTTTTAGTTTGTTTAATTTGTTCAGTTTCCGATTTAATTCTAATATTTCTTGGAATTTATTTATTTGAATATTTTAGATATTTTTTTAACAATCAGATTGAATTAATATTTAATATTTTACTATTATTATTTCTTCTATATTTTATCATTAATAAAATAAGAGTATTTAATAAAAATATTGATTTTAGTATTCAAAAAAATACAAGACTTTTCAAAGAAGTAATACTCAAATGTCTTGGATTTACTTATTTAAATCCCCATGTTTATTCTGATACAGTTTTTTTCTTGGGAAATTTCTCAAAAAATTTTTTATACATTGATAAAATATATTTTGGATTGGGAGCAACCTTAGCATCTTTTTTATTTTTTTTTATTTTAGGATATTTATCTAAATTTCTTTCTCAATATTTAAAAAGTCAATTTACTTGGAAATTTATCAATTTCTTCATTATAATATTTATGAGCTCTTTAAGTATTTATGTAATCAGAGAAATCTTAGCTTATTGATCTAATGCAACAACCGCTGCTGCAATGGAAGCCATTCTTGCAGGCGCTTCATCTGATCTACTAGTAATAACTATTGGTACCTTACCACCAACTACAACACCAGCTGCACACGCTCCCATAAAATAAACCATCATTTTAACTAAAGCATTTCCTGTTTCTACACTCGGAACCAGTAAAACATCAGCACTTCCAGAAACTTTATTTTCAATTCCTTTTATAGATGCAGATTTCTTAGAAATACTATTATCAAAGGCTAATGGACCAAAAACATCAGCATTTAATCCTTCTTTCTTTGCTAGTTTTGTAATTTCGCTAGCTTCTTTTGAACTAGGGACGCTATCTAACACTTCTTCTGTTGCTGACATCACAGAAACTTTTGGTTTCTCAATTCCTATACGATGACAAAAATTGATTACATTCTTTAATATTGACATTTTAGTTTTTACATTAGGAAGTACATTTAGTGCTCCATCTGTAATTATTATAGGATTACTTTCCTTATCAACAGTCATATGCCAAATATGACTTAATCTTGTTTTTCCCAGTAAATCATATTTTCTTTTTAAAACTTCCTTCATTAGAACATCTGTATGAATATGGCCCTTAACTATAATTTGTATTTTTTTTTCAGAAGCTAAACTCGCTGCTACTTTCGCAGTGCTGTTTTCATCTGGTTCATGGAGCACTTCGAATTCAGATATATCAAATTTTAATTTTTCAGCACATTTATTAATTTCATCTTTATCACCTATAAAAATAGGTTTAATTAGGTTTTCATTGACTGCATCCATTACTGATACCATGGCTAAATAATTACCAGCATTTACTATTCCTGCTACAATTCCTTTTTTTTGAGACGCAACATTCAGTAAGTTATTTGGACAAACAATTTCTTTATCTGATAGCATTTATTAAAGTTTTATATCAAAACATGGACATTTTTAAACATTGGAATAATTTTATTTAGTGTTATTTAACTATAAATGAGCTCAGAAACAGTAAAATTTAATTGGTCTTGCAATCACACATGGAAAAAAAGTGCTAAAAATACTGCATGGTGTGTGCTTGGATGTTCCATTGGTGATTTTGGAACTATATTATATTTCCAATTAACACAAATTTCTTTCCCTGTTTTAGGAATAATGATTTTGGCAATAATCAACGGACTAATAACAAGTATTGCTTTGGAAACATATATTTTAACAAGACAAAATTTTAAATTAGAAAAAGCTATCCAAACAGCTTTTGGAATGAGCTTTATATCAATGATTAGTATGGAAGTTGCAATGAATTTAACTGACTATTTGCTAACAGGAGGTGCAAAATTAACTTGGTGGGTAGTGCCAATAATGCTTGTGGTAGGATTTCTTACACCATGGCCGTATAACTATTATAAGCTAAAGAAATATAATATTTCCTGTCATTAAATTTATGGATTTTCAAATAGTTTATTATCTAACATCAATTGTTCTTGGAGCTATACTTTTCTTTTCTTTTATAGTAGCTCCTACGACTTTTAAAGTTCTTGATGAAAATTTTGCAAGAAAATTTATTAGAAAAATTTTTCCTCTTTACTACAGTTTTTGTTTAATAGTTCTTGGAATTACTTGTATTATTTACATTTTATTCTCAATATTAAATTATGAGTTTTATATAATATTAATTCTTACAATCTTATTTGCTATTTCTTTATTTGTATTAATGCCTATGATTAACAAATTTAGAGACAATAAATTAGAAAAAAAATTTAAAGTTACTCATGCAATATCAGTTATAATTAACTTAGTTCAAATGATAGGACTTGTAGTAATATTGTTTTAAATGAAAAAGATATTACTTATTCTTTTTTTTTTATCCTTATCCTCTAATTTATTTGCTGGAAATATAACTGTTACATCTGGATCTTCAGATAATTTAAAAGTAACAGACGGAGATACTATAGTTATAAATGGAAAAAAAATTCGTTTTTCTGGAATTGATACTCCTGAAATAAATCAAACCTGTATAAAAAACTTTAAAATTGAAGAATGTGGAGTTATTGCAAAAAATTTATTAATAAAAAAAATTGGTAAGTCTAAGGTTGAATGTGTTGAGGAGGGAAAGGACTATTTCAATCGAGTGTTAGCAGAGTGCTTTATTGAGGATGAAAGTCTCTATAAATATCTTTTAAAAAATGGTTATGCATTCGCGTTAAAAAAATATTCAAAAAAATTTATTGAAGATGAAAACTTTGCAAAAAAAAATAATTTAGGAATATGGGCTACTACTTTTCAATATCCTTGGGAATATAGAAAAACTATTAAATATCTAAAAAAAGGTGGTAATTTAATATTTATCCGTCATTCTTTAGCGCCTGGCAATGGTGATCCTTCTAATTTTGAAATAGATGAATGTAGCACTCAACGAAATCTAAATAATAATGGAATAGCTCAGTCTAAAATTATTGGCTCGTATTTTAAAAGAAATAAAATTAAATTTGCAGAAATTTTATCAAGTGAGTGGTGCAGATGTAAGGATACAGCAAAATTAGCATTTAAAAGTTTTAAAACTTTTGATGCTTTAAACTCTTTTTATGAAGTTAGATTTGCAGATAACAAATCAAAGCAGTTAGATGATTTACAAAAATATATTAATCAATGGGACGGTAAAAAAAACCTAGTGTTTGTTACCCATTTTGTCGTTATATCCTCAGTTTTGAACAAAGGATCCTCTTCTGGTGAGATATTGATTACTGATAGAAATTTTAACTTGCTAGCCACTATAGAAACTATGTAAAGTAAATTAGTATTTATGTCTTTTTTAAATCATAATCAAATTGAAGATTATAATAACAAAGGCTATGTCTCTCCAATAAATATATTTTCTAAACAAGAAGCTAAAGAAATAAGAGAAGAAATAGAAAAAATAGAAAAAAAATGGCCAGAAGCATTAACTGGTTTAAATAGAAACTATGTTCATTTAATTTCACCAGTTTTTGATAAAATATGTCACAACTCTAAAATTTTGGATGCTGTAGAAAGTTTGATTGGAAAAAATATCTTAATTTGTGGAACAACTTTATTTATTAAAAACCCAAATGAAAAAGGTTTTGTAAGCTTTCATCAAGATGCAAAATATATTGGTCTAGAACCTCATAATTGGGTCACAGCTTGGGTTGCCGTTACAGATGCGAATGAAGAAAATGGTTGTATGAGAATGTGGTCAGGATCTCATAAAAATGATCTTCAGTATCATAACGAAAAATTTAATGAAAATAATCTCTTAACAAGAGGTCAAACTGTTGAAAATGTTCCTTTAGAAAAGACAGAACCAATAATACTCAATTCTGGTCAAA
>Ga0114933_10004666_pt1 | contig 12700 bp, 11 predicted proteins | sample 4SBtaG_FD_89691 | JGI IMG/M metagenome (GOLD analysis project Ga0114933, IMG submission 89691) | Deep subsurface microbial communities from Kolumbo volcano to uncover new lineages of life (NeLLi) - 4SBTROV12_W25 metaG | ecosystem: Environmental > Aquatic > Marine > Volcanic | place: Kolumbo...
CAAACCCACATTTTCTTTTTCATTTAACTTGTATGCTGCAATTCTTGGACCTATTTGGTTTGGGATGAGAAATATCTGGAATTGGGCATTAACTTTTTTAATTATTGAAACTTTTTCAGTTGTTCAAATTATACGAGGTTTGTTTGGTAATATTACAGCTGATGCTATTCAAAAAATTGAACAAGTACAGTCTACTATTGCTTTTAGAAATAAACAACTAGAGGCAGCAATAACTAATAATCCAGACAAAGTTGATGTTTATAAAAGAAATATCAAATCACTAGAAGATGCTATGCAAGGCTATATTGATGAAGTTAGTAGAATTGAAGCGTCTGCTATTTGGATTACTATTTTTGGAATTATTTTATTAATTTCTATTAAAATAGTTCAAGGCATTCTTGCTAACTCAACCTTAGAAAAAAGATATTCTGAATGGTTGTCAGACAAATCAATAAGTCCTGGTATGCAAACAAAAAATTATATTTTAAGCACAACTTTCACATCAGTAATTATGTTTTTTTCAGTAGTTCACTATAGTTTTCCAGGTTTAATTATAATCATGAATCAATTTCCAACACATCCAGATATCAGATTAACATCTATTGCCTGGGTAGAAACTATATTTAACTATGCTGTCCTAAAAGGTGATGCTTTGTTTACAGCAATTACAATTGGTATTAGATCTGTTTTAGATTTTTTAGAACTATTGTTTGTTAAAACCCCATGGATAGTAATTATAACTGCGATTGTAACTTTAACTGGTTTATCAGCAGGACCAAGAGCTGCCATATATTCGGCTGGGTTTTTATGTTATATGGGCTTTTTAGGCTTTTGGGTAAAAGCTATGACTACGCTTGCCTTACTGGGTACGGCTGCGATTTTAAGTATCGCAATTGGAATCCCACTTGGAATTTTTTGCGCAAGACGTCAAAGATTTTATTCAATGATAAGACCGATAATGGATTTTATGCAAACAATGCCAGCCTTTGTATTTATGATCCCTGTTATTGCATTTTTTGGAACAGGAAAAGTTGCAGCAGTAATAATTACAATGATATTTGGTGGAACTCCAGTTGTCAGATTAACAGTGCTTGGATTAAGAGGAGTTCCAGAAACAATCAGGGAAGCTGCGATAGCTTACGGTGCAACTAAATGGTATCTACTTAGAAAGGTAGATTTACCTTTAGCATTACCTTCAATATTAGCAGGTGTAAACCAAACAGTAATGTTAAGTTTAGCCATGGTTGTTGTTGCATCTTTAATTGGTGCCAAAGGTTTAGGTCAAGACGTTTTGGAGGCATTACAATATGCAAATGTAGGTCAAGGTATTCTTGCAGGTGTTGCCATTTTATTTGTGGCATTAATTTTAGATAGGGTTGTTCAAGGTAAGAAAAGAGTTTAATAGAAATTAATGGAATATCTATTATTAGGTTTTTTTACTGGCTTAAGTCTTATTTTAGCAATAGGTGCTCAGAATATTTTTGTAATTGAACAGGGATTAAAAAAACAACATATATTTCTAGTTTGTTTAATATGTTCAGTTTCTGATTTAATATTGATTTTTGCAGGAGTTTTTTTATTCCATTTTTTTAGTCAATATTTTAATTCAATAATTGAACTAATCTTTAACATAGCTTTGATTGTTTTTTTAATTCATTTTATTTATTCAAAAATAAGATCCCACAATAAAACAATTAATTTCAATAAAGATTTTACAAATATTTCAGCACTTAATATTTCCTTTAAAACTCTTGCTTTTACTTACCTTAATCCACACGTTTATTCAGATACTGTTTTCTTTTTAGGAAATTTTTCTAAAAATTTTTTACTGAATCAAAAAATAACATTTGGTATTGGAGCTGCAGTTGCTTCATTTATTTTTTTTTATATAATTGGATATCTTTCTAAATATTTATCAAAGTATGCTCAAAATCAAAAAGTATGGAAAGTAATTAATATTTTTATAATTCTTTTTATGAGTCATTTATGTTTTTTTGTCGCAATAAATTTTTTTACTGATAAATAAGATTTTCAAAACCTAATATGGGTTTTTATATTTACTCTAAATTTGCATACCTGTTTTGAAAGATGCATAATTGTTTAGGGTTCAGTTGTCTATATACAGATCTTAGTAAAAATTTATTTAATGATTATTTGGTTGGCATCATATCCAAAAAGTGGAAATACATGGGTTAGATCTTTCTTGTCTGCATACTATTATAGTAATAATGGAATTTTTAACCCTAACTTATTAAAAAAAATCAAACAATATCCTAGTTCAGTTTTTTTTGATAAAAAAATAGATGAACCTAATGAAGCTCATAAATACTGGTTAGAAACTCAGGATAAAATTTTATCCAAAAAAGAAATTACAATTTTAAAAACACATAATAGTCTAACTTCAATTAACTCTATTCCATTTACAAAACCAAAATACACTATTGGTGTTGTTTATATTTTAAGAGATCCTAGAAATATTCTTACTTCTTTAAAAAATCATTATGATTTAGACTATGACGAGGCAATAAAGTTTATGTTGAATGAAAAAAAATTTATTTATGATGACAGAACACCAGATAATATTGATTATTCAACTTTTCAATTTTTAGGTTCTTGGTCAAATCACTATAAATCTTGGATAAATACAAATTTGTTTAGAAGAATGATTATAAAATATGAAAATTTAATTAAAAATCCATATGAAACTTTTAGAGATTTATCTGTCTTTATAAATACTCTTGCTAAATTAAATGACCCAATTAATTCACAAAAACTAAATAATGCTATTGAAAGTACAAAATTTGATAATTTAAGAGAAATTGAAAAAAATAATTTATTTACAGAAAATGTTTTTTCAAAAGATAAAAAAAAAATTCCTTTTTTTAATTTTGGACCTGAAAATAAATGGGCACAAAAAATTCCATTAAAATTACAAAAAGATATAAATATTTATTTTGAAAATGATCTTAAAGAATTAGATTATTTTTAATAATTTTCAGTTTAATAGTCATGCTTTAATGGTTACTAAATATTGATTCTATTTAATTAGAAAAACCATATTTTCTAAGCCTAACATCACCAGTCCTAGCATGTGCTTCCATTCCTTCGTATCTTGATATTCTAGCACACGCAGCACCTACAGTTTTTGTAGACTCCTTCGTCATTCTTTGAAAACTTAATGTTTTAATAAATTTTCCAACAAATAATCCACCTGTATATCTACCTGCTCCTTTTGTTGGTAGTATATGATTAGTTCCAGAGCATTTATCTCCATAAGCAACTGTAGTTTCTTCACCAATAAATAATGATCCATAGTTTTTTAATCTTTTATGAAACCACCTTAAGTTTTCAGTTTGAACCTCTAAATGCTCAGGTGCGTATTCATCACTAATTGCAGCCATTTCTTCATCAGTATCACAAAGAATGACCTCACCATAATCTCTCCAAGCAGCTTCCGCACTTGTTCTTGGAAGCTCAGGCAAATCTGCTATTAGTTCAGGAACTCTTTTCATTACTTCATCAGCAACTCTTTTACTAGTAGTGTATAACCAAGCAGGTGAATTATAACCATGCTCTGCTTGACCAACGAGATCTACAGCAACCATTTCAGCATCTGCTTTATCATCTGCTATTACAGCGATTTCTGTAGGACCTGCAAATAAATCAATTCCAACTTTTCCAAATAAAATTCTTTTAGCTTCAGCAACAAATTGATTTCCTGGACCAACCAAAATATCTGCAGGAGGATTATTAAACAACCCATTAGTCATTGCTGCAATACCAGGAACACCACCTAAATTTAAAATAACATCTGCACCACATAAATCAGCAGTGTAGATAATCGCTGGATGTGCACCAACTCCTTCCTTAGGAGGACTACAAGCTATTACGTTTTTAACACCAGCAACTTTTGCAGTTGTTACACTCATTACAGCTGAAGCAATATGTGCGTATCTACCGCCAGGTATATAACAACCTGCCGTATTTACTGGGATTAGTTTTTGGCCAGCAAAAAGTCCAGGTGAAAGCTCAACCTCAAAATCTTGACCATAATTTTTTAATTGTGCTTCTGCAAATGTTCTTACTCTATCGTATGAAAATTGAATATCATCCTTAGTCTTTTGATCTAAACTTTTTTTAATTTCTTCAATTTTTTCTTTGGAAACAATAATTTCACCATCATATTTATCAAATTTTTTTGTAAGATCTATACAAGCTTGTTCTTTATTATTTTCAATATCTTTTAATAAACCTTTTACTATTTCTGCAGTTTTCGTGTCATCTGTTGAAGATGTTTTTGGTGATTTTTTTAAATATTGTATTGCCATTAATTAATCCTTTATTTTGTGATGTTCTTAATAAAGCATAAAATGTTTTAATTCAATAATTTAAAAATAATATCTATAAAATAAATTTACACTAACAATACATAACACTGTGACTAAAAAATATAAGCTAATATGATCGAAAGGTTTTATTATTTAATTTAGAATTAATCTAAAGCAACTACAGCTGCAGCAATTGATGCTAATCTTGCCTGAGCTTCGTCAGATCTACTTGTAATTACCACTGGAACTTTTCCACCAACAACAACACCAGCAGCACAAGCTCCCATAAAGTAAATCATCATTTTAACCAATGCGTTTCCAGTTTCAACACTTGGAACTAAAAGTACGTCAGCTTCTCCCGCAACAATATTTTTAATTCCTTTTATTCCAGCAGATTTTTTTGAAATACTATTGTCAAAAGCAAGTGGCCCAAAGACATCAGCTTCTAAATTATCTTCTTTGGCTAATCTAGTTAATTCTGCTGCATCTAACGAACTCGGAACGCTATCTAAAACTTCCTCTGTTGCAGATAATACTGCTATTTTTGGCCTTGATATTCCTATTCTATTAGAAAAGTTTATTACATTTCTAAGAATATGCATTTTGGTTTTAATATTAGGTAAAACATTAAGAGCGCCATCAGTGATAATTAAAGGTTTGTCATCTTTTTCAATCGTCATATGCCAAATATGACTTAATCTAGTTTTACCTAACAGATCATATTCTCTTTTAAGAACCTCTTTCATTAAAACGTCAGTATGGATGTGACCTTTAACAATTATTTTAATTTTACCTTCACTAGCAAGTTTTGCAGCTATTTTTGCAGTATTGTTTTCAACAGGTTCATTAATTATTTCATATTGAGAAATGTCCCATTGTAAATCATCCGCACACTTTAAAATTTCTTTTTTATCTCCAATAAAAATTGGTTCAATTAAATTTTCATTGACCGCATCTTGTACTGAAAGCATAGGCAATGGTTTTCCAGCATTAACAACTGCAACTTTGACACCTTTTTTTTTATGAGCAACATCTAAAAGGTTGTTAGGACAGATAATTTCTTTATTTGAAAGCATGAACAATGATTATAAATAATATTTAAAATGTATATAGTAGTTTTTGTAATTATTGATAATAAAATAACTAAAAATGATTAAAGAATTTAGAATTAATGTATCAGACGAACAAATTTCTAACATAAATTATAAAGTTAAGAATTACCCATGGCAATCTATTGAAGATATGGAAGGATGGATGCATGGAACTAATAAAACATATTTGAAAGAAATTTGTGAATATTGGGTTTCAAAATTTGATTGGAAAAAACATGAAGAATTGATCAATAGTTTTTCTAATTTTAAAACAAATGTAGAAGGTGTTGATATTCATTTTATTAAAGAAGAAGGAAGTGGAAAAAATCCTAAACCATTACTTTTAATGCATGGGTGGCCTGGATCAATTGTTGAATTTTTAGAAATAATTAAACCATTAGCCCATCCTGAAGAATTTGGAGGTAATATTGAAGATGCCTTTACAGTTATAGCACCTTCGTTACCTGGATTTGGTTTTTCTAACGCTCCTAAAAATCCAATGGGTCCAAGAAAAATTGCAAACATTATGAATAAATTGATGAGTGAAAATTTAAATTATAAACAATATTTTGCGCAAGGAGGAGATTGGGGTGCTACTATAGCTAATTGGTTAGGATACGATCATCATAAAAACTGTATTGCTATGCATATCAATTGTTTGACGATGAGACATCCTGATGGTCCAGAAACAAATGAGGAGAAACAATGGTTAAGCGATTTTGATAATGATCAAATCATTCAAGATGGATATAGAACTCAACAAGCAACCAAACCACAAACATTAAGTTATGCGATGGTTGATAGCCCCGTAGGAATTGCTGCATGGATTATTGAAAAGATGCATGGATGGTCAGACATAAAAAACAATGATATTGAGAGCGCTCATTCAAAAGATACATTGTTAGCAAATATTATGGTTTATGTTTTAACTAATACTTTCAATACAGCTGCTTGGATTTACTTTGGAAGAAGAGAAGAGGGTGGACGTTATTTTCCAAATGATTTTAAAAAGATTAATATTCCAACTGGTATAGCAATGTTCCCAAAAGAAATGTCAGCTTGGCCACCCAAATCTTACATTGAAAAAATTTTTAACGTGAAACAAATAAGTAAAATGGATGAAGGTGGTCATTTTCCCGCATTAGAAAAACCTAGACTTTTAATTGAAGATATTAGAAAGTTCTTCAAGAATTTATAATACAAATTCAAGGTTAAGCAGATATGGAGATAGTAACAAAGATTGCGCCAATTGTATTGGCGATAATTATGTTAGGGTTAGGTCTTGGATTATCGATTAAAGATTTTACAAGAATTTTAAGAAACCCTGGAGATTTTTTTGTTGGTTTTATTTCTCAATTGGTAATTTTGCCAATTATTGCTTTATTAGTAGCGTTAATATTAAATTTATCTGCACCATTAGCAGTTGGTTTTATGATCATTGCTGCTGCACCAGGTGGAGTTACTTCAAACGTACTAACAAAATTTGCTGATGGAGATGTTGCTCTTTCTATTTCTTTAACAGCTATTGTAAGCTTAATTAGTATTATATCTGTTCCACTAGTTGTCATAAATTCAGCTAATTTTTTAGGAGTTGAAATTGCAAAAGATATTCCAATGACTGGTATAGCTTTAAAGATGGCATTAGTAGTTACTGTACCAGTAATTCTTGGTATGGCTATAAGAGGTTTTGCTGAAGACTTTATTTCATCTAAAATTGGTATAATTAATAAATTAACTGGTTGGTTATTTATAGTTGTCTTTGCTGCAATTTGGATTGAAGAAAAAGATAATATTTGGACTTATCTTTTAGAAGCAGGTTTGGCAGTATTGATTTTAAATGTGACAATGATGGTATTAGCATATTTTATTGCAAAAAAATTTGTTTCTGGAATACCACAACAAAAATGTATTGCTCTAGAGTGTGGTTTACAAAATGGAACTTTAGCAGTGTTTGTAGCAACATTGATTTTTGATGATATTGCATATGTTATCCCTACAGGCGCGTATGCTCTTTTAATGTATATTACAGGTTTTATATTTATTTATATACTAAGAAAATCTAATTAACATTTATAACTTTAATTTGATTAAATACTCTAAAAATAAAATTACTTAAGCTTAACATGTTTTGATCTTGTAGCTTTCGACTTCTACTCAAGGCTGCTCCCTTAATATTAACCGAAATAAGTTTTTTTTCATTAATATGAAGAAATCCATTATTGATTAAAAATTTTAATTTTCTAACAACAGTCGGTCTTGGTATTCCGGTTATTTCTGCAATTGACATAGCATTTATTCCTCTTTCGTCTGAACCCTGAATAGATTTTTGATAAGCTCGAAGGCTTAAATTTTTAACTTTGAAGCTTTCATTATGTGATGCATTTAACATAACTAAAATTCCAATAGAAAAAGTTTCCAAATCACGTACTTCATTTCTCCATCGATTTGTAAAAATAAATAAAAATTTATAAAATTGATACCAGCAAAAAGAAAAGTTTTTTTTAATAGAACTAGAAATTTCATTTGGTTCAATAACTTTTTCCCCTACTTTTATTTTTTTCAATAATTTACTAAATTCATGAAGTAAAATAGTTAAATCTTTTAATGTGTTTATCGCTTGAGCAGCATAAAAGGCTGATCTGTTAACAAAAATCTTTTTTCCTGTTTTTTTAATTACACCTTTTTTTTCTAATTCTTGAACTTTTCTCCTGACACTTTCTTTCGGTATTTTTAGGTCTTTTGAGATATCAGTTATGTTAATTTTCTCAATTTCTATTGTTTTTTCTTTATAAAAAGTATCATAATCAATGATTAAGCCATTTCTTCTAAAGAATATTAAGTCTTTATTAATTAAATAAATAATAATAATAAATTTATCAATATCTTGATAAGATTTATAAGATCGAATTAGCCAATTACTAATAAACGTGTAGTAGTATGGAGCAAGTTTGCTAAAATTTTTTGCAATAGTTTTAAAAATTATTTTTTCATCAATTTGAGATGATATACTTGGTATAGACTTCATAAAACCCATTCTGGACAATATAAAAACTACTGTCAACCCATTTTGGACATTAGACTTATTTTAAAATTTAAATTCTATGTTTTATTACGGTCATGAGTACTGAAAGCTTTAATAGAACATCTGATAATGTTCAGACCCCAAGTATAAAATTAGATGTTCTAAAGCAAAAAAAAGAAACTCAAAAATCAAAAAAAGTGTGTTTCAATAAACTTAATCACAAATTGCACATTTCTCAAAAAAAAGACAAATTAAGAAACACTGTAATTATTTGTTCAGTTTTTTTAACAATAGGGTTGCTAGGATTTATTGTCGGTTAGAAACTCTTTAAATTTTCTAAATCCTTTTTAATCAAATCTGGAATAGATATTCTTCTATTTAAATTATTTTTATAGCGATTAAATTTATTTTGTCCTGGATACATTATTTCTTTAATACCTTTTATTTTTGGAAGTTTTTTTATCGTTTTAATATTATCTTTTATTCTTTGATTATAATTTTTTTGAAACAAATTTGCTTTAAAAGTTATAAATAAATGACCAATGTTTTGTGGACCTGTAAAATCGTCAAAAGGATCCTTAACACGTCCTGCATGATTTCCACCTGTTAAAACTCCACTTAAGATATCAACCATCCAAGCAAGACCTGATCCTCTAAAGCCAGCTATTGGAAGCTGAACTCCTTTTAATGCTTTTTTTGCATCTGTAGTTGGTTTACCAAATTTATCTAACGCAACACCTTCAGGAATTTTTTGATTGTTCCTTGCCGCAACTCTTATCTTACCTCTATTAATAACAGATATAGATGTATCTAATATAAAAGGTATTTTTGAACCAGTTGGAGTTCCAAAACAAATAGGATTAGTTCCAAATAAACTTTTTAATGCACCATGCGGTGCAACTGCTGGAGGAGCATTTGTATAAATCATTGCTATTAAATTATTTTTAACAGCTTGCTCTGCGTAATAACCTGATAATCCATAATGACCACTATTTTTAACAGCAACCATTCCAATTCCTGTTTTTTTTGCATTTTTTATAGATTGTTTAATTCCAATGTCTGCTGCAACAAAACCTATACTATTGTTTGCATCAATATGAGAAATTGATTGAGAAATCTTTTTTATTTTAATTTTAGGTTTTGGATTTATTACTTTTTTTGAAATTCGATCACAGTACATTTTTAATCTTGATAAACCATGACCATAAGCCCCAACTAATTCTGCATTAATTAATGCATTAGCTGAAATTAAAGCATGCTCTTTGCTAAGACCATGTTTTTGAAAGATTTTTATGATTTCTTTTTTAAGAACAGGAGTTTTCACTATTATCCTTTACCACGCCATGGAATATATCTGTCTATAAGTTTTCTTAGAGTTACATCAAATAATAATCCCAGCATTCCCATAATAAATATCGTTATCCAAATAACCTCATATTGGAAGTATTTTTTAGCTACATTTTCCACAAAACCTATACCTGTTGTTCCTGCTAAAAATTCAGCTGCAACTAATGTTCCCCAACACATCCCAACGGCCACTCTAATTCCTGTGAGTATTTCTGGTAAAGAATTGGGGAAAATTACATATCTTAAAATCTGTTTTTTAGATGCTCCTAATGAGTGAGCTGCATGTATTTTTGAAAGCTGAGTACCAGATGCACCAGCTCTTGCTGAAATAATCATAATTGATAATGAAACCATGAAAAGTAAAAATATTTTACCAGTGTTATCAATACCAAGAACAGAAATAATTAAAGGTGCCCAAGCAAGTGGCGGAACAGGTCTGTATAATTCTATTAATGGGTCAAAGAAACCTTTTGCAAATCTATTCAGACCCATAAATAATCCTAAAGGAACACCGATAATTATTCCAAAAACTAATCCTAAGAATACTCTTAAAAATGAATCCCAAATGTGACCGTAAGGAACAGGAACTTTAAATAATTTAAAATCACCAGTTACAACTTTAAAGACATTACTTTTAAAGTTCTCTTTAACTATTCCGTCTTTTGTATGAACAGGATATTCACCTGGCAAGATATCAGCTATCCAATCTGGTAAAAGGAAGCCAATCATTTTGCTTACATCAACCATTTCAATCCATAAAAGAGGAATATTTTTGTAACCAACACTTGGTTTTGACATCAATATAAACTTATTAAAAGTGTCAGATGGTTTTGGTAACCATCTACCTGAACCTTGTTCTGAACAAGTGGGTCCACTAGCTACAATAGTGCCCGCAGGAAATAAAAGTATATCTATTAATCTTAATCCACCCTGTTCTTTATTTTGTAATTCATCAAACTCAATAATTGCAGCTTGCATTTCGTTTAATGCATTAGGAGGATAGATGCTTGCAAATTCTATTCTTCTTGCAATTTTTACAATGTTCTTTGCATAATCAGATGTTATCTGCTCACTATCGTTCAATCCTTTTCTGTAAGCTTTAATATCATCTTTTAGTTGTTTGATTGAGCTTTTGAATTGTGGGTTATGGTTTTTTAACTTAAAAAATTTATCATTAATTAATCTTAATTGTTCTGCAGCTGCATGAAATTTTAAGCCTTTATTAGTTTGTGGTGCAGTTGGAATTTCAATAGTATTTTCTATTGAACCACTTCCAGAATCTATTGTTGTAATTCCCCAACCACCTTGCGCATCAATAAGTTTTTGTCTTTCAGTTTTTTGACCATCTGTTTCATAAGGGTAATCTTTCTTTTTAAAATTAAAACTTAAAAGTTTTATCTCTTCTGTCATTTCCTTAAGTTTAATTTTCGTATCCATTTCCATTAACTCTTCGCTTGTTAAGAATGGAATTAATTTAGAAGTTCTATCAATATAACTTACTAGAATTGATTTTTGTTGATCATTTAAGTCAGGTGAACCTTTTATTTCATTTGCAATTTTTAAAAGATTCTTATTTTCAATTTTAATAATGGATGTGCTTTTGAATTCTCTTTCTTCAATAGGGAATTGATATTTTAATCCTAACAACGACTCATTTATTTTTGCTACTTGGCACAATTCATTTGCCGATTTAGGATAAAAGCCTTTTGCGATGTCCCATGAATAATATAGCCACAGCATAAGAATTGCACTAGTTCCAACTATTACCCAGTGAGTTCCACCTTTAGATCTTTCTGGATTACCAAATACAGCGTCTACTTTCTCTGTTTTTATTAATCTTCTTCCATAAAGGATGCATCCGATAACAGCTACAATGATTAATATTGTTACAAATTGAGTTAACATTTATATATCTTTTCCCATTATTTCTTCTTCCATATTCCAAATCATGGATAAAATTTCTTCTCTAGTTGATGAAAATTCTTTATTTTTCTTTATTTCTCTTAAGTCTTGCGTTAAGCCCATTTCTGCAAATGGAAGATTGTACTCTTTATGAATCCTTCCTGGTCTAGGTGCCATTACGTATAACCTTTCACCTAGTAATAATGCTTCCTCAACCGAGTGTGTAATCAAAATGATTGTTTTTCCAGTTTCCTTCCAAATTTTTAAAACAAGAGACTGCATTTTTTCTCTAGTCAAAGCATCCAAAGCACCCAACGGCTCATCCATAAGAATTAAATCTGGATCATTAATCAAACATCTTGCAAGAGCCACTCTTTGCTGCATTCCACCAGATAATTGATATGTAGGAGTATTACCAAAACCTTTTAAACCAACTATATCTAACCATTCTTCAACTTTTTTTGCTGTTACACCTTGATCCTCTTTTTTCATTCTTAGTCCAAAGTTTACATTTTCAGCAACTGTTAACCATTCAAATAAAGCACCTTGTTGAAATACCATTCCTCTTTCAACACCGGGTCCATCTATTTCATTATTATTCAAAGTAATCTTTCCTGAAGTAGGTCTTAAAAACCCAGCAGTAATATTAAGCAAAGTTGTTTTTCCACAACCTGATGGCCCAAGAACTGTAAGCAATTCGCCTTTCTTAAGAGTAAAACTTACATCTTTTAATGCGTGAACTGTTTCTCCTTTTGGAGTTTTAAAAATCATATTTAGATTTTGAGAAACTAAATCACTCATAGTTATCTTATATTAGAAAATTTATAAAAAAAATAGGCACCAATTAATTAATCAGTGCCTATTTAGAAGTTTTAAATCCTTAAAATTATAAAGGTAAGAAACTTGTATCTACAGATCCACCTGGAGTTCCCATACCTTTTAGGAACGCATCAAGATTACCACTTTCCATAGATTTTTTAGTTTCTGAAGGTGTTAGAAATTTAAATCCA
>Ga0114933_10004667_pt1 | contig 12699 bp, 10 predicted proteins | sample 4SBtaG_FD_89691 | JGI IMG/M metagenome (GOLD analysis project Ga0114933, IMG submission 89691) | Deep subsurface microbial communities from Kolumbo volcano to uncover new lineages of life (NeLLi) - 4SBTROV12_W25 metaG | ecosystem: Environmental > Aquatic > Marine > Volcanic | place: Kolumbo...
CATTAGCTGAAGGTAATTGGAAAATAGATTGGAAATTATCTCCAACTAGATCATCCATTCAAGATAAAGATGATAGAACTACTGCATTTAAAATAACTGATGAAGGCCGATATGTAATAAATCTAAATAATAGACCAAAAAGAATATGGAGGGACCTAGAAGAATTCAATTATGTTGCTAAAATTGATATTGTAAAAAGAATGGAGATATTTAAAAATGATGCTCTTTTTAAATTTGGAATTTTTGGGTCTTACAAAGAAAGAGATTACAATATTTATGCTGCAACTATAAACTCCCCAACGAACATGGGGACTCTAAATAATGGAGATGCAAATAACATATTAAAGGATGTAAATATTTGGAGCACTTCAAACACTGGTGGAAACCTTATAGATTTAACATATAGTTTGATTCAAAGAGGTAAAAGTTTTGTTTCTGATCAAAATAATTTAGCTGGATATGTATCATTAGAGTTTAAATTCAATCCTAATTTTAGATCAATAATCGGTTTACGAGCAGAAAAATACTTTACATATTATACTGGTCAGGACAGTTCTGGAGACAAAGAATTTAATGATGAAAAGATCATTGATACTTTTGACTTATTTCCATCATCTAATTTTATTTGGACCTTGAATGAGCAGGCTAATCTTCGTTTTTCTTATTCTAAAACTACTGCTAGACCTTCATTTAAGGAAGCGTCAATTGCTCAAATATTTGACCCTTTATCAAACATTGTATTCATTGGAAATATAGATTTAAAACCTACCTACATTGATAATTTGGATATTAGATATGAGGATTTTGGAGATAATAATCAGCTTTTTGCAATAAGTGCATTTTATAAAAATTTCATAAATCCTATTGAGCTAAGCTATTTTGAATCTGCAAGACAAAATTATCAACCTAGAAACCTAGGAAACGCTACAGTCTATGGCTTAGAGTTAGAATTAAGAAAAAATATTTCTTCTATGCTAAGTGCAAACATAAATGCTTCAATAATTGAATCTAATCAAAAGTATGGTGAAGCTGAAAGAAATCTTAGATCTTTGGCTATCAGGGATGGTGAGACAATAAGTGGTTCTAGAGAACTTCAGGGTCAATCCCCCTACCTTATAAATACAAGTATTGATTATAGAAATGATAATGGAACCAGAGCAGGATTGTATTTCAATATGCAAGGTAAAACACTTGAAGTTGTTGGTAATGGGATAAATCCTGACATTTATACACAACCATTTGAAAGTCTAAACTTTACATTCTCAAAAAGTTTCGGGATTAATAATAAAAGATCAATTAATCTAAAAGTTGAAAATCTTCTTGGAAGTGAAAAAGAAAGTTTTGCAGAATCATTTAATGCAACAAATAAAGTTTTTAGCTATGCAGATCCTGGTATTAAATTCTCACTAGGATACTCAATTAACTTTTAATTCAATATCTTCGTTTTAGAATGGAAAACTACTATTTGATATTAGTAATAATCCTTGGGATATTAGCTATTATAGATTTAATGGTCGGGGTAAGTAATGATGCTGTCAACTTTTTAAATTCAGCAATTGGATCAAAAGTAGTTTCCTTTAAAACTTTAATGATTATTGCAAGCTTGGGTGTTGCTTTTGGCGCAATGTCATCGAGTGGAATGATGGAAGTTGCAAGAAAAGGAATATTCAATCCTGAAATGTTTCTATTCTCTGAGATCATGATAATTTTTATTGCAGTTATGATAACAGACATATTGTTATTAGACTTGTTTAATTCTTATGGTCTTCCAACCTCAACAACAGTTTCAATTGTTTTTGAACTTTTAGGAGCTGCTGTTGTAATATCAATAATTAAAATTTCAACAAACACCGATGCACTTTTAGATTTATCAACATATATAAACACATCTAAAGCAACTCAAATAATTTTTGGAATATTTTTGTCCGTCCTAGTTGCTTTTTCAATAGGGGCGTTGGTTCAGTTTTTATCCAGATTAGTTCTGTCTTTTAAATTTGAAGAAAAAAAGAAATGGTTGGGTTCAATATTTGGAGGAATCGCCTTAACATCAATATTTTATTTCATTGTAATTAAAGGACTAAAAGGAACTCCATACTCATCAACTAGTTTTGATATTTTGAATGGGAGTACTCTTTCAAACTATATAGACGATAATCTAATATCAATTATTATTGGATCACTTCTATTTTTAACATTTTTATCTTATTTAATCAATTCCATTTTAAAAGTAAATATCTATACAATTGTAATTTGTGTTGGAACATTTGCATTAGCATTAGCATTTGCGGGGAATGACCTTGTGAACTTTATTGGTGTTCCAATTGCTGGATATCAATCATACCTTGCATGGGTTGGGTCTGGAGTTGAAGCTGATGCATACTTTATGGGTGCATTATCAGAAAAAGTCGCAGCACCAACATTGATATTGCTTGGTGCAGGTGTAATTATGATAGTTACATTATGGACTTCTTCAAAAGCTAAATCTGTTATAAAAACATCCATTGATTTATCAAGGCAAGAAGAAACAATAGAAAGATTTGAACCAAATTTTATATCAAGAGGGCTAGTTAGATTAGGGTCTTATTTTCAAGAAAGTTTTTCAAAAATGCTTCCAAATAATTCAATTAATTTTATTGAGAGACAGTACATAAAACCAAAAGTAAACACGCTAATACTTAGAAAAGATAGACCTGCATTTGATAAAATTAGAGCTTCAATTAATTTAGTAGTAGCTGCAATTTTAATATCAATAGCTACATCTTACAAGCTACCACTTTCAACAACTTATGTAACATTTATGGTTGCAATGGGAACATCTTTAGCAGATAAGGCTTGGGGAAGTGACAGCGCTGTGTACAGAGTAGCTGGTGTTGTAAATGTAATTGGTGGATGGCTTATGACTGCACTAATTGCCTTTTTGGCTTCAGGTCTAATTGCTTCAATTATTTATTATTTTGGACAATATGGTTTATACTTATTAGTTCTTATAGTGGCAATAGTTTTAACTAAAAATTACTTTACTCATAAAGAAAGAAGAATTAAAGAGGTTGAAGAAGAAGAGTTAGAAATGATTGAAAGTAAATCCATAAAAGGTGTAATTTTTGAAAGCTCTAAAAACATTACCAAATTTTCAAAAAGAATTAGTAAGCTATTTAAAAATCTACTAACTGGAATTAGCTCAAAAGATATTTCACTATTAAAAGATAGTGAATCAATAGTCAACAAGCTTGATAAAGATGTAGACCTTATCGCTAATAATGTTTTCTATTTTATTAAAAACTTAGATGAATTAAGTTCACAGTCAGCGTCTAATTTTCATATGAGTGTTCTTGAATCTTTAGAAAATATAACAAGACTTACTCAATCATTATTAAAGTCGAGTTCTAAACATTTTAAAAATGAACACAGGGGTCTAACATTCCAACAATTAAAAGAACTGAAGGAAATTGAGTCTGAATTAGAATCATTTTTCAATCAAATTATAAATACTTTTGCTACAAAAAATTACGAACAAATTCAATCAATTTTTGACATTAAAGAAAGTTTAAGCTTTTCATTAAAATCAAAAATTAAAGCTCAAATATCAAGAACTAAAGAAAAAGATTCCAGTCCAAGAAATACAAGATTATATTTTGAGATATTGAAAAAAACTCAAAATATAATAGAAAATTATATTGATATTTTAGAAATGTATTCGGAGAAATATGATAACCAAATAAAAACCTAAGACCCGCACATTAAGCAATCATCATCTTCATTTCCTTTATTCTTAGCTATCATATCCTTTAGCTCTTCCGCAGTCAGTGGTTCCACTGGTATTTGAGAAACGGCTTCTGCAGTTGGAGGTGGTTCTGCGACAGATGCTGTTGCAGCAACTTCTTCTTTAACCTTTTCCTCTTTCTTAGTATTATCTAGTGTAAACTTAATAGCATCGACTGCTGACTTAGTCCTTAAATAATACATTCCTGTTTTTAATCCTGATTTCCAAGCATAGAAGTGCATGGATGTTAGTTTAGCCATTGTAGCACCTTCCATGAAAAGATTTAAAGACTGAGACTGATCAATAAAGTATCCTCTATGTCTAGCCATATCAATAATATCTTTCATTTTTAATTCCCATACAGTTTTGTAAAGTTCTTTTATATCATCTGGAATATTATCAATGTGTTGGATAGATCCATTTGCTTTCATCAATTCTTGCTTTAATTCCTCAGTCCATAATCCTAATTTAACAAGGTCCTCTAAAAGGTGTTTGTTCACAACAATAAATTCGCCAGACAAGACTCTTCTTGTATAAATATTAGATGTATAAGGCTCGAAGCATTCGTTGTTTCCTAAAATTTGAGCAGTTGATGCTGTTGGCATAGGCGCAACTAACAATGAGTTTCTAACTCCATTCTTTTTTACTTCTTTTCTAAGACCAGCCCAATCCCATCTTCCACTTAAGTCTTCATCCTTAATCCCCCACATGTTATGTTGGAATTCACCTTTTGAAACTGGTGAACCTTTATATGATTTATATGGTCCATCTTTTATAGCTTCTTCCATTGATGCTGTCATTGCAGCAAAATAGATTGTCTCAAAAATTTCTTGATTTAAAGTCTGGGCATCATCACAAGTAAACGGCATTCTTAATTTAATAAATGTATCCGCAAGTCCTTGTACACCTAAACCAATTGGCCTGTGTCTGAAGTTTGAGTTTTCAGCTTCTTTTACAGGATAATAATTTCTATCAATTACTTTATTTAAATTCTTTGTAACTCTTTTTGTTACGTCAAATAATTTTTTGTGATCAAATTTATTATCAACAACAAACATTGGAAGGGCAATAGATGCAAGATTACAAACAGCTATTTCATCTTTTGAGGTATACTCTAAAATTTCAGTACATAAATTTGATGATCTAATAGTTCCAAGATTTTTTTGATTTGATTTTCTATTACAAGCATCTTTATATAACATGTAAGGTGTGCCTGTTTCAATTTGAGATTCTAAAATCTTTTCCCAAAGCTCCCTCGCCTTAATTGTTTTTCTACCTTTTTGTTTTTTCTCGTATTCAGTGTAAAGCTTTTCAAATTCTTCACTGTGACAATCATAAAGTCCAGGACATTCGTTAGGACACATTAAAGTCCATTCCCCATTGCTCTCAACTCTTTTCATAAACAAATCTGGAATCCACATTGCATAGAAAAGATCTCTTGCTCTCATTTCTTCTTTACCGTGATTTTTCTTTAGCTCTAGAAAGTCGTAAATATCAGAGTGCCAAGGTTCAATATAAATAGCGAATGATCCTTTTCTTTTTCCACCCCCTTGATCAACATATCTAGCAGTATCATTAAAAACTCTTAACATTGGAACAATTCCATTTGAAGTACCATTGGTTCCAGAAATATAAGATCCTGTTGATCTTACATTGTGTATTGATAATCCAATCCCACCAGCAGACTGAGAAATTTTTGCAGTTTGTTTTAGAGTGTTGTAAATTCCATCAATACTATCATCCTGCATTGCTAAAAGAAAACAAGATGACAATTGTGGTTTTGGTGTTCCAGAGTTGAATAATGTTGGAGTTGCGTGCGTGAAAAACTTCTTTGACATTAAGTCGTATGTTTCAATCGCAGAATCCAAATCATCATGATGAATTCCAATAGAAACTCTCATCAACATATGTTGTGGTCTCTCTGCAACTGCTCCATTTATTTTTAACAAGTATGATCTTTCAAGAGTCTTAAATCCAAAATAGTCATAGTTAAAATCTCTATTGTATATAATTGTAGAATCTAATTTCTCAGCGTTTTTCTTTATAACATTATAAACCTCATCGGACAGCAAAGGGGCTTTTTTATTTGTTCTTGGATTTACATAATTGTATAAATCTTCCATAGTTTTGGAGAAAGATTTTTTTGTATTCTTATGTAAGTTAGAAACTGAAATCCTAGATGCTAAGTTTGTATAGTCTGGGTGTGTTGTTGTCATTGTTGCTGCAACTTCAGCAGCAAGATTGTCAAGTTCTGAAGTGGTTACCCCATCATATAATCCTTCAATTACTCTCATTGAAACTCTTACAGGATCGACAAGTGGATTAAGTCCGTAGCACAGCTTTTTTATTCTAGCTGTAATTTTATCAAACATTACCGGCTCTTTATGGCCGTCTCTTTTTACTACGAACATGATTCGTTATTGGTTATTATATTGTTATTTTCTTAATTAAATTAATTAAAAATCTTCGTCAAAACTAATTTCCGTAGATTTTGTGTCGTTGTTTAATACTCCTGCTTTTTGATATTCTGAAACTCTTTTTTCAAAGAAGTTTGTTTTTCCTTGAAGTGAAATCATGTCCATAAAATCAAAAGGATTAGTTACGTTGTATACTTTATCACAGTTTAGTTCAACTAACAATCTGTCAGTTACAAACTCTAAATACTGAGTCATTAACTTTGAATTCATTCCAATTAGACTTGCAGGCAATGATTCAGTTATAAATTCTTTTTCAATATTAAGAGCATCAGTTAAAATTTCTGTTATTCTTTCTTTTGGAACCTTATTAACCAAATGATTATTGTGAAGGTGAACTGCATAGTCACAGTGAACTCCTTCGTCTCTTGAAATAAGTTCATTTGAAAATGATAAGCCAGGCATTAACCCTCTTTTCTTAAGCCAAAAAATTGAACAGAAAGCACCTGAAAAGAAAATACCTTCAACTCCAGCGAATGCAATCAGCCTTTCAGCAAAAGAGTCAGATTCAATCCACTTAAGTGCCCAATCAGCTTTCTTTTTTATAGCAGGGAATGTTTCAATTGCGTTGAATAGTTTATCTTTTTCAGCATCGTCTTTAACGTAGGTATCTATCAAAAGAGAATATGTTTCTGAATGGATATTTTCCATCATAATTTGAAATCCATAAAAAAACTTTGCTTCAGAATATTGAACTTCATTAACAAAATTTTCAGCAAGATTTTCATTTACAATTCCATCGGATGCTGCAAAAAAAGCTAGGATATGTTTAATAAAATATCTCTCATCATCATTTAATTTATTTTTCCAATCGTTTAAGTCTTCGCTCAAATCGATTTCTTCAGCCGTCCAAAAACTAGCTTCGCATTTTTTATACCACTCCCACAAATCGTGATGTTTGATTGGAAAGATGACAAATCTATCTTTATTTTCTTTTAAAATTGGTTCTACCATGATGTATAAATGTATTGATGAATTTAATCGTGCAATAAAGCTTAACAAAGATTCTAAATTGTTGTCAGAAATAAAAGGATTAATTATTCACAAAAGGGCTTAGTTTTTAACAATTTTAAAATCTTATTTAAAAAAACAAGTTAATATACTTTTGAATTTTTAATTTCGAATTATTATGTTAAAATACATTGGCTTAGGATTATCTATAATAATTTTATTAATCAATTTGTTCTACTTTGATTTCGAAAAAGAAATACTTTCAAGTGATAATAAAGTAGCTTTAATTGGAATTATTGGAAGCTTATGTGCGGTAACTTTAATTCTAATTTTAATCATTTCAGAAAAAATCAATTCTAAAATTAAAGGTCTGTAATTTGCTCAACCTTAACGCCTGATTTAACTAAGAAATCAAGACCTGTTCTGTCTTTATATTCTACAATGTATACTACCCTTACTATTCCAGACTGAAAAATTAATTTACTGCAATCCGTACAAGGTGAAAGCGTGACATACAGAGTCGATCCTCTAGTAGATTGAGTTGATGATGCAACTTTTAAGATTGCATTTGCTTCAGCATGTAAAACATACCACTTTGTATAACCTTCATCATCTTCACAGCAATTTTCAAAGCCTGTTGGAGTGCCATTATACCCATCAGAAATAATCATTTTATCCTTGACTATTAATGCTCCAACTTGTCTTCTTTTACAATGAGAAAGCTTTGCCCACTCAGTGGCCATTTTTAAATATGCTTTATCATATCTTAACTGTTTGCTGTCAGACATTATTCTAAATAAATATTAATACAGTTAATAAACAAACTATAACTGAAACTAATCTAATGTAATTTTTTTTGAATTTATAACTATTTAAAAATAAAATTGAGTTTAATATTAAAATAGAAACTGCAATTATAATTTGAGCTGCTTCAACTCCAAATGAAAACCCAATCAAAGCAACTAAATCAACTCCATCAGAAAACGAAATCTGATTGAAAAAGTTTGCAAAACCAAATCCATGAATTAACCCAAAAAATAGGGCTATTAGAAGACTAAAATAGTTTACTTTTTTTGTAGCATTTAAGAAAAATAAATTTGTTAAGGCTGAAAGAATTATTGTAATTGGAATTAGTGTTTCTATAATTTCAATATTTGGTTTATATATTTCATATGATGAAATAACTAATGATAATGAATGACCAATAGTAAAAAAAGTAACAATCCAAAATAATTTTTTCCAACTTTTAAATGAATAAATTATTGATATGGAAACAAGGAATAATAAATGGTCGTAAGCATTTATATCCATAATATGAGTAAAGCCAATTTTTAAGTAAAAAATAATTTGATCTAAAATCATATTCCTCTTTGTTTTTTAATGTTTTCATAGGCTGCTTGAATTTTTGAAAATTTTTCTTTTGCAGCATTTACATAAACCTCTCCAAGGTTTTGAACTTTGTCAGGATGATGTTTTTTAGCTAAATCTCTATATGCTTTTTTAAGTTCATCATTTGTACAGCTTTTATCTACTTCCAAAATCTTATAATCTGAGTCAGAAGATTTAAAGAACATAGCTTTTATACTTTCAAAATCGATCTTAGATATTTTCAGATACTTAGTGAATTCTAAAAGTTTCTCAATTTCAATTTTTGAAACTGAACCATCAGATTTTGCAATATTGAAAAGAAAATGAATCAATTGAAGCCTTGTTCCATAGCTAGTTCTGGTTAAAAAAAACATACATATTTTTTCAGCTGAAATATTTCTCTTGTCAATATTAATATTGAATTGTTTAAACAGGATCTCTGCTCTTTGCGGACCATAAATTGAGATGAAATAATTTCTTACATATTGCAGTTCTTGCTTTGTTACTTTTCCATCTGCTTTAATTAAAATTGACGCAAGAGCTAGCAGATTTAATTCAAAATCACGTTTGATGTTATTTCTTATTTTGACGAAGTTGTTTTTGTCAATTTGATGGCCAATAAATAAACCAATAAAAAACCCCGGCAATCTAAAAATATAAAGTCCAATAAATCCTAATATCCACTTATACATAAAAGCTATCCAAATTTACAAATGTCAATTAATAGTTCTTTATTATATTTGAAAAAAAAAAGAGTTATGTACCCAGAAGAAGTAGTAAAACCAATGAAACTAGAATTAACATCCAATGGATTTAAGGAATTATCCAATGATGATGATATAAAAAATATGATAGAGAATGGAAGTTCTGTAATCATGGTAAATTCTGTTTGTGGGTGTGCAGCTGCAAATGCAAGACCAGGAGTTATATCATCATTAAACAATGAAAAAACTCCCAATAATTTATTTACTGTATTTGCTGGTGTCGATAGGGAAGCTACTGATTCAGCTAGAGAGCTTATGTTCCCATTTCCTCCATCATCACCATGTATAGCTTTATTTAAAGATGGTGAATTGGTTCACATGTTAGAAAGACACCATATTGAAGGTAGAGATGCATCTTTAATTTCAGAAAACCTTAAACAAGCTTACGACGAGTTTTGTTAAACATTTTTATGAATTGGTAATTCAATTTTAAAAATAGTTTTTCCTTTTTTTGAGACAAAGTCAATTTTACCATTATAATTTGTAACAAGATTTTTTATAATACTTAAACCAAGTCCCATTCCTTTAGACTTTGTAGTAAATTTTGGTTCAAATATTTTGTCTCTATTTTTCCTAGGTATTCCGTCTCCATTATCTTCAATTTCAATAATGGCTTTATTTCTAAGTTTTTTGACTGATACAATAATTTTTGAATCTTTAATATTCTCAGTTGCTTGAATAGCATTTTTAACCAAATTAGTTATAACCCTTATCAAATTTGTTCTGTCAATTTTAACATTTAAACTCCCTAATTTTGATTGAAATATAATATTCTGCTCATTGAATATTTCTAAAGCTAATTTGGTAGTTGATATTATGTCAATATTTTCATTTTTTTGAGCCGGAAGCTCAGCAAAGTGTGAGAATGCAGTTGAAATTGAACTAAGTACATCAATTTGCTGAACCAACGTGTCACTAAAATCCTCCATTTTATCTTGAATTTTTGGATCATTAGGATTGAATTTTAATTTAAAATTTTGAACACTTAATTTCATCGGAGTTAGTGGATTTTTAATCTCATGAGCAACTTGTTTTGCCATTTCTCTCCATGCTAATTCTCTTTGAGATTTTGATAATTTTTTTACGTTTTCATCGATTTGATCAACCATATTGTTATATGAACTAACAAGTGTAAATATCTCTTTACTTGAGACATTTATTCCAATTTTTTTATTTGATTTATCAATCCTCATCTGTCTCATTTTTTTAACAAGTTCTGAAATAGGATTTGTTATATAGCTTGAAACGAAATATGAAATAACTATCGCAAGAACAAAGAGAAGCACATATACTTGAGCAATATTTATAATAAATGATCTTATTTCATAAGCATTCAATTTATCATCATCAATGTAAGGCAAATTTAAAATCCATATTGGTCTTTCATTAATGTCAAGTATATATGAAAAAGATGATCTATAAAATTGGTCTTCAGCTTCATTAGTTTTAACAATTTTTAAATCATTTGAAACTTCTAACTCATTTATAACTGTTTCGTCTAATTTATTTATTACATCTTGATTAACAGTTGATCCTATTAAAGTACCATCTAAATCATAGAGAGTAAAATTAATGTTTTGTACATCTGAAATTTTAAAAATTTCATCTTTTAACTCAGCATCTAAGACAGTACTTATATTTATACCAAATTCAGGCCGTTTACTGTATAAGTAAGATAATTGATTGTCTGGTTGTTTAGATTTTCTATTAAATAATATGTAAAAAGCCCTTTGAAGCTGTGATTCTTTTCTATCAAGTCTTAACTCATGATAGTAAAATGAGTTCTCACGAATTTGAAAACTTGTAGTAATTCCAATTAGTAAAAAAGAAACAAAAACCAATAAAATCATGGCAAAGAAGATCCTGGTTCTAAGCAGTAAAAAAGGTTCTTTCATAAATGTCTCAATCTTAAATATTCAATATAGCAAATATTAAAATCAAATATTATTCCACTTAATATTTTTTATCTTTAATGCATTAGATAAAATGAAGAAAAAAAAAGCTATTGTAATATTTTCAATCTCAGTACTGATTTCTTTGGGAATTATTTTTAAGTCTGAAACCATATATCTATATGAATTAACAAAAATTATAATTAAAATTAAAAGGACAAATGCAGACATAACAGACTATAAATATTTTGATAATATTACAATCCCAAAAAGTAAAAACCCAAAGTCTTGGCCTTTACATAATAATTTCAATGAAGTTATCTCTACAAAAAAACTTGATAGCACACACAAAGATTTAGGAACAGTTGCTTTTCTAATAATTAAAAATGATTCCATTTGGTATGAGAATTATTATGAAGGATATAATAAAAATTCATTAAGTAATTCATTTTCAATTGCTAAAAGTATTGTTGCTGCGCTACTAGGAAGATCAATAAATGAGGGTTATCTGTCCGGACTAGATCATAAAGTAGGAGATTTTATACCTGAATTTAGTAATGGTTTAGCTCAAAATTTAACAGTTGGAGATTTGTCAAGTATGTCTTCTGGTATGAAATGGACCGAAGACTATAAAAATATTTTTGGAGTAACAGCAAGAGCATATGTTGGTACTGGACTGGAAAAGCTAATAAAATCTAGACCAATTATAAGTGAACCCGGTATATCTTTTGAGTATTTAAGTGGAGATACACAGCTCTTGGCAATGACAATCGAAAAGGCCACCGGGAAAAAAATCTCTGATTTAGTATCTGAATGGTTTTGGGAGCCTATGGGTGCAGAAAATGATGCGTTATGGCAAGTTGATAATTTAAAAACAAATACTGAAAAAGCTTATTGTTGTTTTAATTCGAATGCAAGAGATTTTGCAAAGTTTGGGAAATTATTTAAAGATTATGGTAAGTGGGAAGGAGAAAGTTTACTGGACTCATTATTTGTTAAAAAAGTTACATCACCAAGATTTAAAGAAAGCCCTCATTATGGATATGGTTTTTGGCTTGGAAAATTTAATAAGATGGATTTCTTTGCAATGAGAGGTCATCTTGGTCAACACGTATTTGTTTTTCCTGAGCAAAATATCATAATTGTTAGATTAGGTAAAAGACATGATGTGAAAAGCGAAAGAGAAATTTACCCTACAGATCAACAAATATATTTAGAAGAAGCATTTAAAATGTTAGCAATTGAAAAAGTCTAAACTTATTTCTGTTAAAAATCTAAAAGTTTTTACTAAAGATGTTGTTTTAGTTAAAGGGATTTCTTTTGATCTTGATCATAATAAAGTTCTTGGAATAATTGGAGAATCTGGTAGTGGAAAATCTTTAACTGCTCTTAGCATTTTAAATCTTAACAAATATAAAGGCCTTAATCAAGAGGGAGAGATTTTCTACAATGATGAATTAATTTCTCATGCTAATATTCAAGACTTAATA
>Ga0114933_10004669_pt1 | contig 12697 bp, 14 predicted proteins | sample 4SBtaG_FD_89691 | JGI IMG/M metagenome (GOLD analysis project Ga0114933, IMG submission 89691) | Deep subsurface microbial communities from Kolumbo volcano to uncover new lineages of life (NeLLi) - 4SBTROV12_W25 metaG | ecosystem: Environmental > Aquatic > Marine > Volcanic | place: Kolumbo...
CCATCAATATATTCTGAAACCATAGTTCCCATGTTTCCATTGCCACCAACAACAACTACGGTTTTGTTTGTAATTTCATTCAACTTATTTTTCACCTTATACTTATATTGTCAGTCTTTAATGATAATGATAAAAAATGGAATTTAAGAAAAAAACTTTAGAAACTCAGATAATAGAAATTTTTCAGAAAATCAGTCCAGCTATAACTCGACTTATACAAAGCACAATGGATAATGACAAAATAGTATTAAATCTAGGTAAAACGAAAAGTAAAAATAAAAATGAAATAAATATAAATCCATCCATATTAGTTAATTCTGTTTCAGATTCTGACTTAGAATTTAAAGAGGTCGTCATAGGAACAGTTATCCATGAAGCCATACACTCCATGGAAGATTATAAATTTGATATAGATAAAGACTTATCAAAATTTCAAGATGAGACTGATGGATTAAATGATATTGATGAAGTTCTTGAGGTGCTTTCCGGACCATTTGGGAAATATATCTTTGAAATATTAGTTCATTCTTTTGAAGAATATAAATTTGTAAAAGATTTCAAAGGCCTAAGGTCAATCCTTCAGGATATTTATGAAGAATCCAGTATCAATATTAAAAATCTAAAACCTTTCAATAAATTTTTAATTTTAATGTTTCATAGTATTGCTGGTTATATTGAAATCGACCTTCAATCTTATCCAAAAAATATAAAAGAATCAGTTAGAGAAACTTTGGCTATTTTAAATAATTTTTCTTATGACAGAGACCTTGTAGAAGACACCATTGAAATTACGATCCAAATTGCTGATATTTGCAGAAGGTACAATCTTTTACCTGATGTTGATAGTCAAACTTTAGGTGAAAGAAGAGAATCTATAGAAAAATTTGAAGATTCAGTCATAGACGATCTAAATAAAGTTTTAATCCCATCAAGTACGAATATAACTACAGGCAATACACTCGAAAAGTTTCTTGGAAAAAAAGGTAAAGAATCAGATGATGAAAAGCTAAATTTTATGGATGATCATGTTTCTAAAATTGGTACATCGACAACTGTGTACCTTCCAAATGGAAAAGTATCAAAGCTTGTAAGTACTAATTTACCAAGAACATTTAATAGCCTTTATAAAAATGGTCTCGCAACTTACAATTCACTTTTAGAGGAATGGGACCTTCCTGTATTTAAAGTTACTAATAAAATAAAGCCTTACTTTATTCATAACAAAAAAAGGCTACGTATAAGTGGTTACGATCAGGGTGATTTATCACCACATGTTCCACTTATGCTTGGTTCTGGAAGATACGAAAGAATGTTTGAGCAAAAACAAAGACTATCAAATAAGTCTTATGCTGTTTCATTATTAATTGATGGAAGTGGTTCAATGCTTGAAAAAGATAAAGGAGAGTTTTATCCATGGTCATTATCAGCTGCACTAATTGGAGCAAGTTATCTAGCTCAAATATGTCATGAATTAGATATAGATTTTGAAGTTGCAATCTTTAATAGAAGTTTTGCTGCTGATGAATTAGAAAATGAAGAGCTTTATATAAAAAGAAAGATGGCAGTATCGTCGATGTTAAATACAAATTACGGTTCAAATGCTGAATACTATTTCAATACTACAAACCATTACTTTATCAAAAGGTTTGATGATTCTTGGAAAGCAAATTACGAAAAATTTATTGGACTAATTGAGTTTTCAAGGAATTTGAGAGAATCTTTGGATAAATTAGATATCAAAGATGACCATCCTCCCGCAAGTATGTTTGAGAGAGGAACAAATGTTGACGAAAGAAATATTATGTTTTCAACTAAACGACTATTGGAAAAAGGAACAAAAACAAAATTGTTAGCAGTACTTTCAGATGGTATGACACGTGGCTCATTAAACGATTTGAAAAGTTCAATCAACTATGCAACAAAAGTTGGTATTGATGTTATTGGTATCGGAATAGGTGAAAGAGGAACATGGAAAGAATATATAAACAAAACACAGATAAATGAACCTGAAGAACTAATACATTCAATAGTAAACATCACAAAGGATATACTTATAAAGAATATTGAGGAATCTACAGGAGTAGCGTAATGGCAGATCAAAATTTTAAAAATCCCAATGGAAAGGGAGATGTAACTCTTAAAGAGTGTAAATTAACAAAATCAATAAACGATTATGACTCAAGGTCGGAGAGGATTCCTGATGTTGATAAAAATTATGTAGATTTTGGAATTCAATTTAAATTAGCACAAATCATTGAAAGTAAAGAAAAGACATTCAACAATGAAATACCAATTCATATTGCACTAAAAGGACACATGGGCACAGGTAAAGATCATGATATTGAACAACTTGCTGCAAAGCTAAAATATCCATACTACCGAATTCCACTTTCTGGTGAAGTTAGAGATGTTACATTGCTTGGATCAGTTCAGCTATATGGTGATGGTGTGGGTGGAACTGATAGCAAATGGCAAGATGGTGAATTAACAAGAGCTTTGAGAGGTCCATCTATTATTAATTTATCAGAACTTAATGCTGCTGGACCTGAAGTTCTTTTTGCTTTGCACTCTTTGCTTGATAGGCATAAAAAATTAGAGTTACCAAACGGTGAAGTGATTGAATTAAGAAATGATTCCTACATTTTTGGAACAATGAACCCAACTAGCCTCAGAGATTATGCAGGTACACAAACATTAAATAAAGCATTCGCTGATAGATGGGTTATTTGGGATAAGCCATTTCCTAATAAAGAACAACTTGAATCAATTTTTAAAAAACGATATCCAAAATTACAAAAAGAATTTACGGATTTAATTATCAAATTAGCTATCGAAATCAATAACTCATTTTTATCAGATGATATAAGCGTAAACATCGAGACACCTATGAGTTTGAGAACGGTAGTTGAAAGGATTCCAGTTGGTTTAGATCTATACAAAAACTCATCTGATCCTCTTTTTGAGACCTGGAACAACATGGTACTTCCTCATGTTAACCCAGAGGACTTAGACCATTATTCTACGTTATGGAATACAGTTGTGAGAAATGGCCCTAATCTTAAACCTGTTCTGTAATCAATTTCACTAAAGGAATATCTCTATCAGTTTTTGAACGATATAAATTAAAAGTTGGATATACAGCAGTCAACAAACTCCAATATTTTTCTTTATCATCAGTTTTAACAACGGAAGGTTTTACGTTTTGGTATTCTTTATTAACAAATACTCTCACATTTTGATTATCTATGTTATAAAACCAATCAGGAGTTTTATCACGACCACCATATGATGCAGCAACTAAATACCCATCATCGATCTGAACATAAGTCAAAGGAGTTTTTCTAATTTTATTTGATTTTCGTCCAATAGTTTCAAGAAGTAATATGTTGTCCCCTATTAATATCTTGCCAACTTTTGTTTGGTTAAACTTTATCAGTTTTGTGTGTAAAAATGTGATGAGTCTGACGAGCCACGTAGGCCAATAAGAAAATGTTCTACCTAATATTTTCCAGATAAATTACTCCGGAGAGTCTTGATTCTTATTTTTAAATCCATCGATTTTGTTTTGAAAATCTTTTATTTTTTGATCAATATCTGACATTTCTAAATTTGTAACTTCCTCTTTTAGTTTGTCGATTTGTTCTTTAACGAACTTATTTTCATTGAAAACATCATAAAATACTTTTAACAAAACAGTTGAAATCAATAATTTTAAGAATTTCTTCATATATAGATAATAAGAAGATTTAAGTTATAAATAAAGCATTTTATTTAATGTTCTTATTGGGAAAAGTGATTTTCACAATTATTATTATATTGTGAAAGATTTATTAAGTAGTTTAGTTGCAGAGCAACAACTTCTAGACCAGTATCTCCAAAGTATTCCCGTAAGAAACTGGAACACTAAAACTACATTTAAAAATTGGAATATAACAAACCATGTAAGCTACCTTGCAGGATTAGAAGATTTAGCATTTAATGCAATGAAGGGCAAAGGCACAGATTTTAATAGATTTAGAGGACCAAGCGGATTAGGAAAATTTGAAAAAGAATGCATTAAAAAAGGTAACGACATGCGACCCCAAGACGTTATTGAATGGTGGAGATTATCAAGAGCAAAAGTTGTTGAAAATTTAGCAAAAGGTTCAGCTGGTAAAAAAATTAAATGGTGGAATAAAGAAATAGACTATCAAACTTTTGCATCTTCAAAGCTTGCTGAAACATGGGCTCATGGATTAGATATTTATGACAGTATGAAAAAGGACTACGAAGACACTGTGAGAATTGAGCACGTAGCTTTATTTGGATGGCTAAATGCTGAATTTACAAGTAAACAAAATAAACTTAAACATAAGGATTTAAGAATTGAATTAATAGGTCCAGAATATAGAGCCTGGCAATTTGGAAATGAGAAATCTGAAAATAGCATAAAAGGAAATGCAAGCGATTGGTGTAGAATCGTAACCGGGAGAACGGGTAAGGGATTTAAGCCTACGCTAACTACCGAGGGTGACTATGCTAAAAAATTTATTAAACTTCAGCACGCCAAAATATAGCATATGATAATTCTTGGTGTTATACACCTTAAAGGTTTACCTGGCTCACCATCTAATAAATTAAATCTTGAAGAAATTACAGAACTAGCACAAAATGACATTGACAACCTTTCAAAAGCTGGCGTAAATGGAATTATTGTTGAAAATTTTGGTGATGTACCGTTCGTCAAAAATGATGTATCAAAGCGAACTGTAGCAAGTTTAACTTCTGTAATACAAAATCTAAATATTGATTCAAAATTAAAGTTAGGTGTAAATGTTTTAAGAAATGATGGAATTGCTGCATTGTCCATTGCTGAAGCAACAAATGCAGATTTTGTAAGAATAAATGTCTTAAATAATGTAATGATGTTTACAGATCAGGGAATAATTGAGGGTGAAGCAAATAAAATTGCTCAATTCAATAAAAGTTTAAATAAAGATATAGAAATTTATGCCGATGTCTTCGTTAAGCATGCTGTTCCGCCAGAAGGATCAAAAATAGAAAACCATGCTGAGGAGTTAATCAACCGAGCAGGAGCAGATGTTGTAATAGTTACGGGTGATGGAACAGGTCATGAAATTAATATTGATGATTTGAATAAAGTGAGAGATATTGTTCCATCTGGTAAGTTAGCTATTGGATCTGGTGTAAATGAAACAAATATAGATAAATATGAAGATATTGCAGATATATTAATCATTGGAACAAGTTTTAAATTAGAAAATAACGTAGAAAACCCTGTTGACTTTGAGAGAACCAAGAAAATAATCCAACAAATAAATTAATTTCTAATAAAACTCTAAAATATCTCATTGGTTACTATCATTTCTATTTGAATGGAAGTCATACTCAATCCAGCAATTATTTTATTTTTGACAGGAATTGCAATTGGACAAATATTTAAGGACACACTTCCTCAATTTCTTTCTAAATACCTGGGATATTATTTATTAGTTTCACTCGGACTAAAGGGTGGAATAAGCTTAAGAGAAAATGGATTTACCTCAGAAGTAACGAATGTTCTATCGCTTGGTGTATTTTTTGCCTTATTAATACCTTTAATTGCGTATATTTATTTAAAAAATATTTTAGAAATCGATGATGCTGCAGCCCTCTCAGGTACTTATGGATCAGTAAGTGCCATAACATTTGTTACCGCAATAACATACCTTTCTTCAAGTTCACAAGAATTTGATAATTTTATGTCAGCAGTACTTGTAGTGATGGAGTTTCCAGCAATATTTATGGCACTCTATTTAGTGACAAAAAATAAAAATAAGAAACAAAATAATTATGAAACAATAAAAAAAGCTTTCTTGGAAATACCAAACATATTATTAATAACATCACTTTTAGTTGGAATAATTTTTCAAAATCAAATAATTGGTAATATTGACTTTTTTATCGTTACCGTTTTTGATTATGTTCTTTATATATTTTTATTTGTAATGGGTACACGTGTAGCAAGAAGGTTGTCAGAAATAAAAGAAAAAGGTTTGAATTTGATTTTGTTTGCTTTGGTCACTCCCCTGATAGGATCTATTCTTGCATTATTTGCATCAAATTTGTTCTCACTAACAGTTGGAAATGCAACATTGCTAATGGTTTTAACAGCAAGTGCTAGCTACATAGCAGTTCCTGCTGTTGTAAAAGATGCAATTCCAAATGCAAATCCTGCAATATATCTTGGATTGAGTTTAGGTGTTACTTTTCCATTTAATATCATTATTGGCATTCCTCTGTATAACGAATTAGCAAAATATTTTATAGGTTAATTAAACTTAAAAATATAAAAATGTACGTTCGTAAATATAAAGTAAATAGAGAAATTGTTCACTATGTAAAGTTTGAGAAAGATACATTATTGCTTGAATCACTTACTGAGTATGCAATCCAAAATAAAATAAAAACAGCTGAAATATCGTTTATTGGAGCTGTTCAGAATTTAAATGTACTTTATTTCAATCAAGAATCAAAAGAATACGAAGAACACTTTTTTAAAGGCGGGTTTGAAGTTTTAAGTGGCCTTGGGAATATAACATTATTTGATAAAAAACCACTAGTTCATATACACATATCTGTATCTGACAAAGATGGAAAAGCTTTTGGTGGACATCTCACAGAAGGATCTAAAACATGGTTGATTGAAGCAATAATAAGAGAGCCAACGTTTATTAAAAGATTATTTATCAGAAGATCTTACGATAAAGAATTAAATTTAAATGTATGGAGTGATTAAGATAACGAGTTTCCGTTAATACTAAATCCACCATCTATCGTTAAAATTTCTCCAGTAATCCAGCTTGCGTCATCAGAACATAGGAAATAAACCGCTTCAGCAATATCTTCAGGCTCTCCTAGTTTTTGTAATAAATGTAAATTTTTTGAATATTCTTCGTTTTCCCATAAAAGTTGAGATAGCTTTGTTCGTACAATTGCTGGAGCGACTCCATTAACCCTTATATCTGGAGCAAGTTCATAAGCAAGTTGTTTTGTCATATAAATTAATGCAGCTTTAGAAATATTATATGCTCCCATTAGATCAGAAGGAAAATAACCAGCCACTGAACAGATGTTTAAAATTGCGGTGCTTAACTCATTTTTATATGCTGCCCTAGCCCAAAGTAGTGGACCTTTTTGGTTAACTGCCCACGTTTTTTCGAGTGCTCCCATATCAACATCCATAAGATTTCCACCAGCTGGATTAGTACCAGCATTATTGACCAATATGTCTAATGATCCAAATTGTTCATTAATTTCTTTACATGTTTGGTCAGCTGCTGCCTCATCATCAGCTTTAGCCATAACCGTATGGAAATTTTCATTGTTAACAGTTTGTTTTAATTCTTCAAGAGTGTCAGGTTTTCGTCCGGTTACGATAACATTTGAATCGCCATCGTCTAAATACTTTTGAGCTATAGATAAACCTATTCCTCTTGTTCCACCTGTTATAAGTACTGTTTTCATAGACTTAATTATACCCATAAAACAGATACCAGTTACAGTAATTGAGTTATGAAAAATTTTGAAAAATATTCATATTTATTATCTAAAAATAAAGATTTTCAAAAACTTTTTTATGCAAAATTCATCACATACATGGGAGATTGGTTTTTAACAGTACCTTTACTAAGTATTATCTATGAAATTACAAATAGTCCACTTATTACATCTATCGTTTTAGTTGTACAAAGTGCTCCCTATGTCATACTTGGAAGCTTTGGCGGATTCTTAGCTGATAAATTTGATCGAAAAGTTGTTATATCTATATCTGAGTTTTTATCTGGATGTGCAGTACTACTAATAATGTATTCTGTATCAACTGAAAATGTAGTATTTATTCTTTTATCGTTTTCACTTCTTGGAGTTGTTAACTGTGCATATATGCCAGCTTCTGATGCGGCCTTACCAAATGTAGTAAGCAGAGATAATTTACCAGAAGCTAATGTATTAAATTTCTCTACATGGGGAATAGCTGCTGGTCTCGGTGCTGGTTTAGGTGGATTTTTATCAGAGTTTCTATCGCGAAACCAATTATTTACTATTAATTTTTTATCATTTATGTTTTCAGCTTTTTTAGTTTTTTTAATTAAAACAAACTTAAGTGCAAATATATTATCTACGTCTGAAAATGAGAAAGTTAAATTTAAAGATGGACTTAATTTTGTTTTATCTGATAATAAAATATTTTATTTAACAATTACAAAAGGTATGTTTGGTATTTCAGCAGCTGGATTACTTTCTTTATTTACAATTCTTTCTTTAGAAGTTTATGATACTGGTGATTTAGGCGCTGGACTTATGTGGAGTGCGAGAGGTATTGGTGCATTTATAGGTCCGGTAATGTTTAGATATTTGTTTGGTAAAACTGATCAAAAACTTTTATCAACAATAGGTCCTTCCATTATGATTTGGGGAATATTTTATTTTCTTATACCTTTCTCTCCTACTTTGTATGTAACGACAATACTTCTTGTGTTGGGACATTGTGGTGGTGGAGCTCAATGGGCATTTTCATCTTATGGAATCCAAATATTAACACCAGATAATATACGTGGAAGAATTGCAGGATTGGATTATTCTTTTTATTTTTTAATGTTTACCATCTCGAATCTAATTATTGGCTATTTAGCTACAATATATGATGTGATGACTTTATTCACAGTATTTCCAGCTTTAGGTTTTAGTGTTGGTTTCTTTTGGTTCTTAAGAACTAGATCTTTTTGGAAATCAATTAAAACTTAACTTACTTCGGGAATATCTAATAATTTTGTTGTATATGCTGCTGACTTTCTGTCAGCTCTCATTTTCCAATTTTTTTGAATGCCCTGTGCTCCCATAAAAATAGTTCCATTTCCAAACCTGTCATTTAGATGATCTAACGATTCCATAAGAATATCTGACTGTTCATAATTCTCCCTCTCGTGAAAGCTGAATTGTTCATTCCTGGCATCAGAAATATTTAATAAAATAACTCCTATTTTTTGATACTCATAGTTTGGGAGAAATAATTTATTCGTTAATCTTTTTGCTTCTTTGATTATCTTTGAAGTGTTACTGGTTGGAATTGTAAAAAATGAACTCATTCCATTGCTGTATTTTTTATCAATATCTATGAATGGGCTAGTTCTCAAAAATACATGGATTCCTCCAGCTCTTGAGTTCTGGGATCGTAATTTTTCACATGCTCTTGCAACATAGGTTGAAACAGCTTCTTCAAGTTCATATACTTTTGTAACTTTTTTTCCAAAAGATTTTGATGAGATTATATTTTTTTTATTTTTAACTTCTTCAATTTGCATGCACGATATACCATTAAGTTCGTGATATATCCTCTCTCCGACAATGCTGAGTGTTTTTCGTATCTGTCTTGGATCTCCTGTTGAAAGCTCGTACGCGGAGTTGATCCCGATAGTTCTAAGCCTCCTACCCCATCTTGTTGATATCCCCCATATGTCTTCAAGTTCTAAACTTTTTAGGACTCTAATTCTTTCTGACTCCTCTCGTATATCAAAGACATTTGATTCTTCATATTTTTTAGCTTGTCTATTTGCAGCTTTTGCTAATGTTTTGGATGGCCCAATACCTATTGAGATTGGTATTCCTGTCCATTGTTTTATTTGTCTTCGTATCTCATTTGCCGTCTCTTTTAAATCACAATAATAAAATTTACTTATATCTAAAAAAGCTTCATCTATTGAGTAAATCTCAATATCCCCGACTATTGAACGAAGAGATGTCATCACTCTTGCTGACATGTCTCCGTAGAATGTGTAGTTTGGCGAGAATACGTGAACATTGTTTCTCTTTATTAATTGTTCATATTTGAATAGCGGAGCTCCCATTGGAATACCTAGTGCTTTTGCTTCATTTGATCGTGCAACAATGCACCCATCATTATTGGAAAGAACAACGATTGGCTCTCCTTCAAGTTTTGGATTAAACACTCGTTCACACGATGCATAAAAGTTATTACAGTCGACCAAAGCAAAAATTTTATTGTTCATTTCTTTATTTATTCCTTAGAATACTGTACACTATTCTAAGATAAAAGAAAGACATTTTTATGACAAAAGGCGGAGCAAGAAAAGGTGCTGGTAGACCAAAAGGACAGGGAAAATATGGAGAGTCAACCAAAGCTATAAGAGTCCCTGAAAGCAAAGTTAAATACATTTCAGAGATAGTAAGTAAAGGTCTTTATGAGATCCCATTGTATACAGAGAGGGTTGCAGCAGGTTTTCCATCCCCTGCCGATGATTATTTAGAAGATAAGATTGATCTTAATCAATACCTAGTAAAGCATCCTGCATCAACCTTTTTAGTTCGTGCGTCGGGAAATTCAATGATAAATGCAGGAATATTCCCAAATGACATTTTGGTAGTCGATAAAAGTATCAAAGCAGAAAATGGAAATGTAGTAATTGCAATAATTGATGGAGAACTTACCGTAAAAAGGTACCTAAAAAAAAGGTCGTCCATCGTTTTGCAGCCAGAAAATGAAGACTACGAACCAATTGAGTTAAATGGAAAAAGTGAAGCCCAAATATGGGGTGTGGTCACTAGTGTAATACATGATCTCTAATCAAGAATCATGATTAAAATTGTAAATTCCTTTTGCCATGAGAGAGGTTTCTTGCTCGGCTAGATTCAAATAAATCTCTTTCTTGATGTCTGAGAATAAATCAGAATTAACACTGTAGGCTGCATCAACAATTACAGAAGCTTCTCTGTACTTATGAGAGCTAACCAAAGATTCTAAAAACTTAAGTAAATTATTTTCGTTACCGGCCATATCTATGTAAGTTCTACCGATATCCTCAAGTTTTGGAGGTTTAAGTTCAGATGGTGTACCAGAATACCAACCACCGTATTGTCTCCATACAGAATTGATTAAAAATGAAAAATCATCATATGCAGATACGAGATATGGTTTAGCAAATTCTTCTGGTAAAACTAATTCCGATTGAATTTCGCGCAAAGAATATTCTTTGTTCATTAATTTAAGTACGTTTTCCTCGATCCACAGTAAACAATTACTTGTATCTAATAGCATTTCTTTTATTGTCTTTTTTCCTTTTATAAGAGGACCATGCCCAGGGAATAAATATTCTGGATTGTATTCTGACATTTTTTTTAAAACTTCGCCCCAAGAACCAACATACCTCTGCGCTTTAGAAGGATTACCAGCATTTGGAAGTGACCATATAAAAAAATCACCAGTAAATAGAGCATCCTCTTTCTCACAATAAATATATGTTGCATCGTCAGTTTCTCCCATACCATGAGTCAGTGTCAGGATTGATTCATTAAATTCAAGCTCATACTTCTCGCTGTAAGTAATATCGGGGTAGATAAAATCATTGGGAAATACTGGAGAGGGCAATCCAAACTGTCTTTGATTTATAATTCCGTTATACCCTATAGTTTTTTTATATCTATTGAACCTTTTTGTTACATTTTCATGTGCAATTACTTTTGTTTCACCCTTAAATGAATTTGAAATATATTCAGTGCCAGTGACATGATCGACATGACCATGAGTATAAATAATATAATCGATAGAAGAAATACCCCATTCTTTTAATTTTTCAACAACTTGTATTGAAGAAACACCCATTCCAGTATCAATTAATAAACCCGAGGAATTATTTTTGAAAACAGCTAAATTTCCAAAATTTTTAATAAATGCAAGATTACTTGATACTTCATACAGTTCAACATTGAATCCCTCTTCAATGCTTACTTGATTATCTAATGTTGGCTGTTGAAGATATTTCTTTGAAAGCTCTATTGGGTTATAGTTGTTATCTGTATTCACAGACAGTTGTCCTTCTTTGTTTATCTAATATATCTATTTCCTCCACTGTATTTACAAGTAACCTCCAAAATACTGTTCCTTTATCTGTTGTTCTGATCGTTTTAATAGAACTATTAAAATTTTCTTTGTTTGTTATCATCATTTCATATCTATCAGTTTCAATCTCTAAATTATTTATCTTAAAAGCAACATTCGTGTTGTTATTATGCACATGAACAACCCAATACCTTTCATCCTCAGGTACTGGCATAGAGACATATAAATCTCCTTCTGAGAGATCGTATCTGCACATGGTGTAAATAAAGTCATAATTTGGCATTCGTGCAGCTGACCTTCTCGATATACATACTTGATCTAAATTACCAACAATACCGTCATAAGTATCTTCACAACCTTCATAAGGATTAGCTTTAGCATCTGCAATGTTTCTATCTAGTTGATTCATAACAATATATGGTCCCATGAAAATCAGAACTAAATGGGTTGCAATGGCAACTATTGAAATTTTCAAAATAGAACTTTTCATTTACAACCATCTTTTGAAATTTTGGCAACCGGTATCGAGCTTGGGTCTTCATAATATAAAAAATCTGGTCCATAGATTCTTAAAATTAAATTAAAATCGTTTCCAAAATGACTTAAGGTGCCGTCTTGACTTACAAAATTATTCCCTATCTTAATTTCATATTTTTCGCCGACATTTGTACTAAGCTCATATCCATTTGTTACCTGGGCAAATAAATCTTCATAAGTAGGGTCACTTTTTAAATTATTAGGATCTTGTAGGTAATAATTATCATTCCCATAAATTGCATAACTCCAATATCTTGCATTGGGGAC
>Ga0114933_10004670_pt1 | contig 12696 bp, 9 predicted proteins | sample 4SBtaG_FD_89691 | JGI IMG/M metagenome (GOLD analysis project Ga0114933, IMG submission 89691) | Deep subsurface microbial communities from Kolumbo volcano to uncover new lineages of life (NeLLi) - 4SBTROV12_W25 metaG | ecosystem: Environmental > Aquatic > Marine > Volcanic | place: Kolumbo...
ACCCTGATTACCATCAGTTGACCCCCGATACCGTATGGGATGTCCTACGCCAATATCTTGACATACAGGATCCGCAAAGTATCAACCTCAAGATGTTTAACTCTTTTCTTGATGGCAGCAAATCCGGAATTGAGATGACCGCTGTGTGCAATGCGACTGGCCTGACGCCGCAACCCAGTGGACTGGGCTTTCCGCCCAGTTCACGCTTTGATCTTGCTAACACGTGTAAACCCACCACGGACGGCGGTCAGCTCGAGCGACGCGGCACCACTGAAGTTGTCTCGTCACTCCACCGTGATGGCTCAGACGTGCCACACCATCTTGCCATGGGCACTTACGTTGTTATTGCCAGCGAAACCGATTACGCCCGGCGCTGCATGGGGGAATATCACATGCTGCCCGACTCATCGGGTTGTTATGGCACGCTTTACCGTCCCACCCACATGATTGGTATGGAACTGGGCATCTCGGTTGCCTCTGTGGCATTGCGCGGTGAAGCCACTGGCGCACCGATCGGCTTTCACGCTGACGTCGTTGCCACCGCTAAGCGACCGTTGAAGTCCGGCGAAATACTAGATGGCGAAGGCGGTGCCTGCGTATGGGGCAGACAATTACCAGCGACATCATCCCTTGCTCTTGGGGCGCTGCCGCTTGGCCTTGCAGGTGAAGTTCGCCTGGTCCGCGATGTCGAGACCGACAGTGTGCTGACTTGGGATGATGTCATGCTGGATGAGAACGATGCTGCCGTCCAGGCTCGACGCGAGATGGAACACGCGTTCGCTAGGCAAGCACACTAACAGGCCGTATGCACGAAACCCGGAAGTAGGCACTTGCCCATCACAACGGCTTCTCTGAACAGTACACAAGCGCAGCTATTTGGAAGCACATTCGAGGCTGTCCGAGTCGAATGCGGTGCCGGACCGCTTTACGTTGTTCAAGGTGGCGCGGGGCCACCTTTATTGTTATTGCATGGGTATCCACAGACTGGCGTCATGTGGCACCGCGTCGCGAGCACGCTGGCAAGCCGCTACCGCCTGATCATCCCGGATCTGCGAGGTTACGGTGACAGCCCCAAACCGGATAGCCAACCAAACCATGCAAGTTACGCCAAGCGTGTGATGGCACTTGACGTTGCTCAGATGATGCGCATCTTGGGACATGAGCGTTTTTACGTTGCCGGACATGACCGCGGCGGGCGAGTCACGCACCGCCTTGCCCTCGACCACCCGGACCGGCTGGTTGCCGCCTGTGTGATGGATATCGTACCGACACTCCACGCATTAGAGACGACCGATAAAGCCCTGGCAAGCGCGTACTATCATTGGTTCTTTCTTATCCAACCGGGGGGATTGCCCGAACAGTTGATCGGGCAGAATCCTAAGTTCTACCTCGACCACAAATTTGCAGGTGGCTGTGCGCCCGGGTCATCCCTGGCACCTGCGGCGCTGGCGGAGTATCTGCGTTGTTTCCGCAACCCCGACACCATCCGCGGGTCGTGCGAGGACTACCGTGCCGCCGCTTCAATCGACCTAGAGCATGATCGCGCTGACCGAACACGCAAGATAGAAACTCCGTTACTTGTCCTATGGGGCGAACAAGCTTTCGTACATCGTCACTACGATGTACTCGACGTGTGGGCAGATTACGCAACCACTCTACAAGGCCACGCCGTGTCCTCGGGACATTACCTGCCCGAAGAAGCCCCTGAAGCTGTGATTGATGCGTTGACCCGCTTTTTTTCAGGCTTTTCGTTGTGAGCAAAAAAGCCTACTTGCTGCCTGCTAGAAAGCTGGTGATCGGAGCGACACTCAGTCTACTTGGCACTGTATCGACCGCGCATGGAGACAACTACAAAAGCGTCGCTGTGCTCCCAGAAGAGTCCGCTACCCTGATCTGTGATGACGAAGATGGCGACGGCGTGCTCGACCTGCTCGACAACTGCTGGGGCATTTACAACCCGGATCAGTCCGACCAGGATGGAGATGGTACTGGCGATGCCTGTATTCAATAACAAAACCCCCAATTGATGAAGCCTGCTGGAGGAAACATTCCATGACAACACATAAGGTGGCGCTGCTTGCCGGCGACGGAATCGGCCCAGAAATAATGGACGAGGCGATCAAGGTGCTGCGTCTCGTCGAAGAACGCAACGCAATCCAGTTCGAACTGACACCCGCATTGTTCGGTGCAGCAGCCTATTTCGCGACCGGAAAATCCTTCCCCGAAGAAACCATCGCTGCCTGCGATGCCGCCGATGCCATCCTTAAAGGAACGATCGGCCTTAGTCACGAAGCATCAAAGCAAATTCCACCAGATGAGGGGCCCGAACGCGGCGCCCTGTTACCGATGCGCAAACGTTATGACACCTATGCCAACTTCCGCCCGGTTTACCTGCCCCACAGCCTGGCACACTTCTCACCCCTGCGTCCTGAAATCATTGGCCAAGGCATTGATCTCATCATCATTCGAGAACTTGTGGGCGGTCTTTACTTTGGCACCAAAACCGAGGGCGTAGACGATGCCGGGCGGCGTTACGTGCATGAAATGCTGGAGTACAACGAAGAACAAATTCAGCGTGTCCTAAAAGTTGCTTTTGACCTAGCGCGCAAACGCAAAAAGGTACTGCATAACATCCACAAGGACAACGTGCTGAAATCCAGCTTGCTGTGGAACACTGTCCTCGACGAGGTAGGGGTCGACTACCCAGAGGTCAACGTCAAACACGTTCTAGTGGACGCTGCGGCGACCAACCTCTGCCTCGATCCAAGTCAATTCGACGTGATGGTGATGGAAAATATGTTTGGCGATATTCTCAGCGATCAATGCGGCGGCATCTTGGGCTCGCTGGGTCTAATGCCGTCTGCCTGTGTTGGCCCAACAAAATCCTACTACGAGCCGTCGCACGGCTCAGCACCAGACATCGCTGGACAGGGCATCGCCAACCCCTACTCGATGATCGGCTCGGTCGCCATGATGCTCGAAATGAGTTTTGGTATGGATCGTGAAGCCCGAAACCTATGGCAGGCTATGCAAAGCGTCTTTGCGGAGGGCTTCTCAACACCTGACCTTGCCCGGCGCGGTGATGCCGAGCGCATCATCACCACCGCTGACTTTGGCGACAAAGTCGTCAGCAAACTTGCAACACTCCCCACGCCTTGACCCAATGAAGGCTCGGTCCACTCGATCTGTTTGCCGAGTCGTTGCGTCAGTGACATCCGACTCATGAACCTTGCTCAATTACTGCAAAGGAGCGCCCACGCTTTCCCCAACCAGCCAGCGGTTGTTGAAAACACGCGTGTGTGTGTCACCTTTAATGAGTTACACCAACGCAGCGCACGCATCGCCGGTTACCTGCGGACAACGCTGGGTCTGAACACTGGAGATCGAGTGGGCTTGGTAATGCACAATGGCCCAAGCTATACAGAACTCCTGTTTGGCTGCTGGCACGCTGGCCTAACAGCGCTGCCCATCAACGCCAAACTGCATTCGCGGGAGTTTTCATACATCCTCGAACACAGCGGCTGTAGAGCCTGCTTTGTCAGCAAGACACTGGAAAGTGCGGTCGCTACAGCCGCCGCTGCCTGCGAAAACATGGTCGAGATCATTACTTGCCCTAGCCAAGTCTACGATCGCATCCTCAAGACCAGCCCCGACACGCTTGCTAACACGGAACCGAATTCAAACGCCTGGCTGTTCTACACCAGCGGCACCACCGGTCGGCCCAAAGGTGCCTTGCTGAGCCACCAGAACCTCATGACGATGGCATTTTGTTACTTTGCAGATGTTGATCGCATTGATCCCGGTGATGCACTGGTGCATGCCGCCCCCATGTCGCACGGCAGCGGCATCTATCTGATCCCGCATGTGATGGCCGGTGCTATGCAGGTAATCCCGGAGAGTCACGGGTTCAACGCCGACGAAGCACTTGGGCTACTCGCACGCTATCCCGGTTCAACTATGTTTGCCGCGCCAACGATGGTGCGCCGCCTAACTGATGCCAGTGCCGCCGACGAGCTTGACACTCGCTGTCTTAAAACCATCGTCTATGGTGGCGGTCCAATGTACCTTGCGGACCTGGATGATGCGCACCAAGTGCTTGGCTATAAACTGGTTCAGATTTACGGTCAGGGAGAGAGCCCTATGACTATCACCGCTTTGAGCAAGTGGCACCATCGCAATACCGACCACCCCGCGTATCGACAGCGCTTGGCCTCGGTAGGGATCGCACAAAGTGCAATGACCGTGCGTGTTGCTACGGCAGATGGCGATGACCTACCAGCCGGCGAGGTGGGTGAAGTACTGACCTGTGGTGACGCCGTGATGCAGGGTTATTGGTGTGATCCCGATACCACGCAACATACGTTAGCCGGCGGCTGGCTGCATACCGGTGATCTGGGCTCCCTCGACAACGATGGGTTCCTCACCCTGAGCGACCGCGCGAAAGACATGATTATCAGCGGCGGCAGCAACATCTATCCACGCGAGGTGGAAGAAGTACTGCTAAACCATCCAGGCATCGCCGAAGTCTCAGTCGTCGGCGCACACGATCCTGAGTGGGGCGAACGCGTAACGGCATTCGTTGTCGGCACAGACCCTCCACCATCTATAGAAGAGCTGGATACGCTATGTCTGAATCACATCGCGCGCTTCAAACGACCCCGCGAATATCGGTTTGTAGATGCCCTACCCAAAAATAATTATGGCAAAGTGCTAAAAACCGCGCTGCGCGAACAACTTACGCAGACCACTACCACCGATGTGTGAAGGTATAACCCATGCATTTTGAGAAACGACTCTGGGCCTATACCAAAGGCGCCCGACTGCGCATCGTTGCGGCTGTCTTGATCGGACTACTGTCCACCACCGCAGGAGTCGCTAGGCTGGCCCTGCTCGGCTGGCTGATCGGCAAGATTTTCTCGGGAGCGTCATTCAGCGAACTTACCTGGCCAATGGCCGGTGTCGCCGGTGTCATGCTACTTCGCGGCCTACTCGAATATGTGCGCGAAATGATGGCGCACCGTACAGCAGCAGTCGTTCAGAAAACTCTGCGCCGCCATCTCTACAACCAGATTGCCGTGCTTGGGCCAGGCTACGCTACTCATCAACGTTCTGGTGAGTTGGTGCTATCCCTGGTCGATGGGATCGAGCAACTGGAAACCTATTTCGGAAAATATTTACCGCAATTGATGGTCTCCGCGCTGACACCGATCGTTATCTTCAGTTTTGTCGTCTTTATCGACCGACCCGTTGCTACGGCCTTACTGGTTGCGGCACTGATCGCCTTACTGGCACCGGCCATCTGGCATAAATTCGACACTGCCAAATCACAAGCCCGCCAGAAAGCCTACGCGGCTTTCGCCTCAGAGTTTCTCGATGCCGTTCAAGGCCTAGCGACGCTTAAAGCCTTCGGCCAGAGCGGTGCGCGCGCAAAGTTGCTCGCACGTCGTGCCCATGAGCTTTTTCGTAGCACAATGTGGGTATTAGCTACCAACTCTCTAGCCCGCGGCATTACCGATTGCTCCATCGCAATTGGTGCAGCAACAGCCCTCGGTATAGGCGCCTACCGTGTCAACGCGGGCGCGATGGAATTAACCAGCCTGCTTATCATTCTGATGCTCGGGGTGGAAATATTTCGACCCATGCGCGACCTGCGAACCGTACTTCATCAGGGCATGGTCGGCATGTCGGCAGCCCACGGGCTCTATCAGATACTCGATGCAACGCCCCCAGTCGTCGAGCACACACCTGAAGTACGTGATGAGCCACTAACCCCCAACATCAAGTTCGATGGTGTCCGTTTTCGATATCCGGGACAACGACGCAACGTCCATGACGGACTATCACTGGCAGTAGCTGTCGGTGAGCGAATCGGCGTCGTCGGACCCAGTGGCTGTGGTAAGTCGTCAATCGTCCGACTATTACTTCGTTTTTACGATGCAGAACATGGCTCAATTGAGATTGGTGGACAAGATCTACGATCTTTATCGCTGGCTGATGTTCGCCGTCATATCTCAGTCGTAAACCAGGACACTTATCTGTTTCATGGTTCGGTTGAAGACAACATTCGCATGGGCAAGCCCGAAGCCAACGAACAGGAAATTATTGCCGCTGCCCAAGCCGCAAATATCCACGACTTTGTCACGACCCTGCCGCAGGGTTACCAAACCATCGTGGGAGAAAAAGGTATTAAATTGTCAGGCGGACAACGACAACGGGTGGCTATCGCTCGCGCACTACTGCGCGATGCCCCGATTCTGGTGCTGGACGAAGCCCTATCCGCCGTGGACGCAGAGAATGAATCGATCATTCTCCAAGCGCTTGATCGACTGATGCAAGGCCGGACGACTCTAGTCCTAGCCCATCGGCTGTCGAGCATTATCGATTGTGATCGCATCCTGGTTCTCAACGATGGACACGTGGTCGAGAACGGAAACCACAGCCAACTGATGGCCGCCAACGGTGTTTATCGTCACCTGATGTCGGAACAGGCCCAGGCAGAGGACATTGGGATGCCAACAAAGTCCACCCAAACCTCCACCGTGCCTTCTGAACCAGACGAAGAGCGATCTGGCGATATCGTATCCCAAACTACCGAAGGCATCGTCCGAGCGGAAGGACTTAACTGGAGTCAAGTGATACGAATCCTCATGGGCCATATCATGCCTTGGAAAGGCCGTCTGATACTGACCTTTGCCTTCGGTGTCCTCCGAGTCCTCGCCTTTATTGGCGTGGGTGTGTATAGCGCACTGATCGTTCTCGCACTCAAGAACGGAGTTCCCTTCGAATCTCATCTATGGGCGCTCGCGATAGTAGCCCCGCTTTCTGGAATCCTGCATTGGTGCGAATCGTGGACCGCCCACGACATGGCGTTTCGGTTGCTAGCCGAGATGCGTATCGCCACTTTTCGTAAGCTTGATCAACTGGCCCCTGCCTACTTAGTACGCCGCCGCACCGGCGACCTGATGGGCATCGTTACTCAAGACATTGAACTCGTCGAATATTTCTTTGCCCATACAGTGGCTCCAGCGTTCGTCTCTATTTTGATCCCAGGATTAGTGATGATCGTGCTTGTGTTGCAAAGCCCATGGCTAGCCCTGGCACTATTGCCGTTCCTGCTGGCCGTAGCACTCAGCCCACTCTTGCTGCGGCATCGAGTCGACAAGCTGGGGGCACGCTCGCGTGAGGCGGCAGGCGAATTATCAGCACATGCGATCGATTCCGTTCAAGGACTAACTGAAATAGTCGCTTTTCAACTGGAAAAACGTCGCGGCGATGAATTCGATGATCTTGCAGATCAACACATTCGATTGCGTCTCCCATTTTTTGACCAATTAACACAACAGCACAGCCTAGTAGAGATACTCACGGGTCTTGGAGGACTTGCCGTCGTCGCCACAGGGGCACATCTGACGAGTCACAACATGATCGACGCCGGCTTGTTGCCTCTGCTGACGATACTTGCCATGGCTGCATTTCTTCCTGTTTCAGAAATCGCCGAAGTTGGGCGCCAATTAGCCGATACGTTGGGCGCCACTCGCCGTGTCTACGCTCTAGAAAATGAGCCCGTCCCTGTAACCGATGGCCCGAGTCTGATGAAGGCCAAACCAGTCGATGCGGCCATCACACTGGACACTGTGCGTTTTGCCTACCCGGGACAGCAACGCACAGCACTGGAAGATTTGAGTCTTGAGATCCCCGCTGGCCACACCGTAGCACTGGTTGGGCCTTCCGGTGCCGGAAAGACCACTGTTGCCCATCTACTGATGCGTTTCTGGGATCCAACGCTAGGGGAAATTCGTTTCGCCGGCCAAACTCTTGACAATTATCAGCTAGGCGCGCTGCGCGCGAATATCGCACTGGTGGCGCAGGACACCTACCTCTTTAATGACACGCTTGAGGCAAATATTCGCATTGCACGACCCGATGCCCCTGAAGACAAAGTCCATCAAGCCATCAAGCTGGCCGCGCTTTCGGACCTTATCGCGACTCTTCCGGAGGGATTGCAAACGTCAGTAGGTGAACGGGGAGCCAGCCTTTCTGGAGGCCAACGACAACGTGTCGCAATTGCCCGTGCTTTTCTTAAGGATGCCCCAGTTCTAATTCTAGACGAGGCGACCTCACATCTAGATGCGGTCAGTGAACAAACGGTCCGCCACGCGCTCGACGAATTGCAAGCAACTCGAACGACGATTGTCATTGCACATCGCTTATCAACGATTCAGAACGCAGACCTAATCGTAGCGCTTAATAACGGTCGGCTTGTCGAGCAAGGGAAGCATGCCGAACTACTGGCAGCAGGCGGCCTATACGCGCAGCTGGTCTACCACCAAGTTACCCGCGGCCAACACGCCAATGACACCGGGCCACCGCCCCTTGCCAGCGCCCACTGATCACAATACTGACGTGGGTACGACGACTCGTACCGACTCATCCATATCAACCTCGCTCCCGCGCCGCCTGGCGGGCATTCTTCACGCAGACATTGTGGCTTTCAGCCGGCTTACCCATGACGACGAGGATACGGCTTATCGTATGGTGCAAGAACGTATGGCCCTAGTTTCCACCATCATCAAAAATCACTCGGGTCATGTCTGCGACCAGACCGGTGACAACCTGCTCGCCTTGTTCCACTCGGCTGCCGATGCTGTGGCCGCTGCTTTAACCATTCAGCAACAATCCGAAGCAGTACTTGAGTCGACTAAGCCCGTGACTTTTCGCATTGGCGTCAACCTCGGCGATGTCATCCAGAACGAAGGACGGGCCTTTGGTCACAGCGTCAACGTTGCTGCGCGGCTGCAGGCCCTGGCACCGACGGGAGGGATTTGTGTCAGCGAAGCCGTGCGCACGGCGATTGGAAAAACGTTGCCAGTACGTTTTGATTCACTCGGAGATCGTAAATTACATAACCTGGATGAGCCCGTAAGAGCCTACGTTCTTAGCGCGGACCCTCTCAGGGTCCTGGCCCCTACCCAACGCACTAACGACCTACGACGAGGGCCGACTGTAGCTGTGCTGCCATTCACGACGCTTGAACGAGACCCCGCTGATAGCGACTTTCTAGGACACGGCCTGGCCATCGATATTGTGACCGCATTGTCACGCTATCGACAGTTGTTCGTCCTCGCACCGCATACCTCCATGGCGCTATCTCCAGACCCCTCCAGCGCAACCTTGCCCGGTCAAAACATAGGCGCCGACTACCTGGTGGCCGGCAACATTCAACCACTCGGAGCGGGCCTAAGGTTTTCCGTCCAACTCATTGAGACGCAAAATGGAGCGTACACCTGGGCAGATCAATTTGATCTCGACCTGTCACAACTACCAAAGGTCCGTGACCACGTGACTGCGCGAACCGTTGCAACTCTGATTGGCGCGATCGAAGAGGGCCGACTTGATCGCATCGAGCGCCATTCCACAACTGCTGCCTACCAAACATTGCTCCAGGCGAAGCGACTGGTGTACCGAATGCGTGAAGTGGGTGACAACCAACTCGCCCAGACCTTGCTCTCATCCATTGTGCGTGTTGATCCCCACTGCGCTCCAGCACTCGCCATCGTCGCCCTCACCCACCTAACTAGTGTGCTGATGTCGTGGTCCACGATGCCCGACCACGATCTATCACTGGCGCAGGCTGCCTCTGCGCGGGCCCTTGAAATCGACAACCAGGACCATTTAGCCCACGGAGTCTTCGGCATCACCAGTCTGTGGCAACGCCGCTTTGCGACCGCGGGTATTCATTTGGCGGAAGCATTGGCGCTCAATCCTAACGATGCCGATACCTTGGCCGGCCAGGGGCTTTATCTCACCTTTTCAGGCAATCCAGAATCCGGCGCCGCCTGCCTGACAGCGGCGGTAGAGCGAAACCCATTCCACCCCGACTGGTATGCGTGGGCACGTGGGCTTGCCGAATACAACGCACAACACTTCGACAGGGCGCTCAACAGTTTACTCTCAATCGCCAGACCAACCCGCTTTCACCGGCGACTGCTCGCGGCAACCTACGCGCAGCTGGGCAATCTTGAACAAGCAAAACTGGAATGCCAGCAGGTGATGGCAGAAGTACCCGGCTATCGCATCAAAGACACGCTGCGAATCCAACCGTATCAAAGGCAAGAAGATGCTACGGATCTGATTAAGGGACTAAGCGCAGCGGGATTCCCAGAGTGATCCCCGCTAAGTCAGGCCATGACCGCGTCAAACAAGGGCTTGGGCCCGTAGCGAATCGGGTCAGTCACCAGTAGACCCGTCTGCGCCTTAGTTTCCTCGACTGCGCTCGCGGCCGCTTCCTCACTCATGTGTGCAGTGTTCAAACTGATGCCGACCGTTTTGGCCGCTGGCAGGCTACCACAGGCAGCGGCAAGCTCTTCGTACAGGCGAATAAGATCTAACAGCGGCGGCACACGAATGCTATTGGTACGCACGGTGTCTAACGTAGTCATACCCGCACGGTGACATAAGATCAAATGTGTCGGACACGCACCACGCATCAGTGGCAACGTCGAGGTACTGCCCGGATGTGCAAGGGACCCCTGCCCTTCAACGATCACAAGATCCGACGCTTTCACTGCCATGACCTCTTGTTCCACCGCCCCACACGCATAGTCCACTCGAATCGCATCGAGGGGTATGCCACCTCCGGTAACGACTATGCCGATTTGGCCAGTCGCCACAAAGCTTGCTCTGCACCCGGCTTCTTTCGCGGCCCGCCAGATTTCGAGCCCTGCTGTCATCTTACCTATGGCCATGTCGGTGCCAACTAGCAGCAGGCGACGATTGGGAAGCTCGGCCGCCGCTGCCGTTGCAATGCCAAGCCCCTTGGGCTCTTGCCGAATGTCCCAGACCCACTGGCCAGGCGCAAGCGTTGGGTAGCGCGGACTCAAGTGCTGGTGCAACCCATTCACAATGCTAAGCCCACCGGCAATCGCTTGATCCATCTCATCAAACATATGCTCGGGCAACTGCCCCCCGCCAGGCGCCATACCAAGAAGCAATGCCTCAGGCGCGTAGGGCAACGCTTCAGCCACACTGCTTACAATTGGCACATCAGGACCGAAATTCAAGAGTTCACGCGTCCTATGGCCACCATGATTGCGATCGATAACGCAGGCCACCGGATTTTCCGAGTAACGCAAAACCGAATGTCCCATCTTGCCATTTGTCTGATCGATCTGAGCGTCAAAATGGATCACCAGCGATTGGTTCTTGTTCAGCATGTGATGGTAGCTCCATGACCAGGACTGTCGGGTACGGTGACAACACCGTCCACCAGCGTGATCCCACCGGCGGGATCTGGCGCCAGGTTTAAGTGAGAATCAAGATCAATGTGATCAAAAAGTGCACCAAGGGAGGCTCCCGCTGCAATCGCGACTGACGATTCACCCATGCAGCCAATCATCGTGCCAAGCCCGTGTGCCCGGGCGGTTGCAACGATTCGAAGCGCCTCGGTAACACCTCCACATTTCATTAGTTTAAGGTTTACTCCATCCACACAATTGGCCAATGCCGGCACATCACTTGCAACACGGATCGATTCATCGACAAAAATCGGCAATGGTCTTCCAGGAAAAAGGGCTGGCAACGCATCGTTTGCATCGACCGGCAACGGCTGCTCAACATAATCACAACCGCGCTCCTTCAGCCAACTCATCATCTGCTTCGCATCAGTCACGTCCCAACCACCGTTTGCATCGACTCGAAGACCCACGCCAAACGTTGAGGCACTCTCGCGCACCGCTTCGAACATGGCTTTATCCGCATCAATACCTGCCGGGTTTCCAAGTTTGATCTTCAAGTAACGCGCACCTGTACGTGTCAGAATTTCGGGCACACGCTCACGCGCGACCTCAATCGGTACAATGCCAATCGTGACCGATGTTGGCACCGCCCTTAAAGGTAATCCGAGCAAACGAAAAAGTGGCAACCCTGCCTGGCGAGCAAGCAAATCCCAAAGCGCTATGTCCACGGCCGCCCAAGAATAGGATGAAAGACCGGCATCACGGGCAACTTGCCAGGCGTCATACGGGTTTAATGTCACGGGCCCGTTAGCCTCCAGAAACGCCTCGATCTCACGCTGACAAGCAGCGGCCGTACCAATATCGGCGGTAGCATCTGGCGCCGCCTCACCCATCCCCACCACACCACCAGATTCGACGCTAACAAAGAGGTTGACCGAACCGGTAGTCTCTCCTCGGCTGATTCGAAGCGGATAGCGCTTCTTGAGTGCTAACTGCTGAAAACTGAAATTCATTCTAATCCACCTAAAGATTGAGCTTACCGACACATTCGATAACACGGTACAGTCGGTCGTTACGCTCGCCCCGCACAACACCGACCGGCGTACCTGAAGAAATCAACTGTCTTGGCGCCAACCAAATAAAGGCCGCGAGACAAATGATGAATTTCGCCACCTTCCAGATCATCTGCCGCACATCACCTTAGTGAAAATAAAATGGCGACTCACGGTCCAGGCCATCGCCATCTCCCATGCGTGTACCACTTGGTTTCGACCAACACAGCGAATACGAGACACAAAGAAGAGGTCCATTCACTCAGACACCGGCACGGCCCGCCCAGAGTGGGTTTCAAACATATCAATCAAATTCGCCTCCTCCATCTCGTTTCACTACTGGGGCGCGATTATGCAGACAAGCACGCCATAGTATCCAGTCTGTGTGCCAATGGTTGACGAATCCCGAT
>Ga0114933_10004674_pt1 | contig 12686 bp, 19 predicted proteins | sample 4SBtaG_FD_89691 | JGI IMG/M metagenome (GOLD analysis project Ga0114933, IMG submission 89691) | Deep subsurface microbial communities from Kolumbo volcano to uncover new lineages of life (NeLLi) - 4SBTROV12_W25 metaG | ecosystem: Environmental > Aquatic > Marine > Volcanic | place: Kolumbo...
AAGGATACACATGGACATGGGGTAAAAACGATGGTCATAGTAAAGGATATAGTACATGTAAAGGATGTGGAGCAAAGTTTTGAAGATTAGTATGTCAGCAGTAATATTAGTAATAGGAGCAATTATAGTATTTACAATACCATTTTTAATCAACTATCAACCAGAACCGAACACATTTGAGGAGTGTAGGCAACTACCTACAGCATCGACAAGAGTATGTTAGAACGATTTTTAGCATGGTATGACAGAAGAATGGCAGAGAGCCTAGGCATATCAGCAGTAATATTATACTTACAGATACCACATTCATGGTGGGCATTAGAGTGTGTATTCGGTCAAGGATTCTTACATGGACATGGTATAGTAATAGACTTTCTCCTATATGGCATAGACACATTAGAAATGATACCTATTATAGGCATAACATTAACAATAATAGCAAGATGGAAAACGAAAAACAAATAGCACATAGAGGAAGAGGTGTACTAAGTGATATACCTAATGACCTGTTAACAAGCTAACAAGCTAGCTGGTACAACGCAATAAATATAATAATAACCAACACTAACCACTATTAGACATGAAAAACATGGTGTTAGCGTAGTTTTTTATGTTGTTGATAATCGTGGTTTCATCGCTAACACCAAAATTTCTTCTAATTAGGCATGACTACGCACAAAAAACGAGAAGAATTATGGGCAGAACTGCATGGTGGGATATGGATAGAAGAGGCAGGAGATGGGAAGCAATATTCAAACAAATGGAAAAACAGTTCTGGAAGGCTACAAATGATGGCAATAATGAACTAGCTGAGGCATATTTCAGGCGTATGTCTGTCATAGAGAAACTTATACAACCATACGTTCAAGAGGTAACAGGACTGCGTAAGATTATATCATTACATAATAAGAAATATCCAGAGTTGAATGAACATGACCATATTTGAAGCTGATATACATAACGCATTAAGCATCGTTAAGAATGACGTTGAGCCTATAGTAGAGTTTGAAAAGTATAGAGGTATGACATTTGAGGAGTTTTGGAAGGAATTACCAAAGAAACTTACCTATACAGAATATGAGAAAGAATTAGCAGATATACTAGAAAAGAACAAAAAACTATGGGTAAAGAAAGCAACTGGGTTAGGCATTACAGAGTTCATGACTAGATGGATAGCATGGAATTGTGTAAAAGACGATGAATGGAGAAACTCTCAAGTAGATATATCAGTAGTAATCATTACAGGAGCAAACCAACAATTAACAAACAAAGTAGTTGGTAGAATTAAAGGTCTATTCACAGGTAAAGAGTTTAAGACTAAAGAATCACTAGTAGTATTGAATGGTTGTAAGATAGAAGCATTTCCTACAAATCACTTAGAACCAGCTAGAGGTCTTAACCCTAGACTAGTATTCTTAGATGAGGGAGATTTCTTTCCATTGAGATATCAACAAGAAGCACGAACTGTTGCAGAGAGATACAGAGGAAAAGGAGATGCATATATCACAATGGTCAGTACACCAAACATGCCCGGTGGCTTATTTGAGACCATGGAAGAAGAAGAGGACAATGGCTATGTAATGAAACAATATGACTATACACATGGAGTTGGAGTAGTATATGACCCAGAGATTATCAAGGTAGAGAAGGAACAAAACCCATCATTTGAACGAGAATATAACCTTAAGTACGGCTATGGATTAGGAGATATATTCGAGGGTATTGATGATGTTACAGAGAAATATGATTTATCAATTATTGGTGGGCGAAGTGGTTGTTACGGCGACCCTGCTTTCGGGTCTAGTAACTTTGGCGTTCTGGGTGCTGAGATAAGAGATGGTATTTTGTACGTTATTGAAGCTAATGAATTTCCAAGACCAAGCCCTAGTGCAATGTTAGACGTAATGGAAGATATGGCACATAGATTTAATGACAACTGTAAGATAGATAGTGCACATCCCGGATTCATAAGAGACCTAGAAGAGAGAGGTATACCAGCATTACCAGTTAACTTCGGTCTACAAATAAGAGATCATGAATCAGCAAACATACAATCACTACGTTCAAAAATGACAATCAATTCTGCACAGATGGTAAAGAACGGCAAGGTAAGAATACATCCATCACATACTAAACTACTATCACAGATGCGTTCAGCACAGTTTGACAAGAAAGGTGGAATAGATAAAGAAGAACTTAATGCTGATGTACTAGACTGTTTTATCATGGCATGTTGGGATTTGAAGGAGTTTGACTATTCACATACAGATATTATTCAAGGTGAGATAGGTGGTAAGAAGGACAGTAAAAAGAGTGTATTCCTAGAGGTAGAGAAAGTTGAATGATGATATTACACCAGAGGAAAAGGAGATATTTCAAAAATTTATGAAGGATATATCCAATGGTAGCAAACTATGCAAACACTGTTTCCTAGAGACACACCTTAGAGCATTTGTTGAAGTCATGGCAGATGAACCAGACCAATACATCAAAATGAGTACAATTTATCATAACCTCAAGACTATACTAGGAGATGAAGATGAGTGAACGACCAGAGTGGGATTGGTTACAACCTGACGACGAGGATACACCAAGCGAGGACAATGAGTAATGAGTTTATTAATGATGCATGTGATGTATTATCATGAGGTTCAGAGAGATACTTACTCATTGTCTTGAGTGCAAAAAAGAGATACCATACATTGACCAAACATACAGTAGAAAGTATTGTAAAGAATGTGCTAAATTATCAAAGAAAAAAGCACAGAGAGAACATCTTATACGCACAGGTAGAATCACTTTAAAACCATGCTTTGTGTGTGGTAAAATGACATATAGACATAAGACATGCTCATCAGAATGTGTTAGGCGAGCTAGAATTAAAGAGAAAATGTTAGAATCCATTGCTAGAAAGGAAGTAATGATTGAGAAGCAAAAGAAACGGTTAGCCATATTGAGCATGAGACATGATTAAGTGTTCGTGGTGCCTACAAGAGTTTGAAAACAAGTCAAAACTTATTGAGCATATAGAGAAATCTCACATTTCACAAGGTTAATATAATCCATATACCATACACTATACATGAAACAAACAACCAAAAAACAAAAAGCAGAAAAAATTTGCAGAGAATTAATCTCTACATTCCCTCACAAAACTATTGATGAATTTATTGAGTTAGTAGAATACCCAGCATTTCAAGCAAGAATACCAATTAAAACAATTCTTGCCGTAGCACACGAAGTTTACAATGAGTCCAAATACATGGCAGACCCAAAAAGAGTAGGCTTGAAAGAGAGAATCCCAACAATGACCAGACAAGAGTTACTTGAAACACACAAACAAATGAATGAGCAATATGTTGCAGGTGTCTGGACAGACTACGATGCAGAGAGTTTTGACATGTTAGGTGAGAGGTTATTAGCAACTAACCCTCAATAACCATTTTTTATTACTTCTCTATTATTATTTACGAATTAACAAATTATGCTAGTGCCATTAAACTACGAGAAAATAATGGAAAACTTTAGTCAATCAGTCAATGAATTAATTGATGATATTATTGCAGAGATAGATAGAATACAAAAGAACGACCCAGACCCACAAAGAACAACAGCTCATATGGTCGATAGAAAGATTAGAGAGTGGTTCAATAAATCTGGTGGATTAGGTTATTAATTCTCTTTATAGTATTAAATCAAACTATCACATGTTCGGTAAAGAAAACAAGGACAAAAAAATTAGTTCCACAAAGTCAAAATCTAAAATTGATTTTTCAGATATAAGAGTAAGACTAGGTCTAACTGAACATGCACCAGAAGATAAAATTGCTTTTGAATTAAATAAACTTAAAGATAATAGAAGATGGGGTATCTACGGCTTATCAGAAAAAGACTTCAAACAATTCGGTGTAAATCTATAAATTGGCATACGGTCTTTATCTAGAATTAGATCAAAAAACATGGTATCGTGGAGACTATTCAGCAGATAATAAACTAACAGGTACAATCTACACAGACAAGAACAAAACACAAGCAAAGAATTTATCAGGTTATACAGTTAAGATTAGAATATACAAGATTAGAAGAGTGGGAGATAGATTTAACAAGACAGCAACAATAGTATCAGCATCTAATGGTACATGGTCTTATGCAGTACAAGATGGTGAAATGCCTATCTTTGGTTTATATGAAGTTAAAGCAGAAATATCAAAAGCAGATGCTAAAGAAAGCACATTAAATTATACAGAACTATTAGTATTACAAGGTGCATCAGGATGAGTATTCTAGACAGATTTAGACGAGTAGAGGAAACATCAAACGTTTCTGGAAAGACACCAGTAGCTAAAATACTAAAGAGGGATTGGACAAGAGAAAGACCAGAGAATATTACATTTGATAGACTAATTGATTATCATGACAGAACACCACAGATTAGAATAGCAGTAGCATCTTATTCAGAAATGATCACAGGTACAGACATGAATATTACATGTAATTCAGAAGATGCACAGAGAGAACTAGATGGATGGATTAGACGTACAAACTTTTATGATAAATTTGAAAACTTAGTTACTACAATACTTATCACAGGCAACGGCATATTAGAGAAACTAGATGAGAAAGACGTACAAGATGTACTAGAAGTAGACATGTCAACCATACTATCAAAGAAAAGAGATGAATATGGTGAGTTAGAATGGTATGAACAAAGAACACAGAATGGTGGATTAAACAAACTAGGTGAAGGAAAATTAGGCAAATTTATTGAATTTAACTTAACATCTTACTCTAGACAACCATGGGGTAAATCATTATACTACTCTCTTGCAGTACCAAGAACAATAGGTAACAGAACAATGCCACCACTAGTAGAAGCTATGTGGGGTCTTGAAGATGCAATGGTATCTATTGTCCTAAACAACGCATACCCAATTACAACAATCACCTATAATGGAGCAAATGATGATTATCTAAGACAAGAAGCAAGAAGATGGCAGGAGTACAAACCGGGAGATAAAAGAGTACAGAAAGTTAAACCAGAAATAGAGTTCTTTGAGAGTGCAGGTAACAGTAAATATACAGACTTTGTTGCACATATACAAAAGACCTTCGAACTAGGTACACAATTCCCACACGATATACTAACAGGTGACTTTACCAGTAGGGCATCATCAGACACCACAGAGACCATCGTGCAAAAGAGAGTCAGAGGATACCAAAGATACCTAGCCAACAAACTAAAGCATGAGTTGTTTGACCCTATACTAATCAATCTAGGATATGACCCAGACAATGAAGATTGTCATATTCAATTCACTACACAGAATGTAAAAGAGTTGGAAGTAGAACAGGTTATAGACATGAAAGAGAAAGGCGATATTACATTAAATGAGATGAGAGAATGGATAAAATCCAACATCGGTATTGAACTAACAGATGATAAGGAAATATTAGCAGATGAAGATATGAAGAAACAAATGGCAATATCTGCACAGAAAATTAAAGCAGACAACCCAGAACAAGATGATAAACCAATAGATAAGAAAGAATTAGAATCAGTCAAACCTAAGAAACTAAGGATGTGTAAGATGTGTAAAGAACACCAACATGCATTATGTACTAAGAGAGGTTGTCAATGTAGAACCCAAGGAAAGTGTAGCCGAACATGACAGAGTTCGATGATATGACTAAAAGAATACTAGACAAGCTAGATGGTCAAGATAGCAAAATTGATGATCTATGTGGCAGAATGATGAAAATGGAGATAGCACTTAACTCACATTTCGACGATATAGAAAGAAAACAGTCAGGCAAAGACAGAAAGTTTTACATTATAATTGGTGCAATGGCTACAATATTTGCAGGGTTCGAGATATTTCAAGGCGTGTTAGGTTAACATTGAAAATATTAACAGTATTGTTAGTATTGTTAGTATGTACTAGTATGCCAATAGCATCAGCAGAAGATAGATTTGAGACCATGAGACATGAACACATAGATAATCCAACAGTCTGTATAATGGAACCTGATGAAGAACTACAGATTAGATTCTATCACTATCTATTGCATGAAGCATATAACACTGTTATGGAATGGCAGACAGAAATGACAGAATTTTCACAAGGCGATTGGTACATGCCAATGATATTAGTAGAGTATGAAAATCATTTTGATAGACATGTTAGAGAGTTTCCACAATGTAATGTATTCATAGAGTTTGATATGCATAATACAGGAGATGTAGTTAACTCTACTGCACTAGGTTATACAGCGTATGACTTTAGCAATTCAAGACATCATTATGCATACATTAAGGTGTATGTAACTGCTGAGAAATTAACATCAAAAGCATCAATATGCATAGGTTGTAATAATAATGACATAGCAGAAGCACAGTTTAAAACAACAAAAAACCATGAATATCTAGAAGATTATTCAGTAAAGAAAATACTACTACATGAATTTGGTCATGCTCTAGGATTAGGTCATTATGTAGAGGATAAGGACAAAACCAACAACCAAGACAGTCTTATGTTTCCATTCATGTCAGCATTTTCACCAGATAATAAGAACGCAAAGATAGAACTAATAGACAAGATTCTTCTAGTACAGATGTATAGTTTTGACGGATTTGGTGGACATCAAGGCTTTCAACCAAGGTATTTTGAAATATCAGACCTTTTAAGAGATTGGATAACATAATCATGCATGGATAAAATACTGTACTGTTCATGGTGTAATAATGATACATTCATACCTATTTCATCAAAATTAGCCAAATGTGAGAATTGTAAGGAAATGAAGGCTATAGACGTAGAAGATGAAATTACAGGTACAATAGCAGATGATTAATTCTCTTTATTAATCAATTAATTAATCTAGTATGAATATCAATCTAGAGTCATACACTAAAATTGATGAGAACGCAAAAATCTCAGGTGTAGCACTAATACCAAGAATCTCTAGAAATCAGAATCTATACACTAAAGAAGAATTAAAAAGATTTGACGGAAAAACAGTTCCATTAAACTGGGAACACAACCCAGACAAAGTTATCGGAAAAGCAACATTCCACTACAACCCAGACACAGAGACAGTATTTTATGAAGGTGAAATCACAGACCCATCAGCATCAATCCTAGCAAAGAACAGATTATTGTATACTAGTATAGAAGCAACTCCTACATCAGTTAAACATGTTTGTAACGGTCAGACAGATTGTTTTTCAATGCCTTATGGTCTAATACCAGAAGGATTAGCACTAACTGAGACACCGGGAGTACCAGAGACATCAGTATCAATTATTGAGAATTATATCAAAGAATGTAATGACCCAGAAATGCACAAGACAATTACTAGAGACGGTAAAGAAACAAAACTAGACTTTACACATACCACATTAGAGAAGAAACAAGAAGTATTATCTATATTCAGAAAAATATCTGATGATCATCCAGAACCAATGATATACGACCAAATAGAATTACTCGAATCAATCATTAATGAAGATACCGAGAAACTAACAACATTAGTTGATGATATGAAAGAAAGATACCTTTGCAAGTGTTGCAATGAGTTAAAAAAAAACAACTAGAATTTAGCTTTAAAGAATGTGCCTGTGAATGGACAGAGGTAGTTAAAGAACAAAGATACAAAGCATTTACACACTCATCATCATTTGTAGGTAACGTAAGATATGACCAAGAATTACAAGAAATGTCAGTCATATTAAACGGTCAAGAGTATGATTTTTGTGGTGTGCCTGAGAGAAAATATGATGCATTTGAAGGTGCAGACTCTAAAGGTGAGTATTTCAACAGGAATATCAAGACCCAACATGATTGTTAGTCAACTTTTACAAATACAAACTTATAAATATACCACACACCATTCACTATACAGAGTGAAAACTTACAGCTTGTAAGTAATAGAGTCTTACAAGATCAGTGAAGTTTCAGTGGTGAAATGCGAAGAACATCCTAAATATGCAGAGTAGTTAACCAGACACTTTCAAGGGAAAGAAACGAGGGAAGGGTACTCCTTGGAGAAAACCTACTTTCTGCATGTACATTAGGCGTAAAACGTTAGTAGCATGAGAGGACAGAATCATATGAGAACTGTTGACTACCCAAGCCCGACCACTCTTATTATTTCTCTATAAGAACTAAAGATAAATCTAAACATAAGCAGTAATGAAGCATATAACGTGTTTGTGGAGCTGTCTATTAATTCTCTTAATACCTTATATATAAAAACTATTAATGACTTGTAATTGTAACAAATCAAAAGAAACAAAAGAAGAGGAATGTCCAGAAGGACAAACTTTCGACGTTTCACAAGGTAAATGTGTTGCAAATTCTGAAAAGAAAAAAGAACAATTTGGCGATGCACCAGAATCTCAAAAAGCTGACTTAGCTGATTCTGATGTTGACACAGGCGACGTACAAAAAGTTGAGAATCAAGAATGCCCACCGGGTCACTCATACGATTCTGAGACTGAACAATGTATGCCAACTGCACCAGAAGTTCCAGAAATTGCAGACACAAAAGCAGACATTAGCAAGGAAAAACTAGCAAGACTAGAATCTGATATTGCTGAACTCAAAATGAAAGAGAAAAAACCAACTGCACAAGTTGGAGCAGACTCTAACGTTAAGAGCTTCGCAGAAGTTGCTAAAGAATATCCTAGAGCCCTTGAAACATACGGTACTTACAAATTCACTATCCCACACAACACTCTCAGAAGTGTTCAGGTAGGACGTGCAGATGCAAAGACTGGTGTTAAAGAAGCATTTAGAAATGTTCCAGCACAAATCACAGAAGCAGTAGCATTATCAGGTACACATGCAACTCAGGACTTAGACACTGACGTAGCAATCGTACCGGGTGGAATCTCTTTCATTCCTGTATTCCAATTTGCAAAAGTAAAGGAAATTAATGCAGGTGCAGATAGAGCACGATTCTTTAAAACTACACTTCCTGCTAACGGTTCACAAACTGTTGGTACAACACCATCAGAGGCTACACAAACAATTACATCCATTGAGGTAACTCCTTCAACTATCACAGGAACATATCTCATTGGTGACTTCGATGAAATTGAAAATTCTCCATTTGACTTACTTCAAGTTATCGTGGAAGGAAGCTCAGCATCATACGAGGACTTTGTAGCAACCGACATGTTAGACACCATCTCTAAAGAAGGTACACTAACAGCAGGTCTTTGGATACGAGCAGACACAGGTGCAACTATTACATCAAGTAACGTAGCATCAGTGGCATTTGACGAAACAGGCGTAGCTTACGGAAGAGAATATCTTGAAAACCAAGGTTATCTCAGAGGTGGAGTAAAACCAGTTCTATTCTTACATCCAAAACAATGGCGTGAACTAATCACATCTACCAACGTTACATCATTAGCAACCAGAAGTGTTCCAGACATTTGGCTCAAAGCCCAATTAGAGGAACTTATGGGAGTTCAATTAGTTGTTACCAACGCTGTAGAAGCAAAATCACAAACTAACGATGCATATAATGCAATCATGTGTATTCCGAAACACTCCTACGGTATAGGTATCAAGAGAGATGTAACAGTGAAAATGCACGAAATACCAGAAGATAACCAAGTTAGAGTAAACACTACTTGGAGAACAAAAGCTGGTGTTATCGACGGATCTTCAATCGTAAGAATCTCTTCAACACAATAGACGATTTAGTAATAGACGAACTCTATTCTAATCCTTTTTTTTATTTTTTTTATCAACTTTTCTTGACCGTATAATTTATAAGACCCATATACTATTTACTTTCAATGACACAAAATACAGAAGTCACAATAGCAGACTTGATTCAGACACATCTTGACTGTATCTTGATATGGAATAACAATGACCATAATGACAAAATGTCAAAAATATCAGAGCAAGTTGAGATGATAAGGAATATAATAAGAAATGAACCAAGTCTGTGAAAGACACTCAGAAGGAATAAAGTCAAAAATAAGAATATGTAAACCAAAATACTGTTCTTTTTGCAAAATGGAGAGAGTATTCAATGGAATTTGACCAAGTTCTTGAGAGACCTAACGGCAGAAAAGACAGAAAACTGTCCTACTACTGTTGGAGAGCACAGAAAGACCATCATGGTAAAAGCCACAAATACTGTAAAGGCAGAACATGTAAGTGCTCATGTCACATTGAAGCATAATCGCTTCTTTCCTTCCCTTTTCATTATTTCTCTTTTAGAATCAGGAGCATAACCATACATGGCAGGTAATTATTACGAAATAAATGCATGTAAAGACCTACTTAACATAGATATTGATGATTCTGTAGAAGATGAGTTGTTAAATCGCTTTGGTAGAGTAGCAAATCAGCATGTTGATAATATCCTAAAGGCACATGATGAAAGAATACCACTAAAAGTACCAAATGTACTAGCAGACATCAAAATGTGTGCAAATTACTATGTATGTTCATTATTTAGAGGTAAAAGAGGTGACACCGATTCTGCAAAGTTTTGGATGGAACAATCAGTAGCAACAATTAACGGTTTAATCATGAATTTAGAGATTGATGGAGCACCACAACACGTTGAACGCTTCACAGGTAGACGTTATACAGGAGATGGTGGTAATGGTCACTATTTGGCAGAGTGGTAATATGATTAATTCTCTTAATACATTAAATGTGAGTGATATATAATGCTGTTTCAACTACCAGAATCATGGGATATAACAAAAAGAATTGCCGAAGCAAGAAACGAATCTTTTCAATCTTGGGCAGATGAAACAAGATATTTATCAGAACAAGCACGTTCAGATAATGTTGTAAGAGTTCTATCATTCCCAGAAACAAGCCCATCAGGTAGAATTGACACAATTAAAGAATTTGATTATACACATAATTTAGTAACAAACGATGGAGAAATCTATTATGCAAAGAAAGGAGCAGGTGAAACACCAGCAACTAATGAAAACTTTGGTAGTGGTAGATTTGAAATTGGTACAACTGCTTATACAGAAGCAGAAGGTGACACATTCCAACAGTTTGATGTATCTGGTTCAAGTAAAATTGCAAACTCAAGACAGGTATTTACAAGTGGTTATCCTAAAACCAATGATACAGGTGATACAGATAATACAGGCGATGCAGTAGATGCAGTATCTTATGCAGTTAACTATTCAGCATCATCATGGAACGATAATAATATAGAACAAGGTTGTATCCACGACAATGCTAGTCCAGTGAACGCAACAAAATTACTATGTGTCTTTTCATTTACAAGCTTTGCTAAAACAAGCTCAGATACACTAAAAATATTCGTCAATCACGCCTTCGAGAACCAGTAGAATAATGGAATCTCTCAAGAAGATGTTTGAGATGTTAAACAGACTCAATCACACTCCAAGTGCATCAGATTTTAGATTAGATGCTAAAGTAAAACATTCTGAACGAGTAAATGCAATAAAGAGGAAGGTAAAGTAGATTGGTAGACGTTAAAATCTCTGCATTAGGTGAATTAACATCAGTACATGCATCAGATGTATTAGCCATTGTTGACGATCCATCGGGAACACCAGTATCAAAGAAAGTAACAGTAGCAAATCTATTAGCCGGTTTAACAGCAGTAGATGCAGATAATACAACAGTTTCAAACTTAGAAGTAGATAATTTTAAATCAGGTGTTTTAGACACTGATATATCAAGTGTTGCTGGTACAGATACAACAATACCATCAGCAAAAGCAGTAAAAACTTATGTAGATGCACAAATAGCAACAGAAGATACAATAGCAGAATTAAATGACACTACAATAACATCAGTAGGCGATAATGAATTATTACAATATGATAGTACATCTAGTAAATGGATTAATCAAACATTAGCAGAAGCAGGAATACAAGCAGAAAGAACTTATGGTATAGCAGATGATAACGCAGTAGAAATTGATGGTTCAGGTACAGCATCAGGCGAATATGCAAAATTCACAGCAAACGGAATAGTTGGTGAAGAAGTTGCAGACGTTAAAACAGATTTATCATTAAACAATGTAGAAAACACAGCAATATCTACATGGACAGGTTCAACTAATATTGCAAGTGTTGGTACAGTTACGGCAGGAACTTGGCAAGGTACAGATGTTGGAATTGCTCATGGTGGTACAGGTGCAAGTACAGCACAAGCAGGAATAGATGCATTAACAGCCGTATCTAGTGCAACAGACGAACATGTATTGACAAAAGATACATCTAGTGGAAACGCAATATGGAAAGTTGCATCAACAGTAGCATCATTAAATGATTTAACAGATATAACAATAACAGGTGCATCAAAAGGTGATATTGTAGTTTATAATGGTAGTGCATGGGTTGATTTAACTGTAGGAAGTAATGGTTTAGCATTAAAAGCAGATTCATCAACAGCAACAGGTTTAACATGGGGAACAGCTGGTGGAGCCACACTATTACATACTTATACTAACAACACATCAACATCAGCATTAACTAATTCATCAAACGGTGTAGCCTATGACGTAGGCACCACAGTAGCATCACAAGCTTCTGGAAGTGGTAATCGTGATATTTATATTCGTAAAATCGATACAAATAATGAAGGAGTATTTGCATTGGTTCACAAGAATGGCGCCATAGTAGAAGTACAAGTGGCATAATGGTAGAATATCTA
>Ga0114933_10004675_pt1 | contig 12684 bp, 6 predicted proteins | sample 4SBtaG_FD_89691 | JGI IMG/M metagenome (GOLD analysis project Ga0114933, IMG submission 89691) | Deep subsurface microbial communities from Kolumbo volcano to uncover new lineages of life (NeLLi) - 4SBTROV12_W25 metaG | ecosystem: Environmental > Aquatic > Marine > Volcanic | place: Kolumbo...
CTCGCTCGCGAACGCGTGGTACGAAGGCCCACCTCCCGCAGCGGCCTGTACCGGATGACAGGAGAACAGGAGGACGGTGTCGGGGTCTACCTGTCCGTCGCCTCGCAGCCAGATACCTTCAGGGAGAAGCGGGGGGTGAGCTGCTACCGGGCGGTGCAGGTCTGGAATGGGCTCAAGCCGGCGCAGAAGAACGGGGCGGGCTCGAGCCTGGGTCGGCTGGCGGAGCGAGCCCCCGTTGAGGCTCGCTGGTCGACGCCCGACCCTGTGGAGCTGACGCTGCTGATGGCCGGTGAACGAGACGATCCGCTGGTCGTCGTTCGCTTCGTCCACGGGCTCCGGCGGGGGTTCGGCCACTTCGGCGGCTGGGCGAAGCTGCCGGCGCCGCTGTTCTTCGGCCGGGTGGTGCGTGACTACGTGGCGCGGTTCGACATCGAGGAGGCGGACTCGGTCGACGACGGCGGGGTCTTGCAGGCACCTGCGAAATCGCCGGGCGAGCACGGGTGCCGAGATGAGTGACAACCTCACCTTCACCCGCCTCGTCGATGGCATCGCCCAGGTCGACCGCACGGCCGTGCTCGCGGCTGGTCGGCGGAGTCACCAGCTCCTGAGCCTTCGCAACTGGCTCATCGGCACCTGGATCGTCACCTTCGAGCAGGGCGGCTCCGACCGCGCCGCCTATGGAGAGCGGCTGCTCCCCCGCCTGTCCGAGGCGCTTCGAGCTGGCGGTACCAAGGGGATGTCGGCCCGAAACCTCGCCAACTTCCGCATGGTGGCTCTGGCCTACCCGAGCCTGGATGCCCCCGCGCTTGGCGCCACGACGGCCGCGCAGCTCCCCTCGCTCACCGGCGCCGAGATTCTGCAGGCGCCTGCAAGATCAGCCTCGACAGTCGCCGAGCTGCCCTGGCGGGACACAGACTGGGTGCTTCGCCTCTTCTGCGTGCTCACCTTCACCCACCTGGTCGAGTTCGCCCGCATCGAGGACCGGGTCGAGCGGGCCTTCTACGAGCTGCACAGCCTGAAGAGAGGGCTGGTCCACTCGAGAGCTGATCCGCCAGCGCGGCACCATGCTCTACCAGCGGATCGGGCTCGCCACCGACCGGGATGCGGTCCTGGCCTTGGCTCAGGCCGGGCGTGTGGATGAGCGCCCTCGTGCCCTGGTCCGGGACCCCTACGTGCTCGAGTTCCTCGGCCTGTCCACCGGGACCTACGACGAGAGCGCACTCGAGCAGGCGCTCATCGACAACCTCCAGGGCTTCCTGCTGGAGCTGGGCAGCGAGTTCTGCTTCATCGCCCAGCAATACCGGATCACCCTGGGCAACCGGCACTTCCACCTCGATCTGCTGTTCTTCCACCGCGGTCTGCGGTGCCTGGTCGCGATCGACCTGAAGACCACGGACTTCGCGCCCGAGCACACCGGTCAGATGCGCTTCTACCTCAGCTACCTCGCAGGCGAGGTGGCGATGACAGGCGAGAACCCACCGATCGGCATCCTGTTGTGCGCGGGCAAGGACGAAGAGGCCGTGCAGTTCGCCACGGCCGAGGACGACTCGGTCCTGGTGTCCCGGTACCTGGTGGCGCTGCCCAAGAAAGAAAGAGCAGCTTGAACAATGGCTGCACGAAGCCCGGGCGGCCACAGAGGTGCAGCTCCGGCAGGGCGCACCTACCGCGCCGGATGAGGTGCTTGGGGACGGCGACGGCGAGTGAGCCCGTGATCACGGGGTGGGGCTACGCCCACCGGTAGCCCTTCTCGCCGCTCCCGCCGCCTGTCCAGCTACGAGCAGGGACCTCCTGTCGGACGACGAAGACCACGCGGTCGTGGCCCTGATAGGTGACCGTGAACCAGCGGAGGACCCGCCCCTGCCGGTAGGAAGCCTGGTGCTTTGCTTCGTGCAGGGCGATGTACTCGGTGGTCTCGGCGTGCTTCTTGGCGACCTTCCAGAAGCCGCTGTCAAAGGTGCCGTCGCCGTGCTCGGTGACGTTGGCGTCGTCGCGGCAGACGAAGTGCATTCCGGTCACGGTTGGCATGTCGGTCTCCTCTCACTGCGCTCGACGACCAAGCGAAGCCCGTCGGGCTCCAGGCCCCTCTCGTACAGCGCCTCCAATGGCTCCTCATCCTCGTGCAACAGATCCTCGATCAGGCTGGTGAGATCGACACACTCCCCATCGGGCTGCACACCAACGAGCATCCACCGGCCCGGCCCTTCCCGGTAAACCCTCCGCGCCACGCCGAGCTCGTTGCGGGACAAGAACACGCGCACACGCGGGCTCGTCGCGGAGATGCCCTTGCACTCGTAGCGAACCGGCACGACCTCCCCATCGGCGACCTCGAGGCCCAGGATGTCGAAGCCGGCCCCGGACCACCGGTTGGCCACGTGCAGGGCCCCTTCCAGGTCATCGTCTTCGAGCGCCCGCTTCACTTCGCGCCAGGTCTTCGTCCCAGACCGGAACACGCTGAGCAGGGCGTCCTCGAAGCCCTCGTGGGCTCGAAGAGACTCGGTGTGCTCAACAACCCAGGTGAGTAGCGCCTTCTCAGCAGCGTCGCCGATGACTCCACGCGCCATGCTCTCCTCCAGCAAGTCCTCGGGACGCAGCTTGCGTTGTGGCCCACCCTTTCCGGTGCCAGAGGTCCCCCGGCCAGCACGCCAGCCAGCTAGTTCCGTCGGAAGCGGTGCCGCCGACACTGGATGGAACGTCGGGGTCATCGCGTCCAACTGGGCCTCGAGATCCTCGATCGTGTGGCCGTGCTCGCCCAAGAACGCCGTGACCAGCAGCGCAGGAGAGAACGCGAGCCGGTCCCAGCTCGACCGGGCCTGGGCCCGCAGCTCGCGTCTCCAGCCCTTCGGTACCCCCCCGATGGTGTCGATCATGGCCGACAGGGTGTCCCAGCGGCGCTTCGCCCAGTCGCGCCAGCTCGCCTCGTTGTCCGCCGCGACCACCAGCCTCGGCAGGTAGCCGCGCAAGCCCGGCGACAGGCCGCGACGGAGGAGCTCCTCCACCTCGGTGGCTGTCGACAGCGCCAAGTCCGACCGCAGGTCGGCGCCCGCGATCCTGCCGCGATGAAGGACCTCTTCAGCATCCACGCACAACGAGCCAAGACGGACGATCAAGAGCTCGCGCTCTTGGTCACTGAGCGGACGAAGCCGAGAGGTCCACTCCCGGATGAGGTCACCCAGGTGATGCCGCTCACAGAAATCGGCGACCCTGCACTCGTCGATCGACGCCAACACCTGGGCGAATCTGGCTCCCAGGTTGGCGTTGTTGACCAGCAGCACTGCGATGGCGTCCCCGAAGTACCGCAGCGGCAAGGTGCGGTCAGCGGTCGCCCGGCTCCTGGGGTCCGCGTCGAAGATCACCACGCCGGGATCGGTGTCCGACCGGCCGGGCAGGTGAAACACGTCGTCGTACTCGCCCTTGCGCCAGGCAATCGGCTCCCGGTCGGGCCCCTCGACACTCAACTCCACCCACGCGTCTTCCACCTCGACGATAGGCCGCCTCAGGTGCCAGGCACGCTGGAAGCGTTCCGCGGAGAGGGTTCGAGCAACCTGTCGGCTCTGGTCGGCGACCGCGGCGAGCACCGGAAGGTAAGGCTGAATCGCGTCACGCACGAGCGCAGCACGGCTGCTCTCTTCGCCCGCGGTGACGTCGGGTAGCACGCGCTTCCTCAACCGGATCTGCCCCACGTCCAGGCGCTCCGCGAGTCCTTCTCGATGTTCAGCGGCGACCAGCGGGACGTCGGTGAAGAACCGCCGAAGTTCCTGCCGTTCCTCTCGTCGAGCGAGCCACGCTTGCTCATCGTGCCCCAACCAGCCGAGCCTCCCAGCGTGTTCCACCAGCACTGGCACGGCTTGGGAGGACTCCAGCGGGAGGATTCGCGTGAGGCGGTTGTACAGCGCCGCCAGGGACATACCGACCGATGCGGACACCGATGACGGCTCGGTCAGTCGCTCCGCGAGTCCCCGGAGCACCAGCGGGACCCGATCGGCGGCCGCATCATCGTCCGGTCGCTGCATCGCTCCGAGTCTGCGAAGAGCGTCCGTATCCGTATCGCTGGTGGGGACGGCGAAGAAGACCCGCTGCGGATCGTGGCTGTGCAGCACGACGTCCAGCGGCGCGACATAGGCGGGCAACGGGGGCACGCCCTCGAAGACCCTGAACTGCGTCGAGCACACCCATGCCTGGGTGTGTACGCACTCGTAGACCCTCGACCGCGGCGTGTCACCTGGCAGGTCAGTCATGGTCGCCAACACGGCCTGGGCGAGGGTACCTGGGGGCAGCAGCGGCGCCAGCGACGCCACTGGACGAGTGCCTGCCTCCTGCGGCGCGGGCGGCGCGACGGCGGGGGAGACGAAGCCAGCGGCTCCGCCTTCGACGAGGGGAACCCCGCCCGGGGGGGCCACGCCCAGGACCCTGAGCAGCGACGGCGGACACACCGAGAGGCCCATCAGCTCCGCCAGGTGCGCCCTGTCGACGCGGTCCTCGCTGAGCTGCCGGGCTGGCTCCCACGCATCGTCGGTCGTGGGCAGGAACATCGTCGCGAGTGCCCGGCCGATGCGCTCCGCATCATCCGATTCGGCGAACGCCCTCCAGGCGAAGTGGGCCACCCGCCGCGCGCCGGCCAGGCGATGGGCGAACAGCAGCAATGCGCCCTGCTCGTCTGGCGACAGCGCCCGCTCCGTGTCCAACATGGACGGGTCGTTGGGAAGCTGCCGCAGCTCGGGGAGCACCTGCGCCTCCGCGAAGGGCTGGATCCCAGCGGGCCCCTCGAAGGCCCCCATCGGGAATGCGGTGACCACCCGTCCCATCTCCAGCAAGGTCTCGGGGATCGGCGGAAGCTCGGTTTCCCCGCGGGGCGACCAGTAGAAGACCCGTCGCGCGGCGCGCTTCCCCTTGTCCTGGCGGGAGGGAACGGGTACCGCGCGTTGACCGCCCTCGCTGACCACGGGGATGACCGCGACCCGCTGCGCAGACAGTGCGTCGCACAGCTCTCGCGCCCGGGAACGCCATGTCTTCGTCCAGTGGCCATAAGCTACGAGGGTCTCCAGCCACCGCAGGCTCGCGCTCCAAAACTCCCGGCAAGCCTGTCGCGTGGCGCCGGCCCGGAAGTGGTCGGCTGCCAGGTCCACCCAACCTGCGAGTGAGTCGCCGGGGAACAGCTCGGTTCGTAGGGCTGCGACCCACGCCGGGGACGCATCTCGGGGCCGATCAGCGAGACGCCACAGGTCCTGGCGTCTCGGTTCCTGGACCGCCGCCGCTCGCAATGCCTCGACATGAGCCCGCGCAGCTCTGTTCAGCAGCGCCAGGTTGTATTCGCCCACCGCGTTGTCGGTGTCGAGCGCCATCCCTTCTCGATCTGCCTTGACCTGGAAGTCCGCGTGCACGTCGACCGAGAGCCCCGTGGACATGCGAGTCGGCAGGTGGTTGTAGAACAGCCCTCCCGCGGCGAGCTCGCTCCGCTCCGGCTCGTCGATCCACGCGACCGCGACCCGCGGTGCAGTGACCGGGTGCTCTGCTCGTCTGGCGAGCGGAGCCAGGCCCGCAAAGCCCGCGTGGTGGCTCGGACCCGTCACCAGCGGCCAGCCCGAGTCGGATGACACCGGCGAGTCGTTGATGACGAAGCTGATCCCTGGCCGCCGAAGCCCGACGAACTGGAACCGGGTGCGCTGGAGGAGATCGACCTCGTGTCGGATCTGGTGGCTGTGCTTGTCGCCATCGATCTCGACCTGCACCAGCGTGGTCATGCCGTCGCTCGAACCGACGGGGTCGCCGGCCGTTCGCAGCAGTCGAGGAAAGTGAAAGCTGGGTCGCGGTCGTTCGCCGAGCTGCCCCACCAGGGCGTCCAGCTCGGGGAGGGCACAGCCAGGCCATGCAGAGGGGACCAGACGCTGCCGGAGCTCGAGCCCCCACCAACCGCCGTCCGCGCACCGGCTCCAGAGCCGAACCCGGTCCGCGACCCCGAAGACCGAGCGGAAGCCAATGCCCTTGTTGCCGAACTGGCGGTCGGGGCTCTTGTTCGACGTGTGGAGCGCGCACAGCGCGTGGAAGTCAGACCGACCTTCCCCTTCGATGGGATGGTCGTAGTCGTAGGCCGGATCCACGGTGACGCCGTCACCATCGTTGCCGACGATCAGCGTGGCCCCATCGAAGCGCACGACCGTCTGGGTTCGGGCGCGATCGAGAGCGTTCTGGAAGAGCTCGTAGACGACACGACCGGCGTACTGGAGCGTGACGGCGCCCTCGGCCCTGAGACCGACCAACGCGTTCTCGCCGCCCCCGTGGTCGGCGTAGTGCCGGAAGTGCCCGCGAAACGTCGCGGCGATGGATGCCCAGGTGGCCATGGCCGGCGAGGAGGGGTTCACCTGGGCCCCCGACTTTCACACAGCCAGGCGATCAGCCCATCGACCTCCACATCGAGGCCACGCAGCGGGTGCCAGCGGCGGAACTCCGTCGCGCCCGACTCCACGATGACTCCGATCTGAAGGCGTTCAGCGGTGTCGTGGACGTACTCCGCAAACCGCTGTCCGTGGTACCCGGGGTCTTCGCCCAGCAAGAGCAGGACCGGCCACCTGCGCCCAGAGCCATGCAAGTGAAAGGCGTACTCTCTGGCTTGGGACAGCCCGGTGCGCACAGAGTCCCGGGTCAGGCCGAGCTTGGCTTCGATGACCGCGACTCCAGCGCCGTCCCCGCGACCTTCGGAGAGCGTCAGGTCCGGGCGCTGGCCATCTACTGAGTCGATAAGCAGCCCGTCACGGTCCTCGGCCACGACCTCGACATCCGGCTTGGTACCCTTCGCCCAACGCGTGAACCGCCTGCAGAGATCGCTCTCGAGCGCCGCCTCCAGCCGCGCTGTTCGCCCTTGCCATCCGTGGGCCGTGGCAAAGGCGTCGAACTCCTCCCCCGACCAGCCCAGTAGAGCCCTGGCCTCCGGAGCCCAGCGGTTCGATCCCACGAGGCCGGCGATCATCACCCTTGCGACGACGGTCTTCACCACGCCCTCGAAGGACCGCTCGACCGACTGCTCGGGCGTCAACAGGTGGGGACGACGCCGGGGGTCTCCCCGATCAGCCTCCAGGTCGAGGCCCAACCGGTCGAGCGCCCGGACGACATTGCGAACCAGTCCAACTTCGTCGGGCTTCAGGGCGCGGCCCTTGTCCTTCAGGTGGCTGTAGAGCGCCCGGTACACCAGGGGGCGGTCCCCGCGGCGCTCGGTGTCGGTCGCCTTGATCTCCACGGTCCAATTCGCGCTGTCGTCGATCCCTCGGGCACCCCGTTTGCAGCGCACGACGGTGAAGTTCCCAGGCTCCCGCCGCCACGCGACCGCGTAGGAACGGGCGTGCTCTTCGCCGCGGAACAGCTCGAAGCTGAATCCACACTGGAGCCCAGCCCCACGGATCCGCTGACCGACCCGCGCCTCCAGCACAGGCAGGTCCGCGCTCACCGTCTCGCGTACCAGCGGGGGCACCTTCTTGCCGAACCGGGTCGCCTGGCCAGCCTTGAAGGCGTCCATGGACACCTCGCACGTGGGTGCCCCCTCCAGGAGGCCAGCTTGCAGTGCCTTCATCCACTCCGGAGCCCGCACCCTCTCCTCCTGTCTGCTCGCGACCCGCGTCTGGAATATGATGGAGCCTCGTACCCTCTCCTACACGGGGCCATCCTCCCATGCCCGATGAGATCTTGACCATCCGCGAGGTCGCGGCCCTGCTCAAGCTGGCCGAGAAGACCGTGTACTCGATGGCGCAGCAGGGGGAGATCCCTGCCTTCAAGGTCCGCGGTCAGTGGCGGATCCGGCGCGCCGACCTCGACCGCTGGATCGACGGTCAGACTCGCAAGGACGGGGCGAGCTGATGGCAGGAGCCTCCCCCATCGCGCCGGGCGCCCACATCGAGGTGCGCGACGAGGTGTGGCGCGTGCTGCGCGTGGACCAGACCTCATCCGGCACCCACGCGTGGACTGCTGTTGGGGTCTCGGAGATCGTTCGAGACCAGGAGGCGGTGTTCCTGGAGGACTACGAGAGGGACGAAGACGGCGAGCTGGCAGTCACGGTGCTCGACCCCAAGGACACCCAGCTGGTGGCCGACCCCTCTGAGCAGCACCGGGGCACGCTCGTCTACCTGGAGGCGTTGCTGCGGGACGTGCCCCCCGCCAATGACACGGTCGCGATCGGCCATCGCGCAGCCCTCGATCTGCTCGACTTCCAGCTCGACCCGGCCCGCCTCGCCCTGGGCCAGCTCCGCCCACGCGTGCTCATCGCCGACGCCGTGGGCCTGGGCAAGACGCTGGAGGCCGGCATCCTGCTGTCCGAGCTGATGCGCCGGGGGCGCGCCCGCAGGGTCCTCGTGGTCACGGTCAAGTCCATGCTCATGCAGTTCCAGAAGGAGCTGTGGAGCCGCTTCACCCTCCCCCTGGTGCGCCTCGACTCCGTCGGTCTGCGGCGGATTCGCGAGCGCATCCCCACCAACCACAACCCCTTCTACCACTTCGATCGCGTCATCATCTCGGTGGACACGCTCAAGCAGAAGAACGGGCTGCGCCACCACCTGGAGCAGGCGCGCTGGGATGTGGTGGTCATCGACGAGGCGCAGAACGTGGCGCAGCGCGGCAGCAACTCCCTGCGTGCCCAGCTCGCCTCGATGCTGTCCACCCGGACCGACGCCCTGATCCTGCTGTCGGCCACCCCCCACGATGGCCGCCCGGAGTCCTTTGCCAGCCTGATGAACATGCTGGACCCAACGGCGATCGCCAACCCCAAGAAGTACGGCCCGGACGACATTCGTGGGCTCTTCGTCCGCAGGTTCAAGCAAGACGTGCAGGACCAGATCAGGGCGCACTTTCCTGATCGGGAGGTCTCCCGTGCCCGCGTTCCGGCCTCAGCGGCCGAAGAGGACGCCCTCGCCATGGTGGCCACGCTCGACCTCACCAGCGACCAGGCGGCACGGGGCGGTGTGCTGTTTCGGACGGGCCTGGAGAAGGCGCTGCTGTCCAGCCCACAAGCCTGTGCACAGACCCTCCGCACACGAATCGGTAACCTCCGGAGGCGGAAGAACGCCGATGCCCTGAAGGGAGACATCGTCCAGCTCCAGGCCCTGGAGCGACAGGTTGGAGCAATCAACAAGGCCGACTTCAGCCGCTACCAGCGCCTGGTGTCGCTGCTGAAGAGAGGTGGCAGCCTGCGCTGGTCTCGCCGCAAGAACGACCGGCTGGTCATCTTCACCGAGCGCATCGAGACCCTCAAGTTCCTCCACGTGCACCTCCCTACCGACCTGGGTCTCGGCGAGGCCGCGGTGCGGGTGCTGCACGGCACGATGCCCGATGTCGAGCAGCAGGACATCGTCGAGGCGTTCGGCAAGGACAGCTCGCCCCTGCGCCTGATCATCGCCTCAGACGTCGCGTCCGAGGGCATCAACCTCCACTACCTCTGCCATCGGATGATCCACTTCGACGTGCCCTGGTCTCTGATGGTCTTCCAGCAACGCAATGGGCGCATCGACCGGTACGGCCAGGAGAAGGTCCCGCAGATCCTGTACCTGCTGGTCGAGACCACCCACGACGACATCCAAGGCGACGTGCGCATCCTGGACCGACTCATCGAGAAGGAAGACCGGGCCGCGCGCAACATCGAGGACCCCCGCAACCTCGTTGGGGTGGCCGACGTGGAGACCCAAGAGGCCCAGACGGCCAAGGCCATGCAGGCCGGGCTGAGCCCCGACGAGTTCGAGGAGCAGCTGGGGCTGGCCGACATCGATCCCCTCGAGCTCCTGCTCGGAGAGGGGGCGGTCGCCTCGGTGGCATCGCCCCCCCCCACGGCCACGCCCTCGCTGTACGGCTCTGACCGGGCCTGGCTCACCGCCGCCCTGGACCTGCTGCGGGAGACCGGCGTCCGCTCACGGTCCACTGCCGATGGCGCGGCCCTGGAGCTCGAGCTCCCCCCTGACCTGCGCCGTCGGTTTCGCCGCTTGCCCCCGGAGATCAAGCCAGACGACGGCTGGCTCGTGCTCACCGATTACCCGGTCGCCATGCAGGCCGAGATCAAGGCCGCCCGGCGCCGCAAGAGCGCCACCAAGCGCAGCAAGGGCGCCCCCAAGCGCAGAGACCCGGGCGAAGGCTGGCCCAGACTCCAGTACCTGTGGCCCCTGCACCCCGTGATGGCGTGGGCCGCGGACCGAGTCCGTGGGCGCTTCGGCCGCCACCAGGCCCCAGTCGCGTGCCTGGCCTCTCTTCCGCCCGCCCAGGCCGCCTTCGTGATCTCGGGCCTGGTGCCCAACCGTCAGGGCCAGCCGGTGGTGCACCGGTGGTACGTGGCGGTGTACTCAGGCGCTCGCTTCTCCGGGCTCCGGCCCTTCGCGGAGTGGGTCAGCGATGCGGGTCTTGGCCAGCGACCTCAGGCCAACCTCGGCAGCTTGGACCTGGGTGGGCTGCAAGCCCTCGTGCCCGAAGCCGTGGAGCGCGTGGGAGCCGCGGTGCGAAGGGACCGTGACGAGCTCGACGCCGTCCTGCAGGAACGCCTGCGCCAGCACCGCGAGCGCATGGGCGTGCTGCGCGCCCGCCAGGACGAGCAGGTGCTGCTCGCCTTCGCCGACAAGCAGGGCATGCGCGCCCAAGACAAGCGCGCCAAGGAGGAGCGCCGCATCCAGCGACTCTTCGACGATGTCGAGCGCTGGGCCCGCGACGCGTTGACCACCGAGTCCCAGCCCTACCTCCAGGTCATCGCCTGTGTCTGCGGGCACTCCTGGCGTGCGAGGGCAGCGACATGAGCAGCCCCTTCGTCGGGATCGACAACATCAACGAGTTCTACGGAGAGCACTACCTGGCCGCGGTGCTCTCCGGCGACCTCAAGACCACGCTGGCGGCGTGGAAGGAGCATCGGGGCGAGGCCAAGACGCCGCCCCAGGCTCTGCGCGCTCTGCACACCCGCTACCTCCAGTTTCGCGATGTGCTCGGGCGCACCCAGGATCGCAACGAACGAGTGGACCTGGCGCGCGGGTGGTGGGCCCACCTGCTCGATGCGCTCGGCTTCGACCTGGCGCCTGCACTCCGCGACCTCGCGGGGGGCGCGGTCCCCGTGTTGGTGGAGCTGTGCCGCCCCGATGGCACACCCTTGCTGTGGGTGCTGCCTGCTCTCGCCGCCCGAGGCGACGACACGACGCCGCTGGAGCGACCCGTGCTGCCCGAGCTGATGGACCTGGTCGGCGACGACAGCCTCGACCCGCCGAAGGCTCCCGCGGGTCGCTACGAAGACCTCGTCACCGCGGCCTTCGACCTGGAGGAGTGGCCTCGCTTCGTGCTCGTCATGAGCGAGCGCGACGTCACGTTGGCCGAGCGGGCCCGGTGGGGAGAGCAGCGCCTGATCCGCTTCGACCTGGGGGAGATCCTGGACCGGCGCGAGGCCGACACCCTCGACGTGACCGCCTGCCTGCTACATCGCGAGAGCCTCGCTCCTGACGCGGGCGCGGCGCTCATGGACAGCCTGGACGACAGCTCTCACAAGCACGCCTACGGCGTCTCTGAAGACCTCAAGTACGCCCTGCGCGAGTGCATCGAGCTGCTGGGCAACGAAGCCTCCCGTCAGATCGCCAGCCACGCGCGGGAGCAGAAGAAGGCCATCCCTTGGGTGGAGCTGGCCGAGCCCTTGTCGCTGGAGTGCCTCCGGTACATGTACCGGCTGCTGTTCCTCTTCTACATCGAGGCCCGGCCAGAGCTGGGCTACGCGCCTCTCGGCTCCCGAGCCTACGCTCAGGGCTACAGCCTGGAGCGTCTGCGGGCGGTCGAGGACGCCGAGCTGCTCACCGGTGAAGCCCACCAAGGCTCGTACCTGCACCAGAGCATCGACCTGCTCTTCCGCATGGTGTACCAGGGCGCCGAGCCAAGGGCCCAGCACAACCTGGGCTTTGGGGCCCGGGACGACGAGTCCCTGTTCGGCACCTTTCGGCTTCGTCCGCTGCGGTCACACCTCTTCGACCCCCAGCGCACGCCACTGCTGTCCAAGGTGCGCTTCCCCAACCACGTGCTGCGGGCGGTCATCCAGAAGATGTCCCTGTCTCGCGGCAAGGTGGGCGGCGGCAAGGGGCGGCCTGGGCGCATCTCCTACGCCACGCTGGGCATCAACCAGCTCGGCGCAGTCTACGAGGCGCTACTGAGCTTCCGTGGGTTCTTTGCGAAGGAGGAGCTGTTCGAGGTCCGCCCCAAGCCGAAGAAGAGCGAGAAGCCACATGGCCCATTGGACCCGGCGTACTTCGTCAACCAGGCGGCGCTGGTCAACTTTTCAGACAAGGAGCGAGTCTACAAACAACTGGATGGCGTCACGCGGCTCGTTCGCCACGCAAAGGACAGCTTCATCTACCGCATGGCAAGCCGTGATCGGCAGAAGTCGGCGTCGTACTACACCCCGGCCGTGCTGACCAGGACCGTCGTCAAGTACGCGCTCAAGGAGATCCTGGAGGACGGAGACGGTAAGCCACGGCTCTCTGCCGCCGAGGTGCTGGAGCTTCGGGTGCTGGAGCCCGCTGTGGGTAGCGCCGCCTTCTTGAACGAGGCCGTCGACCAGCTCGCCGAGGCGTACCTGCACCGCGCACAGAAGGAGCGAGGGGAGCGCCTTGCCCACGAGCGCTACGCATGGGAGAAGCAGCGGGTCAAGATGGTGCTGGCGGACAACAACGAGTTCGGCATCGACATGAACCCCGTCGCCATCGA
>Ga0114933_10004678_pt1 | contig 12675 bp, 9 predicted proteins | sample 4SBtaG_FD_89691 | JGI IMG/M metagenome (GOLD analysis project Ga0114933, IMG submission 89691) | Deep subsurface microbial communities from Kolumbo volcano to uncover new lineages of life (NeLLi) - 4SBTROV12_W25 metaG | ecosystem: Environmental > Aquatic > Marine > Volcanic | place: Kolumbo...
TGGCTGGTCCACCTGCTCCTTGATCATGAATGCTAAATATAGGATTATATGTTCCATTTACTACACGTCTCAGAAAATTAATAACACGCGTTTCCATCTCTGGATCACCTCGTTGAACTGCATTTTGATATTTACTAATATCATCACTTGACTGTCCTAAACTACTACTAGATCCACCACCTAAACCAATGGGATATGCTGGACCACCTACTTGACATACATACCAATTAACTGATATTGCATTAATACAGTGTTTATCAGTATTGGTGTTTAATACACTTCCAATCCCTGCGGAAAACATAATAGGTTTAAAAAAATGATATGGTATATTGTCTATATAATCTCCAAAAGTACGTACAAATCCACCTATTATAGGCTCACCAACTTTATTTCCATAATCACTAGCACCATTACTTGCCTTTATTAAAATATCTAATGGTTTATTTACTAAACTATTATAATTTATATTCTTATTATTGGGATTATTGCTACTAATAATATTGTCGTTTTCCCAAGGTTGTTCATAATTTGGTATATGTAAATTACCCACACAATATCCTGCCAATCCTGATATTATATCACCTCCACGTCCGATAGCAAGTGTATCCCGAATACGTCCACCAACGCCAGTTGTAGCCCCTTGAAACGGTGCTATACCTGTAGGGAAATTGTGGGTTTCGGCTGTTAAAGTAGGATTTACTTCATTTACTTTGTATGATATAATATTATTATCGTCATTATAACTTAATACCTTACATTTTGAACCTTTTATGCAACTTGCATTGTCGCAAAATGCTAAACGGCTGTTGTTGCGATTTTCATTAAGTGGATATTTAACAAGTTTAAATAAAGTTAGCGGTCTATCGTTTTCAGTAATAATACCGTTATTTGTAACTAGACAACTATTAAAAATCCAATGTCGCGAATGTTCAGAATTAGATTGAGCTAGATCATAAATTTCGGCTTTAGTCGGATCTCGTTCCAGTTCGTAATATAAATCACGATACCAGGCTATATCATCTTTATCTAAAGCCAAATTCCATTCTTTATTCACTTTTTCTAAATCTTTTAATGGAATTGTTTGGTATCCATCGTATAAATTTACATTATTATCTGGTATATTCAAAGACATATCGGAAAATTGCGGAGATATCTGATTTATTAAATTATTAATTGGCGAGTAATTTTGATGTATAATCGGTTCAAAATGTTTTAAATAATATTCCTTACTAGCCGAATTTACAGTTCGACATCTAGTATATTGTTCTACTCTTGTAAAAAAACTAACATCTATCCGTTTTAAGATAGATTTAATATTACTACTCCACGGGCTTTCCATATTATATTTAAATCCCCATTCGACAATACTATATTTATTATTATTTATGTCTAATAAATTGGATATATCGTATAAACGGATTATTTTTTTATAATCTAATGATATAATATCATACTTATTGTGATATCTACCAGTAAATATAGAATCTGTGTAAGTAATTTCTATTTCAGCATTTATTTCAAACAATCTATATAAATTATCTAATATTTTTTGTATTTCTTTATTAAATTGTTGTAGATTTATAGTCAATAATCTCATTGTTATATCCGGTAATTTAATTGTGAAATACACACAATGCTCTATTTTATGCGGATTATTTTTGGGATGATAATAAAAAAAAGACACATATTCATTTGTTTTGCCTAATTCTGAATTAACACTCATTTTTATTTAATATTGTCTATTTAATATTATCAAGTTAATTTTTAATTAATTATAACTTAAATATTTTTATATTTAGTAAAAAAGTTAATAAAAAATGCAATTATAATATTTTCAAAATTACGTTATTACGTGAGTAAACGGATAATTAAAACAATTCATAATCCTATATTTAATCTTTTGTATTGTTGGATGTTTAAAATTATTCAGGAAATTTTGATTCATTGTATCTGATGTAATAATTATAGGATGTTTATAACCCATATCAGATAATCCATATCTATAAAATTTAAGATGTGTTTCTCTTAATTTCTCTTGATATTCTCTTGAAACTCCACCTTTTGTTTCACCATCTCTATTACGAACTTCTAAACGTTCCATTGAATGTTCTACATCAGTATCTAATAGCATAAATAAATCTGGTTTAACTTTCATTAATTTACTCCATTCATCCCACCAAGTTTCATACATAGCCATACGTATTTCTCCAAATTGTTCTCGCAACATTTCAACAAATATATAACGATCTGAAAAAATGCTTCGTTCTAGTAAATAAATTTCAATATCTGAATCATCTTTTATTTGTTCGTTCACACGTTGAATGCGAGTAACAAATGTGAATGTCTGAAATTCATAACAATTTTGAGGAATATCTTTATAAAAATGAGCCAATGCACCTGTATTTTGCCATACATCAACTGGTTCAAATATTGCTTTAGCTTTAATACCTTGATCATTAAATGCTTGCTCTAAAAGATTGATTGTAGTGGTTTTACCTGCACCTATCAATCCATCTACAATTATAATAATAGGCTTTTTGGTTGTAATTGACATTTTATAATATTTAATATTAGATAATGTAAAATTATTTTATATATATTTTGTTATTTTATATTATAATTATTATTTTAAAAAAAAATCAATTTTGTTTAAAAAAAACAAAGGGATACTGCCCTAATGGCAGTAACCCTACATCTATATACACACGAACACACACACACGCACACGCACTCATTCCCTACGGCGATCTCAATCGCCGTAGAGCTCACGCTCCTCCTCACTCCACCCATTGGACTCACGTCCCCATGTCACGGATGAGAGATCACAAACAGTTGGTGACATACTCCTTGCAATGTCGTCCATCATCTGTGCACCAGGGCACATCAAGCGTGGAAAGCACACCACTTCTGGCACTCGTGGCTTGGTTGTGAAGAGGTTTCCCTCGTTGTCGCGCACAACCCTGCCTGGTCCCGAATAGTCCGTCGAAACCGGAACAAGGGCTGGATGGGGTGGCGCCACAAGCTTCCTCATCTCCCGCTGATGGGAGAAGCCTTGCAAAGCAAGCTCTTGTGAGAGCTTCCCCCGCTCTTCTCGGAGCACAGTGACCCTGTCCTCCAAGAACTGCTTCTCGTTCCTGAGGCGTTCGTTGGAACGCTCAAGATCGGAGTTCTTGGCCTCGAGGTCGGAAATCTTGCAAACAAGATCCCTCACCGTGTCGAACATGTCCTCCGTGCGACCCTTGTGGACGGCGCCCACCAATTCCATCTCCTCGGAAAGCTTCTTCATCAGCCCTTTTTGCTCCACCAACTCCGCTTGCAAGCACACCTCCCGTGTTCTAGCAAACTCCACGCGCCGACACAACTCCACCGCACCATTCACGGTCTCTTTGTATTCAAGAGCCGTTAGGGGCTCCTGATTCGTCAGAGACCGCACCCCTAGGGTACAGATACGGGATGCAAGCTGATGCTCGGTTTGGTCTCCCATTGTCGAAAGCCAATCACGTTATCCACAGACACACACAAAAACTGTGTCCACTGATATATATTATATCATAATTTGAAAATCAATTTTTGTTAATTTTAATCAATTTACGCCAAAAACATTTTGTATTTTTTCAATTAAAGATTTCTCATTAGATTATATTCAGTTTATTCCAAATTATGATTCAGACAGAATGTGGCATATTTGGTATTATTAGTAGAGAAAATATAGACAGTAGTGCAATCACAAATGGATTAAAAAAATTACAACACCGTGGTCGTGAATCTTTTGGGGTTAGTTATATTGATATTATTGATATTAATGATATTAAGATAAATGATACTAATGATATTAAGATAAATGATATTAAAACTATCAAAAAAGAAGGTTTGGTTAGCGATATTAAAAATGAAAATAATGTTTTATCACATTCTTGGTTAGGACACGTTCGATATTCAACTGCAGGAAAAAAGATAATTGTTAGCATAAATGATAATACGAATACTAATAATAAAACGGCTATAAGTGAAACAGAACTTCAGGAAATAACAGAATGTCAATATCAACTATTTATGAAATCTTGCCAACCTTTAGAATCTGTTTCTAAACATTTAGGCAAATATAGTCTAACACATAACGGTAATATACCATATTCTATATGGAGAAATATGAAAGGTAAATATCCATCTCTTATTGATAAAATAGATAATGATATTTCTGATACATTACTTCTTATTGCTCTTATAAATCACATTGCTAAAATTTATTATATATTAGAAGAAGAACCAAACGTAGATAAATTATGGAGTAATGTATTAGAACATATCATTAAAGAAATTCAAGGAGCATATTGTCTTGTTATACAAACTACATCGTGTTTTTGGATTGTCCGCGACAGATTTGGAATTAGACCACTTGTTTTAGGAATTGAATATAATAATGATAATAATGATGATGATAATTATAATAATTATAATAATTATAATAATATAAAATCTATTGCAGTTTCATCCGAAACAGTTGCTTTTAAAGACAGTTATAAAATACGTAGAGATATCCATCCCGGTGAGGTTGTGAAGGTAAGTTATTCTAGTATGGAAATAGAAACCAAATTTCATTTAAAGGGGATAAAACAGAAACATTGTGTATTTGAATATATTTATTTTCTGCGTGATTTAACTGTGGCAGATGGAACTACTATCGAACATTTTAGGCTTAGTCTTGGTAACAAACTAGGCGAACAATTAAAAAATGGACTAAATAATGGACTAAATAATGGACTAAATAATGGCGTATGCAGTATACCACCTATGACAGATAAATGGAAATGTGATGATGCAATTATATGTGGTGTACCAACTTCTGGCATAAATTATGGAAAAGGGTTAGCAAAATCATTGGGATTACAATATATTCAATATTTAAAAAAACGTACAGATTATCCTTGGAGGACATTTATATTGGAAAATAATGATAAAAGATTAGAGGCTTGTCGTAAAAAATTTATAGTTGAAGCGGATATTATAAAAGATAAAGTAATTATTTTGGTGGATGATAGTATTGTTCGCGGTAATACTGTATCTTATTTAATTAAATATATACGCAAATTCAATCCAAAAGAAGTTCATTTCATTAGTGGAAGTCCTCCTATTAAACATCCATGTAGATATGGAGTAGATTTTCCAGATATTGAGGAACTTATAGCTAACCAAATCCCCGTTGACAAGTTGGCAGACCATTTTGGATTAGATTCACTAACTTATTTGGAAATTGATCGATTAATGGAATTAAAAGATAATGTATGTAATGCTTGTTTTACAGGCAATTATATGTTTTGATTAATCTTATGAGTAAGCACACGTTTTAATTTGCACCTTTTATTAAAAGGTGCAAATTAAACCGTTGCTACGAATGTCGTAAATCTGGTGTTAAATTGCATCTCGGTGTAAAACAACGAGATGCAATTTAAAACTCGGATTTACTCATATGAGTTTCTATTGTTTCTTCAAATTTTATTAATTTCTTTTCTTCATACACACTAACTGCACCTACGTGAATATCCAGTTCTAATGGCGCACTTGCTAATTCATTAAATTGGAATGCATCTCCAACTACATTATTTAATTTTTCATTATATTGATATTGATTAATATCTAGTTGTAAATTTTCCAAATTTTTGATTAAATTGCGTATCATGTAATTGATTTTCGCACTATCTAAATCGCGTCTTGCTACGAGAATCATACGAGTTGCATAAGTATCTAAATAACTATACATATTAATATTTTGATAAAAGTAATTCAAATCTAGGGCTTTTGGAAATATAAAACTAAATTGTTTTTTAAATAAATCTTGACTTTTTTTAATATTTTCATCTCGTTTATCTAGTTCTTCTTCTGATAATCCCACATGTGTTTGTTGTACTCGTGGAGAAATAAATCGCAATTTCATTTCTTTAGATAAGTCTAGTAATACTTTATTCTTTTGATTACTAGTAAAATAAATGGCATCTAATTCATTTCTAAATGCATTTATCATAGAATTTTGATTATTATATTCAACTACTGTTACTTCTTCATTTACTTCAATATCTGTAATTGCTAATAATTTATAGAGATGACTATTACTATTTGAAAGAGCAGATAATACCCCTATTTTTCTCCCCTTTAAATCACTCCACTTCAATACTCCACTATTTTGTTTAGTAATTAGAATAAATGGCTGATAATACAAACTTGCTAAATAAACAATCTGTTTTTTCTCTTCTTCAGTGAATTGTAATTTACGACTTTTGAGATACTCGGTAATATATTTATCTTCACCACCTACGAAATTTAAAAGTAATTCTTCATCCACAAAAGCAATGTCTAGTTCTTTATTTATTAATTTAATAATATTGTCTAATCCACCGCGCGTAGTTATAATATCTACTGGATAAATACTTTTGCGAAATAACAAGCCCATTTGTTGAGGATAGCTACCTTCTACTGCTGTACCTAAACGGTAAACTGGCAATTCTTCCGAGTTGGTTAGCACTATGTCATTATCAATAGGGTCAACTAATAGTGATTTAAATGATTCTATATCATCTTCATTACTTTTATCAACTAATCCTAGAAATTGGAGTATGTGTACATGAGCCTTTTTTTTGTAAAGATAGAATATGAAAAGTGCTATAATTAAATAATATACAGCTTTGGAAATATCAAAACCATCTTGAGTTTTGCCGAAATTTGTTTGCTCTTCCATTATTATTTATAATGTTATAATTATAATATAACTAGATTATGAACATAATAGATTTTTTTAATATTGATAAAAATCCCCTACCAACCGCATTTGTAATTTATTTAGCAATTGCTGGAATAGTTGTATATTGTAAACCTATTATTGTATTTGGTTCTCCTGAAGAAGAAGATGATGAACGTGGAGAGCAGAAAGTATGGATATTTTTTATCCTTCTAGCTGTTTTTGTATATGGAGTAGTTAGTTCCTATATTAGCAATAAAATCAGAAACCGGTATTTAGGCAAAATGAGTGGTGGAAGTATTGAAGATTTAATTAATATTGCTAATAATTCATAATTAAACGTATAAAACAGCTATTTTGGGAAAAACTAACCGAAATTGATTTTTAATTTTCTAAATAATATATTTCACATTGTTGTGTGTGTGCGTGCGGAAAGCTACAGCAGCAGAAGCAGCAGCAGCAACAGCAGCAGCAGCAACAGCAACGGCAGCAACGCCAGCAAGATGGATTCCAGCTCCGTCCGTCGAGGCGGCGTCTACCGGAGGTGGCGTCGTGCCATGGAATTGGGGGCATGCTACGTGTCCGAGTTTGGGCTTGGGCTGGAGCACCGAGGGTGTTCCTTCTTCCTTGATTCTGAAAAGGAGGAGTTTGTTGTCGTCGCTGCCTCCCCCGAGAAGGCGGTGGCGGGGATGACATGGGCGGATGAATTCGTAGAAAAGATGGTACGAATTGGGAAGCTCCTAAAGCAGAAGAACAGACCAGACCTCCGGGAGGAGATCTGGATGTTGGCTCAGGAGCTTGAGGAGCCCTACAACGAGCCGGGTTCCCGGTTCAGGATCTAGCATTCCGAAAGGAATGCAGGTGGGGAGAGTTGGTTGTTCTGAACTGGGGGATGAACAACCGTCTCGGCTGTGGAGCGGTGCGTGTGTGTGTGTGCGCGCAACGTAGGAGAGCAGCTACTATGAAGTTATAGTGGCTGCGATGGAAGAGATAATCGGTTTACCGGTTATCTCTAGTATGGTTTTTTTTAATGATAAAAAACTCTTGAACCTGTAATTGCCATAATCATACCACGTTTTTGGCATTCTATAACTACTGTCTCATCCATCATACTTCCACCTGGTTGTATTACATATTTAACACCATATGTATCTGCGACTTCAATATTATCTGGGAATGGGAAGAAACCGTCAGATGCTAAAATTAATTTATATCGATCCATTAATTCATTAAAATTATCATTGCTACAGTTTTCATCAATCCATCGGTATACTAAATTTACTTTTTCTTGTCTTTTATAGTCTTTAGATAATGATTTTAGATAATCTAATGCTAATGGATGGCGTCGTAATATCCACTTACGTGCTTTTTTACCTGCTAAACGCACACAATCAACACGATTTTGCTGTCCTGCCCCTAAACCAATTACTTGTCCGTCCCAAACCATACATACGTTATTGGATTGGGCGTATTTTAAAACAGTATATGAAATAACAATAGATTCGCGATGTTTTTCTAATTCGGCTGTTGCACTGCTATCATAGACAGAAGATGATGATGAATAAATTGTTTTTATTTTATTAATATCAAATCTGTAATTATTGCTTGGTTGATGGAAAGTTATACCGTAAATACTTTTGCTTTCTTGCCAACCATTTTCTTTATGCATTTGATAGTAATCCATATTCCCCAATAGAATTATATATCGCCCTGATTTTTTCTTTTTTAATATTTCTAATGCTTCTGGAGTATAACTTGGTGCCATTATACCGTCTGTCACTTCTCTTTTAACTAATTTTGCCATTGATTCATCTACTTCACTGCTACATATAATAAAATCGCCAAACGAAGAAAGGGGGTCGCAATTACGTGCTTTTGCAAATGCCTTCGCAACTGGAGATAAAGTATCATTGGCATCTGTTGGTAAGCCAAAAGTCATACAAGTTTCTTCATCTAAATCAGTCCCAATTCCTAAACCAGCAGGAGAAGTATGTTTCATTGAGATTACAGCAGGAATATTAAGTATATCCTCAATTTCTCGTACAGTTAACCAACCATGAATAGCATCTAACGTGTTAATATAACCTATTATACCGCTTAAAACTGTAAATGGTGGTGAATTAATGGGTTGGGAATTAATAGTTGTATTATAGGTTAAATAAGATGGGTTTTGGTGTGGGTTTATTCCATATTTCAAAGGTATTTTATTACTTTCAGAGGGTATTTTATTACTTCCATAATAATTACTAATTAATTCATCATATTTAGTTGTAATTGCAAATCCATTCGTTGCCAATTGATGCCTATAATCTGGGGAAATGTTTGGATAATTATCCATAAATCTTTGATACTGAGAAACATTGGATAAAAGCGTAACATATTTATAATTTTTACTAGAAGCACGTATTAGAGATACACCTCCGATATCTATATTTTCAATGCACTGGGTCTCGTTGCTCGGATTATCTTTTACTTTTTTTTCAAACGGATAAAGATTGACAATTACAACATCGAATGATTGGATATGATGCTCTTCTAGTTGTTTTATATGCTCCTCATTTTCTAAATCTGCTAATAATCCACCATAAATTTTGGGATGCAATGTTTTTACACGACCATTAAGAATTTCAGGAAAGTCTGTAATTTCATAAATTGATCTAATATTTGCAAAGTTTGTATTAGATTCTAAATGAGTTTGGAGATATTTTAGAGTTCCTCCAGTTGAATATATAGTAAATCCATTATTTAATAAAAAATCGCCAATTTTCTCAATATTAGTTTTGTCCGAAACTGATATTATAGCATTATGCATATTTCTGATGTTTTTTATGTATGAGTAAATACTTATTTTAATAATTTATGAATATAAAATAAGGTTAAAAGTTTAAATTATTATAAAAAAATAATAAAATATTTTGTGTAAGTAGTTATTTTAATATTTACGTTTTTTAACAGTTCTTTTATGTTTATTAATTCTCTGGCGTTTTATAGTTCTTTTATGGGTTTGGACATCGGCTCCACCTGCTGCATTCCACATACCTTTACCTAAATATACAGGGGATAATAATAAGTGTTTTATTACAGTTCCTAAAATTCTTCCTGAACCATGAAAAGCTCCTTTCATAACACCCTTTAAACCTATACTTGTACCCTCTGCTGTTTTATTTACAAACTTACCTACTCCTTTACCTGTTGCTCCAACTATATTTCGGACTTGTTCTCCAGATTTATCTATTGTTGTATCAACTATTTTTTGAACTGCACTTCCAGATGTTTCTATAGTTGTTCCTATTACATTTTCGGCAACTTTACCACCTTCTCTTATAACTGTTCTAACGATTTTTTCAGTTTGTTCCCCTGTCCCTCTTATTACAGTTTCAACAACTCTATCTGCTTGTTCTCCAGCAGTTTTTATTCCTGTTTCGGCAATATCTGTTACGCCTTTACCAATTCCCGATAATGTGGTTTCTACCATTTTTGTACCAATATCTCCAGTTTGTTTTAAAACCATATTTGTTATATCTACAGCTTCTTTTCCAGCCAGCGTTATACCTGTTTCTAATACTTTTTTAGTTCCTTCGGATACTTCTGTAATAGATGTTTTTACTAAATCATCGGCAACTTTAAATGATTCTGTTAAAATATTACCTAACATTTTATTTACACCAGGTCCTAACACATTTATACTTTTCATTATTGTTTCATTTGCTCTTTCTAATATTGTTTCAATTAATCGTGGCGTAACATCAGCAACGGCATTCATACTTTTATTAACAACTTTAATTGAACCATCACCCAATATTGTTATTAATTTATTACTACCTTTAGCCGCTTCATCTAAGACAGTTTCTAGTGTTTTAGCTGTAGCATTCACACCTGAACTTATGCCTTTTTGAGCTATTAATTTAAGTCCGTCTCCTGTTTTTTCAAATGATAACTGTAAAGTGTCTGCTATATTTGATAAAGTTGTTGTTAATACAGCGTCTATTTCTTTGTTCGCAATATTAAAAACACCCTCTTCTAGACTAATGGTAGAATCATAAACAATATCACCAGTATGGTCGAATACAGTTCTAACAGCTCCTGTTGTTTTTTCTACAACACTCAATGTATGAGTTCCTATATCGGTTATAAGTAAATTAGCAATGTCTCCTACAGTCTCTATACCTTTTTGTGCCACAGATGATACTGTATTAGCTGTTTTTCTAGTAATATCTAAACCAACATCCACACCTTGTTCCGCAATATCAAGTGTGTGTTGGGCAGTTTTAGCTGTTAAACCATATATTTCAACTGCTGGTCTTCTAATTATTTCTTCTAATACAGGTCCCAACTCTGTCATTGCTTTTTCATTAGCATCTAATACACGATGTACTGCTACGCCTACATAATTTTTGACAATATCTCTGGGTAAATTTTCTAGCTTAACACCTGCTCTTATAGCTAATTCTTTTATTTTTCTCATTTTTTGTCGCAATGACACCATCAAGTTACTTCTCCAACTTTGAGCGTTCTCACCACTTGGAACATTTAAATTACTTGTATTATTACTTTTATCTATATTTTGTATATTATCTATTAAACCATTTGATTCTTCACGAAGTTGAACTATTTGTCTAATTGCTTCTACTTTTTCTAATGGTTGATTCGCAGGTTGTGTAACAAAATTATTTTTTAATCCCTGATTTTGAAGATTAGTAAGTCGATTTTGGATAGTTGGACTATTTGGAATATTTGGTTGTCCGCCCCTTAATTTTCTTGAATATTTTTTGCCAATTTTAGATTTTTTAGTAATATTTATTCTAGATCTTTTGGTAATATGTTTTTTTAAAATGTGTTTCTTAGTTCTTTTTGTATTCATATTTAATATTTATTAATATTTTTAATTCATAAAACATAAAAGATAGAAAAGACTTAAAAATAATGGTTTATTTTTGTTGAAGAGGACATAATTTATAAATAACTATGTTTATTTTCCCAAAATTCGCTATTGATTTCTTTATCCATATATTTGTATCCACAACGTTCTAGGTAATCAACATCGCGAACTACTAGACGACTTGGTGCACCACCACGAACCCAACCTTCATCTGCTGTCTCTTCGACTAAATGTTCGGGATTTTGGACGTTTTCGGATAGATGATCTACTAATGGAGTAAAGAAATGAGGAATTGTCACACCTGATAAAACATTACATTGGCGATGAACTTTTGTGTTTTCACCAGGTTGGATTTCGGTCTCTACTTTAATATTACCAGGACCACGACCCATATAGGGGACAGTCGCATATGGACGAGTAAAGAGTTGGTTGGGGCATCTAGGAAATTTACGAGTTTTTCCGAGACGTAGAGTTGTTGAATCATCAATTACACAACCACTTACACCATATCCATTTTTGAAAAATACGTGTGGTAAATTAGTAGCAGTTTTAACCATTTCTGGAGCTTGACATTCGCAGTGATAATGATTAGATGTAACATATTTACCTGGTCCCATACTTTGAGAAGTACTAACATCGATAAAGCACTTATCATCCTTCAAGTTAGTTTTATAGTGAAGATTAAGTTTTTTGCTCATATCAGGATTAACACAATTACGTTGCTGTTGTATCAGAGTATTCTGAGTATCGTGAACTAATTCGTTACTGCTCATATTTATTATATTAATAAGATAATAAATTTTTTTAGATAAAACCATTAAAAATTAAATTTAAAATTAATTATATTATTCAATCAAAATTTAATTATCTTGTTCGGATGAAATAAAATAATAAATTGAAATATATTTTTAGATAACAATTGATATGAGTCATCGTAATATTTCTGTAAATATAAAAAAAATCACATCACTTGAATCTAAAGAATTAATTGAATCTATTGAAAATCATTTTCAAATTTATAGTATACAAACATACCAACCTGTCATCAATAGATTTACAGAAATAA
>Ga0114933_10004685_pt1 | contig 12665 bp, 11 predicted proteins | sample 4SBtaG_FD_89691 | JGI IMG/M metagenome (GOLD analysis project Ga0114933, IMG submission 89691) | Deep subsurface microbial communities from Kolumbo volcano to uncover new lineages of life (NeLLi) - 4SBTROV12_W25 metaG | ecosystem: Environmental > Aquatic > Marine > Volcanic | place: Kolumbo...
CCAGCAAGATCCCAGATGTCGTTACCTGGTCCTTTGGCCTCTTCCACACCAAGGAAAAGCTTGCCCTGATTGTTCGGTTGCGTGGGAGTAAAGCAGAATGTTCCAGGTTTGCCCTCGAAGCCATTGATTTTTAGCCATTCGTAAGTGGAACTATCCCGGCCTTTCTTTTGATTTTGAATTGTGTCTTTTGTCACCGGTTTAATGGCTATGCTGCGAGTATTTTTTTTAGAGACTAAGGGCATTTTTAACATCCACACAACGTTAATTGAAAAAAAATAGTAGTAGTTCTTATTTAAAATAAAGATGATATTTAGAAGTTTATGCTGTCAAGGAGGATTAGCCAAAAAACATTTAGCACGCAAGATACACAAAAAATTCGCAGTGCTCTATGAATATGTGAAGCCTCGACATTTGAAGTTCCAGTACCCATCCAGGCGTCGTTAACGAGACCGCCACTGTAGTGTCGTGGTCCCGCAATTTTGATGTCAAGTGCTCCTGCCATTGCGGCTTCTGGCCAGCCAGCATTTTTGGATCGGTGTTTTTTAGCATCCCTGATCGCGGTTTTAAATGCATTTGAGCCGTTTGCTGATGGTATAAGGAAGGCCGCCACTGATATAATCAGAGCACTTAATCTTGCAGGAATAAAATTTGCTAGGTCATCCAATCGGGCGGAACACCAGCCGAAATGAGCATATTTTTCGTTAAGATATCCAATCATACTATCTGATGTGTTAAGCGCTTTGTAAGCAATTAGAGCGGGCAAGCCTCCCACGGCGTACCAAAAAATTGGGGCTACGACACCATCAGAAAAATTTTCACCCAGGGACTCTATAGAAGCTCTGCCGATGGCTTTTTGGTCTAAGGAGTTTGGGTCTCTCCCAACGATGTGGCTTATTTGAGATCGAGCGCTAATTATGTCGTTAGCACTACAAGCTTTTGCTACTGAGGCAACGTGACGGTAAAGACTATTTTGTGCCAAAAATATTGACACAGTAACCACTTGAAGGATGATGCCAAAACTCAATTGACTGCATAAATTGTCAATCAGCCAACCGAACAGCCAACTGGAACTAATCACAATTACTATGGAAACAACCCCAAAAATCTTGCGGGTACTTGTCGAGTAGATAGTTTGGTTTAAAAATCTATCTAGACGTTCTATCTGAAACCCAATAACGACTACCGGGTGTGGTATTTTTGAATAAACCCACTTTGGATCGCCTATGATAGCATCTAGAACAATTGCTAGAACGATTATGAGAAAATTATTCGAAAATTCCATAAAGATCCAAGGTTTGTGAGGGCTCTTGGATTAAGAAATAGAGCGTGTCCAAGGATAATTAGTTTCCTCACTTATCTCATGTTTTTCAATACATTCTTGGTATTTTAAGGTTAGGTCGATATCGTCTATACCCTCTAAGAGGCACTGTTTTCGAAATGGGTCAATTTCAAAATCGTAAGTACTGCCGTCTGGCAAATGAATTGTTTGACCTTCGAGATCAACCTCTATTTCTGATCTATTTGCTGATTCCAGAGCCTTCCATATAGCCTGTACGATCGGTCGATCAAGTTTTATAGGCAGTAAGCCGTTTTTGAGTGAATTAGTATAGAAGATATCCCCAAAGCTAGGAGCGATGATACATTTTATTCCTGCATCATGAAGAGCATAGACAGCTGATTCTCTCGAAGAACCACAACCAAAATTATTATCTGCAACTAGAATGCCGGCTGATTTGAAATCTTTTTGGTTTAATATAAAGTTTTCGTTCAGCTCTCCATCCTTGGCGCGGCGCATATCATGAAATAAAAATTGACCATGGTCGGTGCTTCGTGGTGTTTTTAAAAAGCGAGCCGGTATTATTTGATCTGTATCAATATTAGCTATTTGAATTGTTGCGGCCGTTGCTTCCAGTTTTCGAAATGCTTCCATGTCAGGTTTCTCCTAACTCAAATCTCTAGCGTCAGTCACGCGGCCTGTTATTGCCGCCGCCGCGGCCATTGCGGGGCTCATGAGATGTGTTCTACTTCCTGGTCCTTGCCGGCCCTTAAAATTTCTATTACTTGTCGAAGCACATCTTTCTCCCGGCGGCGTAATATCACCATTCATACCAACGCACATAGAACAACCAGTCGACCGCCATTCAAAACCGGCATCCTTAAAAAGCTCATCCAGTCCTTCCGCCTCTGCTTGCTCTTTTATTAAAGTGGAGCCTGGGACAATGATTGCAGGAATTTGAGCTTTTCTGCCCTTGGCTATTCGTGCTGCCGAACGGAGATCTTCTATTCGCGAGTTTGTGCATGAGCCAATGAACACCCGATCAATACTAATATCAGTTAGCTTTTCCCCGGGTGTTAAACCCATATATTCAAGAGTACTTTGCAGAGTTTCTCGTTTGTTAATATCAGCTTCGTCTTCGGGGCTGGGTATATAGCCAGTGACAGGCAGCGTTTCTTCGGGACTATTGCCCCAGGTTAACGATGGTGCTATTGCCATCGCATTTAGTGTTACTTCTTTATCAAATTCTGCACCAGGCTCCGTAGCTAGTGTCTGCCAATCCCTGAGGGCGCGATCCCAATCTTTAAGTTTTGGAGCATGTTTTCTGTCTTTTAGATAGTCAAAAGTCTTTTGATCAGCTGCGACCATTCCAGCTCGCCCGCCGGCTTCAATCGACATATTACAGATGGTCATTCGTCCTTCCATTGAAAGGTCCTTTATTGTGGAACCAGCATATTCAATCATATGCCCGGTCGCGCCATTTGCACCTATCACTGAGATTAAATACAGAATAATGTCTTTTGCTACCACGCCATCTGAAAGCGAACCATTTATATTAATGCGCATAGTTTTTGGCTTTGCTTGCCACAGGGTCTGAGTGGCCAGCACGTGTGCTACTTCGGACGCGCCTATGCCAAATGCCAGGCACCCAAAGGCACCGTGCGTCGCAGTGTGACTATCCCCACATACAAGGGTGATGCCAGGTATAGTGAGGCCTTGCTCTGGTCCAACAACGTGCACGATACCCTGCTCTTTTGAGCCCACACCATACAGCCTTATGCCAGCTTTCTTAGCGTTAACTTCCAATTTTTCAATTGGAACTCTTAGGGCTTCTACTTCATTTCCTCGATCTGGAAAGTTAGTCGATACGTAGTGATCGGCGATGGCAACGGTTAGGTCTGGGCAACGCACGGTTCTATTTTCCATCTTAAGTTTATCAAACGCATGAAAAGAACCCTCATGACATAAATGTCTATCGATAGATAGTAATGAGACGCCGTCGTCGCGGGTTAAAATTTCATGCCGTTTCCATATCTTTTCAAATAATGTTCTAGGTTCGCTGTAGCTCATATTTATTTATACCCTAACATTTCAAGATAATTCGATTTGCCCTTTAACAAACATTGGGATGCCTGCAACCATCATGATCACAGTCTTTGAAATTGTAGCCACCTGCTGGTGCAAAAATCCTAAGTGATCTCGAAAATTTCTAGCCATTTTGTTATCCGGAACAATTCCCAGTCCAACCTCACTGGAGATGAGAATAACCTCGCCCGATGACTTTTCTAACTGACTTAAAAACTTGTGAATATCTTCATCTACATTTCTTTCATTGGTCATTAAATTAGTAAGCCATAGAGATAAGCAGTCAACCAAAATGACGTTTTCTTTTTTACTCCACTTTGAGACTGCAGAAGCTAAATTAATATTTGCTTCAACATCTTGCCAGGCCTCTTTTCCCCTGCGGCCTCTATGAATACGAATTCGCTCATCCATTTCTTCATCAAACGATTGAGCAGTAAAGATATAAATAGGTTTTCCATTTTTACTTAATGCGAGCCTCTCACCAAAAGCGCTTTTGCCTGACCTAGCTCCACCGAGTATCAATGTAATTTTCTGCATTAAAGTGCCCTCAAAATATTTTGGAGTATCAGATCACCAGGCCTTTCCCTCTAGCTCTTGGATCCCCGATAGCTGTAGCTATATTGCCGGCATCAAGTTGTATTGCTTGCACAACCCCCATGGAAGTATCCCGTCCGGGTGAGTTTTGATAACTTAACCCTAATTTCTTAGCAAGTGGCGCGGCCGTTTCGCAAAGGTCCTCATCAGCCAATAATGTCTCTGCTTCTGCATGCAGTTTGGGTTCTGTAATAGCCTCAATTAAGCTCTTCTCTTGTAGCAATAAGCGGTAAAGAATTTGCATTATTGAGGTGGGTATGCGTGTGGATCCTGAAGCTCCAAGAATTAATCTAACCGAGCGACCACTTAATAATATTGATGGCATCATACTGCTAACAGGACGCTTCCCACCTGAAACTTCATTTGGGTTGCCAGGCCAAGGACTAAATAGTGCCATCTGATTATTCATAAGAATTCCTGTTCCTGGAATAACTACGCCGGAGTGGTTGTTATTCGAGTAAGTTAAAGAAACGGCATTACCCTCAACGTCTAGTGTGCATAGGCTACTTGTCTCAGGAGACTCAGTTACCCGGTCGCCGTTTTTATTATTGAAGTCGCCGAAGCTTTTCCTCCTTTCTGCGAACATTCTAAGCATGGCACGTACAAGTAGCTCCTGGGTATCTTTCACTTCAGCGAAATCCGTAAGCGACTTTAGGCCTGCAAAAACCAGAGCGCCTGTCGATGGTCTGGGTACCGTGATTACATTGTGCCCCATGAATATATATTCGGCGGGTTTTTTCCAAACGGCCTCATAGTTTTTGAGATCTATTGGAGTAAGAAACCCATCATTATTTTCTATTTCCCTTACAATCAACTTGCTTATATCGCCACTGTAGAAAGACGCGCTTCCGGCCCGCCCTATCTCTTCTAAAACTTCAGCGTAATCGTTATTTTTTATGATCTCGCCTTCTTGAAAAGGGTTGCCGTCCGATTTGAGATATAGGTTTTTGCAGGAGGATGTTAAAGAGAGAACATCGGCAGTTCGCCGCATTCTAAGAGCGCCTTTGTATGAAACAGGGAACCCATTTTTCGCTTTATCAATTGCTGGTTCTAATAAGACTTGCATAGGCAATTTGCCATAGCGCTTGTGTGCCATTTCAAACCCCCGAAGAACACCAGGAGTTGCAATAGAGCGGTGTCCGATCTGGTTGTGCTGTCCTTCAACCCGTATCACAAAACGGCCATTATCATCATTCGTAGAGTAAAGCTGATATTCTGCCAACTGCGGGGACGTTCCCATAAAGTCAATGATTTCAGAAGTATTGGTGGAGGAATTATATATAGTCATAAATCCTCCTGCACCAATGCCACAATCTAATGGTTCCACTACACCCATCATATGAGCTGCAGCTAATGCTGCGTCTACAGCATTTCCCCCCAAACGCATCACAGATAAGGCAGCTTCTGTACCAGCCGCGTTTGCCGCAGCTGCAGCTCCAAGCATCAGTTTGCCCCTTTGTGAATTACTCAAATTATTTCCACTTTCCCTTACTCTAATCTTTGCACCACCGAGTCTAACTAGTTAAAGTATTAAAAAGCAAATTAACATTGATGATCATCCGGTTTTATAGATTTATTCGAGAGGCAGGCATAGTTCGATGACCACAAAATTCTACGCATTAGTTTTGCGGGATACAGGCATGAATAATAACGAGACCCTAAAGTCTATACTTCCGTCAAGCTGGAAGGTGGATGTCCTAAGCATAAGGGAAGATAAAGAACAAATTTCGGATGTTTTATCCAACTATGATGTAATAGTTGGAGGCAGACTTGGCATGGAAATTCCTCAAAAGGCCAACCTAAAACTGTATCAGGTTCCGTTTACTGGTGTTGACTGGATTACGCCAGAGGAGCTTCCTTCCGGTGTCCCTCTGTGCAATACGTACGAGCATGAAACAACTATAGCAGAGCATCTTATGGGAGCTATGATTGAATGGCAAACTGGACTGATGCGTGACACTGATCAAGATATGCGATCCAATTCCTTCAATGGGCGTAGTATCAACAGTGGACCACACCATCTTGAGATGATGGGACGAACGGTCGGCATTATCGGTCTTGGTCGCATTGGTGTCGAGGTAGCAAAAAGAAGCAAAGCATTTGGTATGAATGTAATGGCTGTATCGCGAAGCCACAAAGAAACAGAAACATTTGTTGACTGGATTGCTCAGTTTGATCAAATCGGGAGATTATTTAAAGAAAGTGACTTTATAATTGTTACGTTGCCAGGGGGTTCCGAGACGCGAAGTTTGATTAATCACAGCTGTTTTAAAATGATGAAACCCGAAGCAGTGATTGCTAATGTGGGTCGAGGGGAAGTAATTCAGGAAGCTGCTCTTTACGAGGCATTAGCTTCTCGACGGATACGGGGCGCCATTATAGATGTTTGGTATAATTATCCAAGCGCATCAGATCCTAATCCATGGCCATCTAGATTTCCTATTCAAAAACTTGATAACATCATCATGTCTCCTCACAATTCGGCATGGACACTCGCCATGTCAAATAGGAGATGGGAGTTTGTTGCGGCTAACTTAAGCCGTCTTTCCAGTGGGGACGCCCTGGAAAACGTCTGTTTTCTTGGGGAACGGCTAGATTAAAGTGCAGATATTAGATATTAATGTTAGAAGTTGATCAAAAGGCATGCATATAAGGACAATGGGATAGGCTATGACGTTTAATTTAACTAAGGATCAAATCGAAATTCAAGCGCGCGCGAGAGAAATAGCTTCTACTCTGGTTGCGCGAAACGCCCTGGAAGTCGACAAAAGTGAGCAATATCCCTGGGATAATGTAAAAGCACTTACCGATGCCGGATTTGTTGGTATGACTATTCCAAAAGAACACGGCGGGCCGGGTAGAAATTTTCTCGAAGCCAATTTAGTTGTGGAAGAGATGGCTGCCTACTGCGGTCCAACAGGAAGGATCGCCGTGGAGGCGAATATGGGCGCTATATCTGCGGTAATGCATTATGGAAAGGATTTCCAGAAGCGGTTGGCAGCGGACTTGGTGCTTGCTGGGGATAAGCCCGCAATCTGTATTACTGAGCCAGATGCCGGAAGCGCAGCGTCTCAAATGACCACACGCGCCGACAAGCGCGGGGACAAATACGTAATTAATGGGAAAAAACACTGGATAACAGGGGGTGGAGTTTCCAAACTTCATTTAATTTTTGCCAGAGTATTTGACGAAAATAATATCGAACTAGGTATAGGAGGATTTTTAGCAGTCCGCGGTGAGGCTGACGGATTGAAGGTGGGTACCCGCGAGCCAACCATGGGGCTACGGGGCATACCAGAGACAGAATTGATATTTGAGGATTTAGAAATCGCAGAAAACATGGTCTTAATGCCGCCCTCAGGTTTCAAACGCGGATTTGCTGATCTGATGAATGCTTATAATTCTCAGCGAGTAGGCGCGGGTACGGTGGCACTTGGGCTGGCTGTCGGGGCTTATCGAAATGCTCTGGAGTTTGCAAAGGAACGTGAGCAATTTGGCCGTCCTATAGCAGAGTTTCAGGGATTACAATGGATGCTCGCGGATATGTCCGTGCAAATTGAAGCGGCCCGTTCGTTATTACACAAGGCCGCTTTAAGTGCTGGACAAAACGGTAGTCCTTTTCCTGATCCAACATTAGCAGCCCAGGGAAAAATTTTTACTTCTGAAATGGCTTTAAAGGTTACAAACGATGCGCTCCAAATGTTTGGAGCGCGAGGCTATTCGCGTAATTACCCAATGGAGCGGTTGGCTAGAGACGCTAGGATGTTCACTATTGGTGGCGGGACAGCACAAATACTCAGAACGGTCGTAGCCTCTCGTATTCTTGAAATGAAATTGCCTCAAACACGTGAGGGATTTTTACGAATAGCCGAGCAAGAAGAAGCAAAAAAAGATTTGCAAGCGGCTGAATAGAAAATTTGTGAAATCCCTTAAGCATAGAACAGCTGATATTATAGCAGAGAGGCTTTATCAAGCCGGTGTAAGGTTCGCCTTTGGTATACCAGGTGGTGAGGTCCTCACGATAATTGACGCATTGGAAAATGCGGGAATCAAGTTTCTACTTTCGAAACATGAAAATGCGGCTGGTTTTATGGCGGAGGGTGTTCACCATGTCACTGCGGCTCCCGGGTTATTGATTGCAACTGTGGGCCCTGGCGCTGCCAACGCTGTTAATGTGACGGTGAACGCTCTACAGGACCGGGTGCCTCTCATCGTCATTACGGGATGCGTAGATCCCGCTGACGCGGTAACCTATAACCATCAAGTGTTTGATCATTGTTCCGTCTTTTCCCCTGTTACCAAAGCAAGTTTCCGGGTGCCAGACGGCTTTGTTGAAGAGCTTATCGATAAGGCAATAGCGATTGCGACTGAAGGTAGACCTGGCCCAGTGCACCTTGACTTACCAATAAAGATAGCCAGTCAGTTGCATCCACTCGCCAAAATATCCACTAGGGCCGTCCCGGGGCCGATAAAGCCGGCGGATGGACAATCGCTAAATCAAGCGAGGCGCTGGCTGTTCGAGGCACAAAATCCAGTCATGATCGTTGGTCTTGACGCCGTTCACCAAAACGCTAGCGGTGCAATAATTAATTTCTCTAGAAAATTTGGTGTCCCAATTGTCACAACCTACAAGGCGAAGGGCATTATACCTGATGACGATGAATTGAGCCTTGGCGCCGCCGGTTTATCCCCCTTGGGAGATAAAAATATTAATCCAATTATTATCGCTGCTGATCTAATATTACTTGTTGGCTACGATCCAATTGAAATGAGAAGCGGATGGCGGAATTTATGGAATTGCTCAGAAAATAGGGTTATTGAGATCCTGATAGCACCTGAATATTCTTATATGCATAAATCTTCAATAAGTTTTGTTTGCGACATTGGAGAGGGTATTCGAGCGCTTTCAGAAGGTGTGGATACAAAAACCACCTGGAAAAATGGCGAGCTGACAGAAATGCTCAGCAGACACGCCACAATTTATGGTCAAAAGCAAGAATGGGGGCCGGGTGCTATAACAGAGACAGTCCGAGAGCTTGTGCCAAGAGATACAATAATAACAATGGACTCGGGAGCGCATAGAATTCTTATAAGTCAAGCGTGGCCCACATATGTTCCCCGATCTGCTCTTCAATCTAGCGCGTTTTGTACTATGGGATGTGCGCTGCCTCTCGCTACTGGAGCTAAACTAGCAGATCCTAGTAGAGTGGTCGTAGCATTTATGGGGGATGGTGGCTTGGAGATGGTTCTGGGCGAACTGATAACATTACGGGATCTAGCTTTACCTGTAATTGTGATTGTCTTTGTTGATGCCTCTTTGGCCCTTATAGAAAAAAAACAAAGGGAAATGCAATATAAGAATGCAGGTGTTGATATGAATGAAACAGATTTCAAAGGCATAGCATTAGCCGCAGGAGGAAATGGGTTTGTCGTCCAAACTAGAGCGCAACTGACTGATGCTCTGAATATAGCTCTCAACACTAGTGAAAAATTTACTTTGATCTCATGCAAAATACCGAGGGGGAGTTATGATGAGATTATCTAGCCAAGCAAATCAGCAAGTAAAGTTTGTCCGGTAAGAACGGACTGTACTGCGGTTGTGTAGGAACCGTCGTCGTTGTGTAAAATGATGCCCGGCATTATTTTTATAGGGCTTGCGCTTCCTTTTGTGCCAAAAATAATTACTCTTTTTGCAGGATGTCCCGCCTTAGGCCAGAGAGGACACACAATTAAGCCGCCAAACTTCATTCTCATCAGAGCCAGAATATGGTCTAGCCGGTCGGCCCGGTGAATTAGTGAGATAACACCCCTTGGCCTCAAAAATTTTGCTGAAAAACGTAGCCAGGCCGCCAGATCCGCTTCAGTTTCTATATTTGAGGAAATCTTGCGATTTTCTGGGGAAGGATTAGAAGTGCCTCTTGCCAAATAGGGAGGATTGGTCACGACAACATCAAATGTGTTATGGACTAGACTTTTCGGAGGATCTAATACAGAACCTAGCAGGGGTTTGAATCTCTTTTCGAAGCCACTGGCGAGATTATTCTCCTTCGCAACTTTTATTAGATCACCATCAAGATCAATTCCAACAACAGAAATGTTTGGGTGATTGGATAACAAGCATAACGAAACTCCGCCGACCCCGCAGCCCAGATCCAAAACCTTTGCATGGTCCCTTGGTTTTGTCGCACTCGCCAATAAAACAGTATCTATTCCGATCCGATATCCCTTGGCCGGTTGTTTTATTTTCAATTTACCCCCTAAAAACTCATCTGTAGTGAAATCTGCGGTTTCCATTTCCTTATTCTTCACCCAAGTCTTCGAGGAGTTTTTTAGCTTTGATATAGTCGGAAGAGGGTACCATCAAGCGTCTAGGAATTGCATTTGCACTTCCCTCTATTACGCTCATATGATTGTCAATTATATAGCTTTTAATCCCCTCTGACTTAAAATGTGCCATCAAAAAAGAAAGTTTGACTAGGTCATTGGTTCTAATAAGTTCTTTCAATTTTTATCCCATTAACTATTTTAGGGTCGCGCGACGGGGTGACGCAGTTTTATTATTCTATGCAATCGTATACAAATGTGTCAGTCAAGGTGCGTTCATACAAATTCGATAACTACGGAGTTTTGGTGTGGCTACTATAATAGACTTTCAGAAATCAGGAGAGCTGGTAAAAAAACCGTCACTAGACCTTCTCATGAAGCTAGTGACTAAAGATCTCGACAAGGTAAATGCAACAATTCTTGAACATATGCAAAGTCCAGTTCACCTCATACCTCAATTGGCTGGTCATTTAATAGCTGCCGGAGGCAAACGTCTCAGACCCATGCTTACGCTTGGGACTGCTTCTCTGTGTCAGTATTCGGGGGATCGTCATATAAAGCTGGCCGCTTGTGTCGAGTTTATCCACACAGCAACGCTGTTGCATGACGACGTAGTTGATGCAAGTGAACTGAGACGAGGAAAGTTGACCGCTAATGCCGTTTGGGGAAATCAGGCGAGTGTTTTAGTGGGTGACTTTCTATTCAGCCGAGCCTTTCAACTTATGGTTACCGACGGGTCGCTACATGTACTCAAATTGCTGTCGAATGCGTCGGCAGTGATAGCGGAAGGTGAAGTCCATCAGATGCTGACAACCAATGATACCACGACTAGTGAGGCAGATTATTTAGAAGTAATCCAATCTAAGACGGCAGAACTTTTTTCTGCCGCTGCGAGGATTGGGGCAGTCGTAGCTGATCGACCAAAAATCGAAGAGGAGGCTCTTGCGGCCTATGGAACTAATTTAGGTGTAGCGTTTCAGTTGGTGGATGATGCTTTGGACTATTCTGCCCGGCAGGCAGAATTAGGAAAGACCATCGGCGATGATTTTAGCGAAGGAAAAATCACATTGCCTGTTATTCTCGCCTTTCGAAGGGGTAATGAAGAAGAGAAAAGTTTTTGGAAACGTTGTTTAGAAGAACTTGAACAGTGTCCAGAAGATTTAGATAGAGCTCAGTTTCTCATTAGACAGCATTCCTCGCTGGAAGACACCATGACAAGAGCTCGACATTATGCGGCTTTGGCGCGAGATTCACTCGACCTTTTTAATGACTGCGAAGCAAAGCAAGCTCTGACGTCGGTCATAGACTTCTGCATTGAACGGGAATTCTGAAAACTCATGACCGGCAGTTATTTTCCTTCAAGGACAATTTAGAAAGACAGATGAACCTTCATTGCATTATTTCTATTCTGGGCTATTTGGAAGGCTTCGTTAGCGTCCTCCATAGGAAAAATATGGGATAAAAGAGGTTGAACATTGACCCTCTGAGCTGCTAGATACTCTGTCGCCCAAGAAAATTCCTTATCAAATCTGAACGAGCTTTTGAGAGTTAACTCTTTTGTCATGATCAGATCGGATGGGATAGAAATATCTGTATTTTTGAATGTTCCCACTTGCACGAAAGTGCCCCCAGGCTTGAGATTTTTTATTGCTAATAGCACCGCCGCTTGATTTCCTGAGGCTTCGAAAGCGACATCGAAACTTCCTCGTGGATCATCTGTGAGCGGTATTTGTTTAACTGATTGCGAGATATCTAAGGCTCGTGATGCGCCGATATCCTCTGCAACTCGAAGTGGTTCCTTTTTTATATCTGTTATTGTAATAGTATTGGCTCCTGCCAGCCTTGCCGCCATAAGAATCAAACAGCCAATTGGTCCCGAGCCAGAAATCAAAACATTGGCACCTATAAGCGCGCCAGCATTTTGTACAGCATGCATGGCTACCGAAAGTGGTTCAGCGAAAGCGGCATGGTGTACATCAAAATTTGATGGCAGTTTGTAACATTGGGATTGATTAGTCGTAAAAGTCTGAGAAAACATCCCTTGGATGTGAGGGAACTTTCTAGAACTTCCTAAAAAACGCATATCGGCACACAAAAGCTGTCGTCCCGTAAAACAATAACTGCAGTACCTGCAAGGATGGCTTGGGTTTATTGCTACTAAGTCACCATTCTGCAGACGTTTCACATTTGTTCCAACGGCCTCAATTACCCCAGCTGCTTCATGACCCAGAATAAATGGTTCCCGAACAGGGAAATCCCCCATTCTATAATGATAAAAATAGTGAAGGTCGGAGCCGCAAATACCCCCAGCTTTTATTCTAACCCTGACATCGTCCTCTCCGATACCGGGTGTTTTTTGTTCGAGAATTTCTATCGAACTTTTACC
>Ga0114933_10004687_pt1 | contig 12663 bp, 7 predicted proteins | sample 4SBtaG_FD_89691 | JGI IMG/M metagenome (GOLD analysis project Ga0114933, IMG submission 89691) | Deep subsurface microbial communities from Kolumbo volcano to uncover new lineages of life (NeLLi) - 4SBTROV12_W25 metaG | ecosystem: Environmental > Aquatic > Marine > Volcanic | place: Kolumbo...
AACCAATCCTATGGACTTGGATGGTTGGCAGTCAGAGACAATGACGGTGCTGTGCACCATGATGATGTCCCAAATTATGAGTGGATTAAAGCGGGTGAAACGCTGTACTTCCAAGGAGCAATTTGGTATGACGGAACTCAAGATGCACCGCTAGACTCTACCTTCGATGTAGCCGTCGTCAAGCGAACTACAGAAGGTGATTTCGTACAAGCCAAAGACCGGTCAAACCAATATGGAGAGTTCTTTATTCCAGTTCCTGTAGATACAATTGACCGCCCAGACGGTGTATTCTACGAGGTCGTGATTGACAACCCAAGAGACCCTCTCAAAGTCCTCTCAACCAACCAATCATGGCAACGAACCATCCGAGTTGATGCCACAAGTCCAACTCTGATAGAAGCAACTCCTCTTGACAATGCCTACGAGGCAGGGCAAGAAGACCAAGCGGTGCGCATAAGAATTCAGGATGAAATTGGCGCACCTGAAGAATTGACTCTTCACTACTGGATAGAAGCAGAACATGACTCTAACCGTAATGGCAATGCTGATGCAGGCGAATACGTCAATCAAACCATGACAAATATGACTGATGACATTGACAAATTGTTCTTCGCATATATTGATGATTCAAATAATCCAAACATGGCAAGAGTCTCTTATTACGTCACCGGAACTGATGTTGCAGGCAATGCGCTACTCCGTTCAGATGGCCCCGGTTTTGATTATGACTTGGTAACCTACAGAACAAGAAAAGACATGGATTCGGTATTCACCGGATTACATTGGGCAGGTCACGAAGATGGTGAAAGAGCATTTGCGGGAACCACTCAATATATCACACTCGGCCTTGTTGATGCCAACGGCTTGATTGACTTCACTGATATTTCTTTAATTTTTGACTTTGAAGGACCTGATCCAGAGAGAGACCAACAGAGATTATCTTTCAGTGGAAATAATGCTACATTTTGGACTGACGATGATTACCTTGAAATTTCACCAGCTTGTAATAATATACTGGATGAATCATGCGGAGGAATTGTTACTACTAACGAAACAGGTTTACCTTGGGTGAAGGTCACATTTGCTTTCGCATTTTCATGGGACTGGCCTGATGCTGATCTGTCAGATATCGCCTTAGAATTCACTCAATTAGGCAGTACTGAACCACGTAGGGAAATCTTCACAGAGCACACTTTCAGAATTGAGAATGACTTGGTACTAGACGCTCAAACTTACACCGTAGAAGATGTACAAGAGCCAAGAGTTGGCCCCGTGTTTGATGGAAGCCGGGTTGTGCCTAACGACCGTTTGCGCTGGTCTGGTAGAGTGGTTTACGAAGGTAGCGATGTACCCGCACCGAAAAATTTGGGAATTACAGTTGAAGTCTTCGATGGAGTACAATACTGGTCCGATGGAAGCCTAACTGACGATGGTGGATTTAGTTTAGAAGTCCCTCTTGGGGCCGCCACCACACTTGCTTCTAGTGAAACTAGAACCTTCCTTGCAGGAGTGAGAAATATTCCTGGCAGAGGTGAGGATATGACTCGCGACACCGTTTCAACAACTTTGCAAGTTAAGGTCGATCACGCTCCACCTAGAGTTCTTGAAAGGCTAACACCGATTGATGTCATTGACATTTCTAACAAGACTGCTCTAACTGAAGTACCAGTAGAATTCATTGGCTGGGAAGATGCAGACCTTTCAGGAAGCCCGCAGTGGGTACACTGGTTAATGCGAGATGAGAATCAGCGCCAAATTTCCTCAGGGTCCTCCCTTTTGGGGATGCTTCAAGAAGGACAAGCAATCACTTGGACAGGTACTGTGGACTTGATTGGAGACGGAATGAATCCACCACTTCAGGATTATGAAGTCGGATTCTGGATTGAAGGTTGGGACAGTGCTGGCAACCCACTTGCCACTGAAGGAAACTCGAAGAGTGACCCAGTGAGAGAACCTGTTGACCTAAATGGTGACCACGAACTACAATGGATTCGGTTTGGAGCACTAGGAGCACAATTGACTGTAGAACGAATTTCGGCAGATAAAGAAATTGTTGCTAATGGTGACAAAGTGGAGGTTACAGCATGGATTTCTAATCTCGGTGGTTCAACTAATTCCGGGTTTGTAGTTGGATTCTATTCTGGTGATTCAGAAAAACCATTCGCCACACAGAAACTGAACGGTATCGCTGATGAAGCAATTCCTATTTCTGCGACATGGGTTGCTGAGAAAGGGGTTGACAGAGTAATCGTAATCGTTGACACAGAAAACGAAATTTCGGAAGTTGACGAATCCGATAATAGTGCTAGTGTAGGAGTGTCTGTTGACTACGCATTTGGAATGGGGTGGGTTGAAGGCGCTCGCCAAAACTTACTCGCTGTAATTGGAATTATTATCGCTATGATTGTTCTACCTATTGTTGCATATGTTAGCATGCAGGGAGCTCTCACGAATCGTTCTGAATTGTTTGATGACGACCTAATGTTTGACGATGATGATGAATTTGATGACGAATATGATGAAGAAGATGACGATTGATAGCCGGCGTCCTTTTCACACTCAGGCTTTCCCCCCTCTTTTGAGAGGGGAGTTACTTGCTGTCTGATTTCAGTGCGCTCGCAGATTCCCTCTCTCAACTCGCTGAGGATAGAGGTTGGAGCCCGACGCCAATCCAAGCGGCGTCGCAAAAACAGATTCTTGATGGCTCAGACCACTTGCTAATAGCACCCACAGGAAGCGGTAAACCCGAAGCGGCAGTGATGCCATTATTATCTCGCGCCATCACACAAAAATGGCAACCAATGTGTATTCTCTACATCACCCCACTACGGGCCTTGAACCGAGATATTGACCGGAGAATTGAGTCATTATCTCAGGCGTGTGGCTTACGTTCTGATGTTCGTCATGGAGACACAACCCAATCACAGAGAACAAAACAATCTCGTAACCCTCCTCACCTTCTTGTCACCACCCCAGAAACTTGCCAATTACTGTTGTTTGGTAGTCGACTAAGAGAAGGCATGAGCAATCTCCGAGCAGTTGTGATTGATGAGGTGCACGATTTAGCGGCTTCTGAAAGAGGTGCACAATTGACTGTTGCTCTAGAGAGGATAGATGAATTATGTGGCCGACGTGTTCAACGAATTGGGTTGTCTGCAACTGTGGGGAATCCTGATGAAATGGCTGGTTGGCTTTCACCAACTGCCACCCCAATCAATGCGCCTGCACCACGACCTGCTGAACTGCAAGTTGTGACCGAACCAACTACTGCAGAAGACCGTGCACTTTCACTAGAACTCCATGTTTCGCCAAGAGGTCTCGCGGCTCTTCGCCGCTTAGCATCAAAAGTAAAGGAAAGCGCTCCTTGCTTGATATTTGTAAACTCTAGAAACGCCGCTGAAACAGTTGCTCAAAGAATAAGTAAACTCGATGAAGGGTTGAATATAGGGGTTCATCACGGTTCCTTGGCAGCCGAAACTCGGCAAGAAATGGAATCTGAATTGCAGAAAGGAAATCTGCATGGACTTGTCTGCACTTCAAGTCTTGAATTAGGAATTGATGTAGGCTCAATCAAACAAGTGCATCAAGTTCAGTCGCCACGCGCTGTAGACAGGTTGCTGCAAAGAGTTGGCAGGGCTGAGCACGTTTTGGGAGGCACATCAAGAGGGATGCTACTGTGTTGGGAAAATGATGACATCGCTGAATCTGCTGTAATCACCAGGCGGGCTATGTCTAGCCAACTAGAAGGAGTCGAATGGCGTAGAAAACCACTCTCGGTAGTTGCAAACCAACTAATTTTGACTGCGATTGCTGAAAAAGTAATCCCGCTCTCATCAGCAGCAACCTTACTTCGTAGGGCTCCTATATTCTCTGATATTACCGATAGCGAAATTCACGAAATCATCACAATCCTTGACGATAGGAGGTTGCTAAAATTAGTTGAAAAACCAGTCAACTCTGACCCAATTGATTGGCCACCGATTATCTGGCAAAATGCAGCAGAGAAAAACAAAGATTTGCCCGAAAAAAGACCTAAGCGAGAAGAACTTGAGGGGGTTTCCGACGAACAGCGAGAGACTTGGTCGAAGGCCTTGCGCTCTACTCTTCCAAAGAACCTCAAGAACGGATGGTTCTCACCAGGCTCGCGAAGTCGCCATTACATGCTAAACCACCTCTCCATGATCGCTGACGAAACACGTTACTCTGTTCGCGATTCGGTTTCGCGTAGACCTTTAGGAAATGTGGATGAAACCTTTGTGTTGTCATTAGATTCATCGGGTGGGGAAGAAGATGGTTCACCTCGCCGATTTGTGATGGCGGGAAGGACTTGGCAAATCATTGATGCTGACCCAGAGAAAAGCGAGTTGTTGGTCGCTCCAATTTCTGATATCAGTACAGCCCCAGTCTGGGCTGGAGAATTGCCAGCAGTCCCAGCAGACATCGCTCGTGAAGTGGGCAATCTTAGAATGGTAATTGCAGATGACCATAGATGGGATGTGGAATATCCTAAGGATGAGAATTTTGGGCCAAAGGTTAACGCTTGGCTCGAAGAGTTACCTGACAAACACAAACTCTCAAAGTATCCTGTATCTGACCATTCACTTGGTATTCTCACAACAAGTATTGGAGAACATTTGGATGCTACTGGATGCATACCTAATGCTAGACTTCTCACTGTTGAGGCCCGTCGAGATGCTCTAGTGCTCAACTGTTGCCATGGCAATAAAGTGAATGCAGCACTGGCACATTTTTTGCAAGCGATGGCGTCTACAATTGACGGAAAAAGTGGGCGAGCCATCATCGACCCTTACCGAATTTCACTGCAAGTTCCAGCATTAACTGCAGATTCAATGGTTACTTGGCTGACTGAAACTCCACCCGAGGCCTTACGAGACATTATGCGAATGACGATTCCTAATGGAAGGAAACTTCGCGCAAGGTTAGTGCAAGTGTGCAAAATTTTTGGAATACTACAACGAGGTGTCGACCCGCGACGTGTAAACCTTCAAGGAATCATTAATCGCTATCGAGGCACAGTTGTTCTTGACGAGGCTTTGGATAAATTATTCCATGACCAAATGGATATTGATGGCACAGTAGCGCTGCTAGAGGCTATTCAAGCAGGTGCAGTCCGAATAGAACAAACCGCTTCTGGTCCTCTAGGGATTTCTCCACGAAGTGAAAAAGACCTGCTATTACCAAATTGGTCAGATGCTGAAGTCAGGGTTCGTCTAGAAGAGCGCTTAGTGAACGAAAGAGCTGTGCTAATCTGTTTGGCTTGTGCCTCGCGCATGCGGACTCGCGTAGCCATGTATGGAGCCAAGCATACCCATTGTGATTGTGGGGGAACCATGCTTGCTGCAAGCCGCGAAGGATTAGAAGAAATGTTGGCAGGTTGGGTTGCTTCAGAAGACCAGACAGTACAGGCAAGAATGGAGAAAAATGCTCACATTGTCCGGCAAAGGGGCATTGAAGCACTCATTTGCTTGATGGCTCGAGGAGTTGGAGAAGAAACCGCGTCCCGTATTCTCAACAGAGTTCCAAAAGGAGAACGAGAATTAATGCTGAAGATTATTCACGAAGCTGAACTCAATTATGCTAGAACAAGAAGATTTTGGGCATGATTCAATTCTTGGTTATTGCCGTTATTGCTTTGAACGGTGACATACTCGGTGGCTTCAATGTTGGTAGGGTTAACTGGACGTAATGCGTCTGGAAAAACAACTGTGATTGAATGGTTCAAACAACGAGGGTTCGGCGTAAATTCTTGTTCTGACTCTATTCGCCATTGGCTACGCTCTAATGGCCGTGAAATAAATCGTGACAATCTAATTGATGGGGGAAGAAAACTCCGTGCTATGGGTGGCCCTGGAATTTTAGCAGAAATGTTGCTTGACCGAATTGGCGAAGGTGGTAATCATGCTATTGACAGCATCAGGACACCCGCTGAGGTTGAAGCCCTCAGAAAGCGTAAGGATTTCATCATGATCGAAGTTCGAACCTCCTTAGAAGTGCGATGGGAGCGTTTAGTTTCACGTGGACGAACTGGTGATGCTGAAAATTTTGAACAATTTGTTGGCCAAGAAGAATCTGAATTGGTGGCTCATGATGAAAGTGGCCAAGCATTAATCGCTACGGCTGCAATGGCCGATGTTGTAATTCAAAATGATGGAGATGTTGATGAGTTACACCGTCAATTGCAAGAGTTGATTGATTCGTTTGAAGAATAAATAATCTTACTTTAAATCACCACGAGGGTCTTTGGGTCCATCGGTTCGCTGAACTATAACCCCGTGATTATCAAGATAGTCTATGCCATTTGCTCCGCCAAAACCACCGTCTACAACGATTACTCTTGATACCCCTGAATGGTGAATCAACTTTGCACACATCATACAAGGTTCACCGGTAACAATTAGCCACGCATTCTTTGTTGGTACTCCATTTGCTGCAGCATTACAAATTACGTTCATTTCTGCATGATGACATCCGACTTCTACTCTAGTTCCTGAAACTACTTTTTCAGTATCCCGTAAACAAACATCTCCTCCACACAAATCTCCTCCACCTCTAGGACCGCCATTGTAGCCATCCATCAAAATGACATTGCGGTCCGGGTCAACTAGTAGTGAACCAAATTTTGCCCTTGGGCAATTACTGGCTTTTGCCAAGGCCAAACACTGCTCGATACGAATTTTCAGATGCTTCTCCTTCACATTAACCACCGACAAACCTTGTCGTGACGTGCCAGCCTAATGATGATACCGTCAAGTCCAATGGACTCCTTCCTCGGAGGGACGGAGTGTTGTCATTGCTTCTATTGTATCAAGACCAAGTGCAGAAAGTAAATTCCCCACCAGGTAAATTGAGCCAATTCCTAGAACTGGTTGGTTGGCATCTTGCTTTGACAATTCCAGTGCTCTTTGCAGTGCTTCTGCAGGATGTTTGACCTCCTCAATTACCGCTGGTACTCCTTGTGCTTCTAATTCAGCAGCCAATTCCTTTGTTGATATAGCCGGTCGCCTTCCTTTCTGTGGCTCAGTGACCACAACATGACCTACCTCTCCTTCGACTAGTAGTTCCACTAAAGGATTGAGAAATCCAACTAAATCTGTTTGGGATGTGCAGCCTAACAGCACAACCCCTGGGGTTGGAGCTTCATCGCTCTCCATTTGAACACGTAACTGTGTGCAGATTTTTTGCATTCCACTCGGGTTGTGGGCCGCGTCTATGAGAATTGGAACCTCTTCATGTTCAAGCCATTGGACACGCCCTGGCCAGACAGTATGAAGGAGAGCACTAGCCATCATCCTAGCAGGCTTGTACAATTCGAGAAGAGTTAATGTTGCATGGGCGAGAATTGAGGCTTCCTTTTGGTATGGTGACCAACCGCTCGGTGTGGCAATTTCCGAAATTGGGCGATGGCTCTTATCAGTATCATCAAATCGAACTAATAAGGCTCTATCTGGCCTCCACCAATAGCCTAGTTTGTGGTCACCAACTGCATCTTCAATCGCTTGTCTTGCTCCAGCGTCATAAGTCCATTTGGCAAGAAAAACTTCGCCTGGTCGAGCAATTGCTGCTTTCTCTCCAGCAATTTCAGCAAGGGTTTCGCCTAAGACATCGGTGTGTTCGAGTGCCAACTCAGTAAGTACGCAACAATCAGCATGTACTAATCTCGTTGAATCAAGTCTACCACCAAGTCCAGTCTCAATTACGGCTCGGTCAATTCCCGCATCCTCAAATGCCAACATCGCAACTAGAAAAGTGGCCTCATAATATGTCGGCATTGTAACTGGTTCAACTTGAGATGCATCTCGAATTCTCTCAAGATATAGGTCAAAAATTGTGGGTGAGATTGGTACCCCATCTATCCTAACTCTCTCCTCTACAAAACAGAGATGTGGGGAGGTGAACAATCCACTGTTCACACCTGCTAGTGACAAACAATTTGATAGAATTGAACAAACTGTCCCTTTGCCATTACTTCCTGCAACATGGATTGATGGAAATTTGAGATGAGGCATCCCAAGACGGGACAATAAAACGGCAGTTATTTCAAGACTCTGCCGCATTCCAAGCACTTTCAGCCCGGTAAACCACTCTCGTACATCACTCACAGATACCCGCCCACGCTCTCTCTTGTGACCCTCGCTTTCAAATGGGTTTTCACTCTCGCCGTAGTCATGACCGGTGAGAGTCGCTTTGCAAACATCCTTTCTTTGATGGCTGACCAATGGCGCTCAATGACTACTATGGGCGCGATGTTTGTTGGCACAATATTGCTTGCTATCTACATTCAGCCGTTCTGGGATAGGCCAGAAGCGAGAGCATTTGGTGAGGCAGGAACCACTAAAGTAGGTTTAATCGGCTTGGAATTTATTCTGATTCTAGTATTTACTGCTTTTATCATCTGGTTAGCCAAAAGAGGACTCCAATCAATTATCAAATGGGGAGTGCTGTTTGTTCTCTGGATTTCTCTTTCCTATGCGATGATTCCTCTAGCATCTTTTGCTATGGATGAAGCACAACCGATAGTCGAATATCGTGATGAAATGGAACTTGACGCTGATTTTCTCTTCGTTGATTACGAACCTTCTTCTTTCATAGTCTCCAACGGAACTCATCTAATCAAAATGAGTGAACCAAGTGGATTAGAAAGAGGGCAATCTGCAAAGGTGGAGTGGGATTTCTCTCTCTATCGGGATGGTGGTTTTTCAGCCTTAGGAACCGCGATTGTTGACAATCTTGACTCATATGTAATGTGTGATGGAAATCGGTGGCAATCTTTAGACAAGTCTGATGGCACCCCACTCACAAACCATACAGATGTCACCTGCGTTGCTGGTTTTTCTTCGCAAGAAAATGACTGGGCTATCTACAACAATGTGATCCATAAGGTTGACCCCTTCCACCCTGATATTCCAAGCCATAGTTGGGCCTACAACCTACCCGAACAATTCACCTCAGGGGAATTTATGCAGGGCAGTATGCTCAATGATAACACTCTACTATTGGTCTCATTTGGTTGGGCTGGAATCGTTGATATTCCAGATGAGCCACACACCGGTGAATTTGGAGATTTTAATGCGTCAATTCTTTGGCAAGTCACCCCAAATTCAGGAGACGCATTCACTGCCTCGGCCTTTGGCCACTCTCCATGGAGTGGATACAAATGGTGGAGTGAAAACTCAACTGACAGTTTGTTGATGTTAGGAACTGAGAAAGGAAAAGTCTACGGCTTTGTCTGGGATGGTGTGGAAATGAATGTTGAAGAACATATTAAATTCAACGAACGTGATGCATTTAATTCTGAAATCCAAGGCATAATGCTTGCTGACGACCAACATGATGGAAGAGTTGATGTTTGGATTGCATCCGGAGGAGAAACTCGGATGTTTTCAGGTTGGGTAATGGTTGAGAGTCTAATCATTGATGGACCTGTTTCAGACGGGTCAATCGACATGATAATCCACACTATCGATGTTCCTGCTTGGGATAAAATCGATATCGAAGATGGTGTGCTTACAACCTATACTGTAAACACCACTCAAAGTGCAATAATTGCTACGCCTGTGAATGACCCTGCAATAATTCTCCAAGATTCGGCTGGATACTGGTTACCAATTTATTGGTCACAAATAGTCGCTTTAGTCGCTTCCACTATACTGATGATTGCTCTTACAATCAGGCCCGAATGGTACATAGTGAACACTACCGGAATTTTAACTGGTGCTGGCGTAATTACCATTATTGGGGTAAGTTTTGTTCCAACATTAATTCTGATTTTCATGATTGTAGCCGCAATTTATGATTGGTATGCGGTTTACAAATCGAAGCACATGCTTGACCTTGCGGACACGATGATAGGGCTCAAACTCCCAATATTGTTAGTCGCCCCTCAAGATAAGGGATACTCTTTCCTTGACGAGGGTGAAGACACAATCAGTAAGATGGATGGGCCACCCGTTGCCCCAATGAAGGATAGTGGACCGAAGAGTGGTGCTAAAGCGCCTCCTCCAGAACCGCCCCGCCCGGCCCCTAAGAAAAATACCGGTGATGCGTTATTCATGGGATTAGGTGATGTCATTTTCCCTGGCATGTTAGTCATATCAGCCCTGACATTCCTGCCATCTGGTGGAACTATCATGGGATTGAGTGATCCTATGTTTGTGGCATTAGGCTCGCTTATTGGTGGTCTTCTTGGTTACTTAGCTCTAATGGGGTACGTTGCGATGGGCCGCCCTCAAGCAGGGTTACCTTTACTCAATGGAGGTAGTATTCTAGGATATTTAATCACTGGATTTATCGCATTAGGATATGAGTCAGTTTCCTTCGGTATTACAATATTTTAGATGATGAGTGGGTTCAAGAGGATGATATGAATCAGCAGGGTGAAGGCAAATGTTAGACATCAAGATGTTTCGGGACCACGCAGATATTGTGCGTGCTGACCACGACAAGAGAGGGATTCCTCATGACAGCATCGATGAGGTAATTCGTCTTGACGACGCTTGGAAGAAGGCTCGTTATGATGCTGACCAACTTAGGCGTGAGCGAAATGTGGCCGCGAGAGGGATTGGCGAAGCAAAAAAAACTGGCAACAATGAAGAGGCTGAGAAAATCTTAGCCCAAGTAGCAACAATAGGTGCACAGATAGATGAGTTGGGAATTCAATCAAATGATCTCATCAAAAACCGAGACAGTTTGAGAATGAAGATTCCAAACATTCTCCACGATAGTGTTCCAGTCGGGGAGGATGAGAGTGGTAATACACAACACAGTAAACATGGTCAAAAGCAAGTTTTTTCATTTGACCCAAAAACCCACAATGAACTCGTTGACATGAATAAATGGGTTGACCTACCTAGAGCTGCTAAGATTGCTGGAAGCCGCTTCTACTTTCTGAAAGGAGACCTAGCACGGCTGGAATTAGCCTTACAACAATATGCCATAGATTTCCTCACTTCAAGAGAATACACACTCGTACAACCCCCCGTGATGATGAACCGCAAGGCGTACGAAGGAGTTACAGACTTGGGTGATTTTGAAACAGTGATGTATAATGTTCAGCCAGAAGGTTTCTACACTATAGCAACAAGTGAACACCCGCTTACTGCTATGTTCATGGATGAGGTAATTGAACCATCAATGCTGCCTCTGAGAATGGTTGGTGTTTCGCCCTGTTTTAGACGAGAAGTGGGCGCCCATGGACAATCTGATAAGGGAATATGGAGAGTTCATCAATTCACCAAGATTGAACAAATAATCATCAGCAAACCTGGTGACTCATGGGATTTACACGAAGAGTTACTCACTAACTGTGTTGAACTTTGGAATTCCTTAGACCTACATTATGAAATTGTCAATATTTGTACTGGGGATATGGGGACAGTGGCTGCTAAAAAATATGATTTAGAAGCATGGCTTCCTGGAGTTGAAGCCTACAAAGAAGTAGTGTCATGTTCGAACTGCACCGATTATCAAGCCAATCGACTGCGAATGAGGTATCGAACTGCGGATGGAAATGAGGCTGTCCACACTTTGAACTCAACAGCGGTTGCTACTAGCAGAGCATTGGTAGCAATAATTGAGCAAAATCAAATGGAAGATGGATTGGTGCAGATTCCAGTAGTTCTACAACCATATATGCAGGGCCAAAAAATCCTCCAATCTTGCAATTGGTAAATTGATTTTCCAATTGGTTATTCAGACTCTTCAATAGCGATGAGGACTTCGCCTTGGTTAACTTGGTCTCCAACTTCATAGTGTATTGCTGAAACCACACCATTGACTGGAGAGCAGATACGATTCTCCATTTTCATGGCTTCCAAAATTAGCAAAGTTTGTCCTTCGTCTACAGGTTCACCTACAGAGGCCATGACACTGAGGATTTTTCCGGGCATCGGTGAAGTCAAACCACCACTGTTAGCAAAAGTGCTGACTGCCCCTCGTTCTACAACATCTACTTTTGAAGTATGGCCGTTATGATGAACCCACCAAGTGTCACCTACCTTGACAATCACCAAGCGTTCTTCTCGATCGCCACGCTCGAGCAAAGCCTCGTTTGGAGATGTACCAAATGAAACGCGCCAATCTTGTAGATCTAAGAGCTCGCCTTCAGTTTCAATTTGAATTGCAGAGTAACCACTTGCGGTATCGATAACACCAACAGCCCAATTACTGCCATCTGTTTGATTGGTGAATTCCTTCATATTAAACACCTCATGGATAGCTCCTATACAATGTGGAAAACGGATTATATGGGTCAGGTGAATCTCCAAGTTCACCGCTTAATGACCCCAAGTGAAGGCCGGATTTTTCAGCACTTGCTGCAACGACAACAGCCGCTGCAGGGTCCCCGCCCGAATTCCAACCATCAGACCAAATTGATTCTATGAAATCGGTAGTTGTGTCTCCACTGGCAAACTTCTGATGAGTTATTACGCTTCTTAAGAATTCAATATTTGTAGTGACACCTAAAATTATGAAATCCTCTAATGCCCGAGACATGCGCTCAATTGCGCGCATCCTATCGGGGGCGTGAACAATGAGTTTGGCGAGCATTGGGTCGAAGTCAAGGCTCGCTTCATCACCTTGCCTAACACCAGTATCAAGACGGATACCCGGGCCCTCTGGTGGCCTAAAAATTGCTAAAGGCCC
>Ga0114933_10004688_pt1 | contig 12663 bp, 9 predicted proteins | sample 4SBtaG_FD_89691 | JGI IMG/M metagenome (GOLD analysis project Ga0114933, IMG submission 89691) | Deep subsurface microbial communities from Kolumbo volcano to uncover new lineages of life (NeLLi) - 4SBTROV12_W25 metaG | ecosystem: Environmental > Aquatic > Marine > Volcanic | place: Kolumbo...
CTTTTCCTGCCTGTAGGTCTTTAAGGGCTTCATCAAAATTAAATGAATTGGACATAATGTATCACTCCTTAATGCTTGTGCATTAATATTAAAGGAATGACACAGATTTTTGAACACTACCGTAAAGTTTGAAAAAACAAAATCATTTTTTCCTTAATGTCCTATGAAAATTATTCATGGACGCTAATATTACAATGCAAAATAATCACAATCCATTTTTCGGAATAGTCTACTCTTTAGACAAATAAACCTGCTCTCCATTGACAAGTTATGAGTTATTTTAAAAACCAAACAAATAAAATACGACTTTGTTTGTTGCCCTTGCAATCATCATTGTGATAAATAAAATTGGTATTAAAAGATAAATCGTAGCAAGTAACTCTTCCCAATTAGTAATTATGTAATCATAAAAAATATAGCAACTTTAAATTTGATATGCTTTCAATTTAACCTTATTAATTTAAAAAGATCAACTTATATGCGTAAACTCAGGAATTTTCTTTTTAATGCCTTAATATCAGAAACAATTGATACTCCAACCCGCAAAACATTTGATTTTTTCTTAATCATTTTGATCGTTGCTAATGTCATTGCACTGATTCTTGAAACAGTGCCTCCCATTAACGCCAACTACCACAAGTTCTTTACCTGGTTTGAACTAATATCCGTAGTTCTTTTTTCATTAGAATATGTTTTCCGTTTATATGCCTGTGTTGAAGATAAGCGATATCATAATTCAATCAAAGGACGTATTAGGTTTGCACTAACTCCGATGCAATTAATCGATGCCTTGGCTATTATTCCTTTTTATTTAAGCTTTTTAGGTATTGATGCTCGAATTTTAAGAGCGCTACGAATCATGCGCATTTTTAGATTGCTAAAGTTAGCTAAATACGTTGCCTCACTTGAACTCATTACAAAGGTGATTAAAGAAAGATCAAGTGATTTAATCATTTCACTAACCATGGTCTTTATTTTAATTCTTATTTCCGCATCACTCATGTATTTTGCTGAACGAGATGTGCAACCTGAAGCTTTTTCAAGTATTCCTGCATCTATGTGGTGGGCAGTGGCGACCCTGACCACCGTGGGTTATGGCGATATTTATCCTATTACATTTCTAGGGAAGTTTTTAGCATCGTGTATTGCTATTTTAGGCATTGCAGCATTTGCAATTCCTACAGGAATTTTAAGCTCAGCATTTAGCGATGCTATAAAGAAATAAGACATCATGCCTCAAGTTTCGGTGGATTGTATCTAACTATAGTGTTTGCACTCGTAGTTCTCACTTATATTGCACTTAATATCGTGCCTATTAATGAGGTATATCAACAAATCGAATGCCCATCATTATATTTTAGGGTCCATGAGTCCTCTGGGAGTAACGTTGAAAACTTCTGGTGGTGCCGCATTAATTGCTAAAGAGATTATTTTGTTAACTGATGGCATGCCCGCCACTACAGTTTGGTTTCTCCTTATGATATTGATCATGACTCTATCTGACGTCCTTAATAACACGGCTACAGCGGTTATTGGAGCGCCCATTGCTTTGGAAATTGCCACCCAATTAAACGTAAATCCAGATCCATTTCTTATGGCGGTTGCTGTTGCCGCGTCCTGTGCATTTCTTACACCAATCGGACATAAAAACAATACACTTATTATGGGTCCAGGAGGTTATAAATTTAGTGACTATTGGCGCATGGGTTTGCCTTTAGAGATTCTTATAATTCTTGTAGCAGTACCCTCTATCCTTTTCTTCTGGCCACTTTAATGTTTTTTACCAATTAATCTATCTAAAATAAATTGACCTACTTTTCGTTGTCGACCCAATTTAGTCAATGGTATGCCAGTAGAACGAGCTATTTTTCCTTTTAAAGCCGCCAATCCAATCAATCTCGAGAGCGAAAAACTAAAACCATATTTCTTTCCCATCTTTCCTTCCTATAGAATTTAACATTCATAACTAATAATTGAAAATACTAGATCTTAAGACCCATATTGCACTCCATAAAAACCTTATCAAAATAAGGTTAATACCTCCGAAATTTTTAATTTCGCAAACTCACCATTTACATTACTCCAAATATGATGCCTCTTAACTGCATCAGAAATTACCTCAGGTGATAAAACACTTCCTCCAATTGGAGCATCAATGATTGAATAGTCATGCATTGTTGAACGACCATCATACCAAGGGTTATTTCTATGGAACCCCTCTCTTGGATCCTGAATTAAGGCATCAATTGACTGTAATTTTAGGAGTTCCTTCATTTCCAGAAAATCCAAATATAACCCCAAACCTTTCAGCGTATAATTTGAGTTTGGGTCAACTGAAATAATAGCTCTGGTTTTAGAGGAAGGAAGAAAAGCCACATTCATCTGAAAGCCATTTCGACTGTGCGAATGAACCTTGTCAGATCGAGCCCAATATTTCCATAAAACACTCTTGGGTTGGTTTGTAAACAAACAATCGACCCATTCTGATTGATTGATATACTTATTTGTCAATTCAATTTCTTGAAATGAAGACATCAAAAAATCAGATTTGTATTTGTTGTAATCATTTCGGATTACAGCAATTTCATCATCAAATCCTTTGATCGTTAACCAATCAAAGGTCTCAATATCATGACCTTTCTCTAAAACATCCCATATAAAATCGAGCAAAGTAAATGACCGTTCCAAAATCACATAGTCTTTCTGGTTAAAATCGATTGTAGGGTCATCATAAATACAATGCGATAATGCTAAAATCAAAGAATATGGCTCAACTAAATGATCAGCATCTAATCGTTTTTTCCCTGAATCCACTTCTAAAACATAGTCTGATAATATCTTTGAAAAAACAGGAAATTCTCCTTGTGCTATATATCTTTCAGTTAAATACATACTACAAAGCGCATCAAAGTCAGGGTTTTTATGGGTCACTAAATTATAAGCTGAACACCTGCTTAAAAAATCACCAATATGCTTTTTTGGATTATTTGTAATTAAAGAAGAAACACACGCATTCTCAGTTCCTGGTTGATGATGATCAACGATTCCATCACCCAACTGATTACCCACATCTAGAATAAAACTACACCCTTTGGGAAGGGCTAAAAATGACCCATCACTATTTTTTATTGGCAACTGAAAATCATCTTTTATGCTATCTATCACCGACCCCGCTGGTATAAAATAATAAGAAAATCTCATAATCTATAACTACAACCCAGAAACAACTAAATCAAACCTAATAAGCGCAAACAACTATCAACTTTTGATTCTAAATCAGGTGCTTTTATTCGGACATTTTCCAAAGAATTTTTAAAAATCTTGGTCGCAAATTCAGGAATATTCTGGTGTAGCTCTTGCTCCACCAATACATCAAATTCTTTAAAAACATACTCAAACATTTCAGGTCTATTTGAAGACAGTCCTACCTCAATTAATCCTGCCAAAGCAAAAATAGTACCTACACTATTTTTTTGCTCCAAAGCAGCCGCAAGACTGGCTTCGTAATATTGAAAAGCTGAGTCAAAATTAGATGCGATAGGTTCGGCCTGATCCTTTTCGCGTTTTAAACAAATTTCTCCAAGCATACTATTCATTCGACAAATACCCTGAAGATCACCATCTCTTGTGGAGATGTTCAAATTAGTATTATAAGATTTTTCGGCCAAATCAAAATCCCCTAGTGCCTTGTAAGCATCTCCAAGACCGCCATTAGCTATACCAACCCCTTTCTGATCATTAATTTCTGGTAATTCATTAAGTTCTATAGCTTCATTAAAGAAAACAATGGCCTCAGACGGTAGTCTTAGACCAAATAAATAAATAAAACCAGTATTATTTAAAGCTTCAGACTTCACCTTCAAAAGTTCCACTCGTTCTATATCGGATAATTTATCGCCCTCTATTTCCAAATTAATATTCTCAATCACTTTAAGATGCGCATCTTGCCTTGCTTTTTGATCTGTCGGAGGTAATGAAGCTGCATAATAAAACATCGCTCTACAGAGCTGAGTTTGACATGCTTTATTAGATAAAATGATTTTGTTAGCTTCTTGGATACTATCATCAAATTTGCGTGACCTATAATAAGCCAAAGCTCTTATTACTACCATTTCATTGGCAAACCAAATGACATTAACTTCCTTATTTGTTAATGAGCCTTTATCAAGTAATAAGCTTGCTTTATCCAGAAGAACGAGTACATCTTGAGGATCTTTTTGAGCATCAAGCAAACATTTAGAATAAGAAATATAAAACTCAAGAAGCGTTTTTAAATTAATTTTTGAACAACCATGATCCATAACATTTAGAACATTTTGGTAAAGTTCTAACGCTTTTCTAGTCAGCCCTTTTTCATAAGTTCTTTCTGCGGCTATTCGATTATATTCAGCAGCTTTATCAGGGTAAGAATCTATTACAGCATAGGAATGATGTGCTAAAGCTAAAGAGTCCTCATAAGGGATTTTAGTCAATCCCTTTAATTCCTTCTCACGAAGAATTATAAAACGTTTGTGGTAAATCCTGATCTGTTGACTAAGCACATTGTTATTTGCACCTGACTCATTAGAAAAAGATTTTATGCCGTTTCTAATGCGTTTATCAGTGAATGCATACACATCATCTAGCTGAGTCTTATCAACAATAATTTTAGCCAGCTCAGCTTCTCTCAGTAATACTGTAAATTCCAAAACCTCAATTTTAAAAATTTCCGCGACAATTGAAACTCTAAACTCATTACCAAGGATGGCACAACATTGTAGAATATCGACTAACCGCTTATCACATTCTCCCAAAAGATCACGGAGCATATTCTCATAATCACGCGATGGTGGTAAATTTTTCAAAGAATCAACATCACTAATAATGAAACGGTCGCCATAGGGCTGGATTAACTGCTTTTTTACCAATGTCTCTAAGGTTTGCAAAACATGGAGTGGTCTAACGATTCCTAATTCCGAGAAATAACTAATGAGCGCCTGCTGGCTTCTAAATTCAAAATGAAAATCTTGTAGTATTGCTTTTACTATATACTCATTTTCAAGAACGTCTCCATTGATTTCAGTAGATAATTCTATTTTATTATTATTCCAGTCTCCTAATAAATTCTTTATCGGATCGTCGGTAACGCATCTACTTGTAATAATAAAAGCGAGTTCATTGCCATTAAAGTCAGAAGAAATATTTTCTATAATCAACTTAAATAAATCCAACGACTCCTGATCGATCCATTGAGTATCATCCAAAATAAAAAGAATTTTACTTTGTTTCTGTTTCCCTAATTCAACAAGGGTTTCAGTAATAACCTTTGCCATTTCATAGGTATTTGTTTTACGTGCCTCCTGTTGATCAGTATTACTATCTAACAAAGACGATAAAGCACCTGTACCCGTCGCACTCATTGCCATTTTCAAACCCGTGCCTAAAATACCGGATTGTAACTTTTGTGCTCGCTCGGTAGGATCAGAGAACCGACCAACACCGATATAATCACTAAAAGCCTGTGCAAAAGGACCATATGGGGTGATAACAACCCCATCAGAATCATCCTCACAAGATCCGAATAATATAATTGTTTCTGTTCCCTCTTCTTGATATTTTGTTCTCACCGATTCTGCAATTGCTTTAGCTGTTCGTGTCTTACCACACCCTAAATCTGCTTCAATAAATAGTACTTCAATCAACTCATCTTCATCGTCAACAAAAAAATCAACCGCATCATTAAATTTATCTATCCATGGGTTATTAAAGAAAATGGGTTCTGAAATTTTCTGAGATAACCAACCTAACCCTGAGGTCGCTATATTGTCTTCTAAAATATCAGTATTTCCACTAATTATTTTTCCACATAACCAAATACAAAACTGAACAAAATATTTAGTTAAAAATGATAGAAAAATAACCACTCCTGATGCCAATAATAACGTGTTTAAATTCCATTGAAAAACAAATATCGTAAACACATATAGCCAAACCGAATAACATATCACCTCAATTAATGCTTTCGTTTTGTTCGTATTGATATAACCTGACCAAGAAACTCCTAACCGTAATGATAATATCCAAACCACAAAAAACGCAGGAATCATAATCTGTAAAGACCAGTCAAAACCTAATCGGTAGGCGGCTAAAAAACCTAAGTAATTATAAGAACCAACAAAGACACCAAATATCATTGTTGAAATTGCACTCGGCGTATTTAGTAAAGCACTTATTTGTGGAACTCTACTAATAAGGATATAACTGATAACCAATGGAAAAAGATTAATAACGGCAATAATCAGCATAATAGAGCTGTAGCCATCAATTGTTGTACTAGATGTTTGTTCATCTAGTCCAAGCACACTGAGTCCTTCAAAAGTAAAATACACAAGAACAAAAGAGAAAGCTGAAATACTAGCTGCAAACCATTGAGGAACAGTCGAACCCTTTTGTTTTCTGAAGAACCAGTTCACAAAGAAAACATAAGGAAAACCTAATAACATTAAAAATAAAACGAAGTATGGGCTTTGGTTAATTAACTCAGAGAAACCGGTATTGACATAAAATGTCGATACATCACCAAAAGGTTCTCCCCAAAGCGTAAAAGTCGATTGCCAATAACTTACCTGATCTGTTTCATCCAGCTGCGTCACGCGTATTAAACCCAATTTATTATCGCCCAACTGAGTTGAAATTTTAGTCAACACTTTTTCAGGCACAGGGTCTAATTGAAGTTGCTGATATTCCTCTGGACGGAGTAGTAAACTTAACTCATGTTTGGACACAGGATAAAAAGAAGAATTATCCGTAATGACGTCATGTATTGATTCTTCAATGCTAGAGAACCCCTCATCAATTAAAACGAGTGTAAATAAAGTTGACTCATTTTTATAAACAGGCGGTAAAGCTGAAAATAAATTAACTGCACTTTTTTTCGCAGCTAAACTTTCAGTAATATTTGTAAATGTTAGAACAGAATGTTTATTTAATAACTGATCAAAAATAGGACTGTAATTATTGAGTTGATTTTTATATTTACCTAATTGCGTTTCCGCCTCATTTAGAGCAATTTTAATTTGAAATTCTAACCGTTCCTTAATCTCACTATTTTTTTCTTCCTTAATGAGTTCTTCTGCTTGTTTCAAGTAAGTAATGCTTTTATTGACATCAACCAGTTCATTATTGCGTTCTAAAGATAACCAATAATAAGTATCAGCATGCTTTTGTAATTCTCCAACTTTTTCGGCTATAGTTTGTGAAAAAACTATAGCCGAAAAAGTCCCCGCCCATATAAACAAAATAAAACGCAAAAATTTTAACCAATTCATTATTCTTTCCTAAAAAAACTAACCATCAAAAAGATTTGCTAACAGTCATATTTCATTTGCCCTAACAGTCCATCCTTTAGACAGATAAACCTGCTCTCCATTAATAAGAGATTTAAACAGCCATACAAATAAAATAAGGACTACCGCAAGCCCAAGAAACGCACCTAATGATGAACTGTAACTTTCATCTTCTCCGATTCCAAATATCTTCCCAATTAGGCCTAGTAGTGAAACCACCCCAACAAAAGCCATTAACATTTTAAAAATTCCCACAATAACACCCAAAACAATGCTTCGATTATGCTGGATACTTGATTTTATGGATTTAATAAAAAACAGCCCAGTACCCATCAGACTTGCTCCCCAAAAAAACCTCTGAACGCGTGATAATGATTCAAAATCAGTATCCTGATAATAAATTAATAGTGCCAATATCAACCCAAAACCCACCAAAGAGATGAAAAAATCTTTTATATCATAATAGATAACAATTTTTTTAGTTGCTCCTGCGATTATCATTGCGATAAATGATAAAAGAAAAAAGAAAAACACAAAATTAATGAATGCCTGTTCCTTTAATTGTTCTTTTTCTTTAAAACTTTCCTCCAGTGCTATCCTTGATGCTTCCCTAGATACCTCTTCCTCATTTTTTTGTTTCTCCAATCGTTGATCTAAAGCTAAGCGCTCTTGTTCTTTTCTTATAAGAACTTTTATTTTTTTTAGTTCTTTACCTGCATCAAGATCGCCATTTTGTGTGGCTTTAAAAAACCATTTTTCAGCTTCATGATAATCTTGATTAACACCCGAACCTCCATTCGCATAAACCAGACCTAATAAATACTGACTATCAACTTGATCTCTGACCGCAAAGGGTTTTAAATTTTCCACAGCACGCTTATAGTCACCCGCTTTAAAAAAGTTAACGCCATCAATTAAATTGGCATCAATTTTTTCTTTATGATCAATTGATGGTGGTGTGTCATGAGCAGACCATCTCACTTTCTTGAGGTTATTTTGTCCTTTAACGTAAGAATGTGGCGGGTTTCCTCGACCACCATCATTCCGTCCTTGATATGGGTTTTCAGCGAATGCTGAAATACAAAAAAGACATAACAATAAATGAAAAAAATTATTAACCAAAATTCACAATCCAATAGGCATTAGCATTTAATAAAACCCCAATAAAAACTATCAAGGAACTATTTTTTCCTTATTTCATCCATCAAAGATCTAAATTTCTTAATATCGTTAGAATGTTTTATCGGAAGAGAAATTTCTTTTCCTCCTCTAAGTTTTACAAAGTTACTCTCAACAACTGCTTCTATAAATTTTTTTGATTTTGGATCTGATCTTAATACTTTAATAGTCTCTATATGTTTGGGTATATTCAAACTATATTTAGGATAAACACCCTCTATACCGGCTCTTGGTAATTCAAGGTTAGGGTCATGACAGCTATATTTACCAAATGAATAACTACAAAAAATACTTACTCTATAATCATCAATTTTGACTATATAATCTCCAAGCTTTAAACCTGAAAACTCGGCTACACTTCCAGAATGAATACCACTTACCGGTATCCAGTTAAACTTTATTCCCTGACCTGTTCCATCATACCCCCACTGCCTATATTTCTCTCTGGACAAATCATAAGCATCACTAAATGAAACAACACCTAATCCAACAAAGTCTTTTTTTGCCATACTACTGCACGAAATTATAAAAAGAACAGTCGCCGTCAGAAAAAAAAATTTCATAGATAAACCCCTCTTATTACCTTGTAATCAAATTATTTATACCTGTTTTTGCATTTTCCCATTCATGAAGTAAATCAAGTAATATAATGTCGGGTTGTTCTTTATTTTCATCGCTCCCTAGCAGGCCAGGCCATTTAATTTGTTTTTCAATGCTAAAAGGTTTTCGTCCTGTTAGGTATAAATTATAATTTCCTTTTTTATCAACACTCGTCCACCCCGTCTTATCACTCACCCAAAACATAAAGGCATTTAATTGACCGGGATTTTTCCAATGCCCTTCGATGCGTAACATAGCAAAAATACATCTATCATAAGTAATACGAAACCCAAGATAAGCTGTCATATCGTCAGTGCGCATTTTTAAAGAATAATGCAGACTATTTTGGAACTCTTTCACCCTCTTTTCTTTGTCATCAGTAAGCCCAGTGAATCTTTCTTGATATTGATTTACAAATTTATCCAAACAAATGCCCAGCCATTCAATGTCATTCTCGTTTACCTCATTTACAAAAGAACCATCATAAAAAACAATCCCTTTTCCTTCGAATTCTTTTTTTAATTCCAGAAAGTCATTAAATTTAAAATCATTTTCATACACAAACTGAAGTAAAGCATCATAGCCATCCGCGCCAACCTCATTATCAACAATGACCTCGTCAATCTTATTTTTTACAAGCTTAGTGAGACCTCCCTTCGCTTCTATATATTGACGCTCTACCAGCAAAGCTTCTTTCTCAGAAAGACCTTGCTCAATTGCATAATCTGTAATTTTAGAAGTAATACTTGAGAATAACTTTAATGCTAACTGCTGACTTTTCACTACTTCGTCTGGCCTTGAAGAAATTACAACCGGTAATTCCTTTGAGTTTCTTGGAATAGCTGTTTCAAACCCAATTTCCTGGCACTCGTCAATCATTTTTCTTGCATTTGAATAAACTGAATCAGTTGGATTTAGGGCAGAAACCCATGTGATTTCATAAATTAGATATTGACCAGATTTTGCTAAATCATGAACCTTCTCGTAATAACTAGGTAATCTAAATTCTTGGATATATTTTTTAGGGTAATCTGGATATAACTCATTTAAAAAATAGTCATACTCTTTCTTGTGCTCAGGTATAAGGCTCAATTGCCACCCATCAATAAGAATCTCATAATTCATTAATTGATCTTTATTATCATCTAAAAATTTGGCGCAAATTTTAGAAGACTCAATCAATAAGTTGATGTTTTTAAAAGAAGAAGAAATCGTTCGTAATTTATCATAATGAGGAATGTAACGAACAATAGCGCCAGAATTGTGAATGAATATAGAAGTTGAAAAAACACGCCCTAAAGGAGTTTCCTCAGGAAATAGTTGTGCCCAAAAATACCCAGTTAACTTACCCATCTGCCATTTATTTGGCAGTAAAGTCCATCTCTGTATTTCATCATCTAAAAACTGTTCTTTAAGCTCTTTCACATAAGCCGTAATCTCGGTCCAAATTAATTGATGAAAAAATTCAGATGAGCAAACTTCTTCAGATTTACCTTTACGAACATCACTAATTTTATTTTCACTAAATAATTCAGCAATTCCTTGCCGCAACAAAAAATAATTAATCCACCACCCATTAAATATAGGTCCACGAACTTGAATCTGATGACTTTCAATGATCTCAAAACTTTCTTCTAACCCTAATTCTTTACGACATTTAGTAATAATGTGAGTTAAATCATCATTATGAATATCAGCTGACTGTGCGGTAAGTTGTAGGGTGAAATATTCATCTTGGTCTATTTCCGCATCATCTTCCAAAAACTCATGAATCATTTTCTTAAGTACAGGCTCTAACATTCTAGCCTTTTCTCGTGAAATAATTTTTTTGGCAATTGACGGTTCTAAAGCTGGAACCTCGTTATAAAACAGGCGGGTATAAATTTGTCCTTGATGATCTAAAAGATAATGCGAATCTACTTGAAGCACCTCTACCATTTGGGATTGTAAATTTATTTGACTCGCAATTGAATCAGACCCAGTTTGAACAATTGCCTGAGCTTGTTGCTGAACTTTATCTACACCTTCTATTAAGACAGGTTTATATTCAGTCAGAACATTAATATTTGCTAGTAACTCTTTAAGCGCAGTGGTTACATAAGGGTTAATAAGTTGATAATAATCTTCTCCCAAAGGCCATTTTCTATCAGGATTTTTTGCCTTATCTTCCGGGTGAGCATAATTATTACGCATGGCAATAAAAGCATCATAAAACTGTAATAAACCTTTTTTAGATGTTGTTCTTTTTGCCAGACCTTTTTCCAGTTCTGGCTGAAAGTTTTGATCAACGCCTTGGTTGATCATTTGTGTTAACTGATCAAAAACTAGAACAAATTGCGAAAACGCTTCAAATACTGTTTTCTTTTGAAACAAATGATCTAAAATAGAATCACCCTCTACTTTCGATAAACGCCGTAAAAACCCTAAGAAAACACCAAAACTCGGCTTCCGCTTAGCATTCCTATAAAACTCAGCTTCCATATCCTCATTCAGCTGCCATGATTGTCGATATTCACCAAACATAACGGCTGTTAAATAAACAAGTACGGCTTCACCTAAATCAAGTAAAGCTTTATGCATGGATGCACCATCCATAGATTGTTTAGAATTCTGTACAATGTTTAGAGGTTGAGCTAAAAATTGAGGGTAAGAATCAGCTGGTTTTAACTCAATTGTTAGATTCGATGATGCTTGTGTTTCCGGTTCAGTCGGCACATACGTTGAGGTAAATTCGGCAATTAATGGGCCAGGGTTAGGATGCTCTCCCAAACGTTCTAAAACACTCCTCACTAACTTAGCTAATTCTGAACGAACAGTTTTTATATGGCCCACTGCTCTACTCTCATCAATTAATGCGTTATATTCTTCCTGTTCTTTGTCGATTAAATTTTTTTCTAATTCTTCTAAGTTCAAGTGATTACCCCACAATTGTCAAAAGGCAAAATTTAAACAAGGTTTTTGAATCCTTCTTGGATCTGTTCAAAAAAGAGTTCAACTTCTTTCCTAAGCTTTTCGATTTCAAGGTCAAAGTCTGTATATGCGATATTGACATAAACTCTTAACTGAGCTTTTTTCTGTCCACGTCCTGTGACATCAAATTGGATATTAGGAAATGAGTCTGTGAATTGTCCGTAGGTATCTTGAATTAGTTCAGTAGACTCGCCTAGCTTTAAAATAAATTTTGATGCTACCTGAACATACAGCTTTTTTGAATTTACTATACACCCGAAAATAACTTGATCTATACGGTTGCTAGCATTTTTAATGTTTTGTTGAACTTGACCGTTATAATTTGGCTTTCTCGACAAGAGGGTATAATTTTTAAGTAATCTAGTAATCAAAACCCGGTTCATTGCATTACCGGGTTCAAGATAATTAAAATCACTATCCTCTTGATAAAGTTTTTGGACCGTATCTTTTAAAAATGGTTTAATCCCAATAAGAGACCTTTGCACGAAACACAACAAATCAGCAAAACAACTGATTATCAATAGGACTCATCCGGTAAAATGAATGGTACCAATTTATCATAAATCACTGGAAATAACATGGCCTGGAA
>Ga0114933_10004689_pt1 | contig 12663 bp, 9 predicted proteins | sample 4SBtaG_FD_89691 | JGI IMG/M metagenome (GOLD analysis project Ga0114933, IMG submission 89691) | Deep subsurface microbial communities from Kolumbo volcano to uncover new lineages of life (NeLLi) - 4SBTROV12_W25 metaG | ecosystem: Environmental > Aquatic > Marine > Volcanic | place: Kolumbo...
GCGAAAAAACTTTAGTGGAAGACTCAAGCATAAAGAAAGTTTCTTCTAAAGAAATAGCAGTAAAAACAGTACCGATTTTAACTCTTGTTTTACTTGTGTTGGGTGGAATATATGGTGGATTTTTCACCCCTACTGAAGCGGGAGCTGTAGGAGCTTTTGGAGCGCTTTTGATAGCTCTATTAAAGCGTAAATTAGATAAAGCTGCATTATGGAATGTGCTCGTAGAGACAGGGCATATTACTGCTTCAATCCTTATGCTAATAGTTGCGGCAACTATGTATAGCCGAATGCTTGCATTATCTGGTTTGCCTAATGATTTAGGTGAGTGGATAAGTAATGCTGATATAGGACTATATGGAATTCTTGCGGTCTATGTTTTGATTCTGATCCTTATGGGAACAATTCTGGATACAACATCTATTATTTTAATTATGGTGCCGCTTTTTTTGCCTATCATGGAACCATTTGGAATTGACCTAATTTGGTTTGGCATTATTACCATAGTTGGAGCAGAGATCGGGTTGCTAACGCCTCCACTAGGTATTGCTTGCTATGTTATAAAAGCAACGTTGAGTGATGATGACCGTATCACTTTATTTGATATTTTTGCCGGGGCTTTCCCGTTTGCAGTAATAATGTTTTTTGTTTTGATTTTTTTGATAATTTTTCCGGAAATAAGTTTGATGCTTGTTTAGGAAGAATGTGTGATTGTGTTATTTTGATCCATTTTCAGCTGCCTTTATTGTATGTAAAAGCAACTGTTTTCCCCATATAAATAAAGTTTATTGAGATATTAGCATCTCATAAGTACCTTCTACGTTTAGTGCGCGCGAGAGGTCAAATTCAACAAGATGGTTATAATCTTCCATGAGTATCGTTTCTACCAGTTCCTCTTTTGTTCTGCCTTGATCAATACCTGCAGAAACAGCTGAAACAAGCTCTTCAAGATATTCTCTTTGTTCGGTCACATCTTCCTTAGTACCAGGGAGCTCATGACCAGGTGAAATAACATCAAAGTCTAGTTCTTCTACTTGTCTAAGGGACTTAACCCAATCTGTAATAAAGCCACCATGTAGTTGGGTTCTTGGTAGGCGTTTAGGCGTTAAAAAGTCTACCGTGTAAACTACTTTTTCTTCAGGAAAAAGTATGACCGTCATATCATCAGTATGATTTCTGCCTGTATAGTGAAGTTCTACTGTCTTACCTCCAAGCGTAATTTTTGCGTGTTCTGAGTAATAAATATCTGGTGGAACTTGTGATCCACCAAATTGTCTGTTCCAGCTCTCAGCGCGGCTTAGCCCTCCATTCCCGTCTGTGTCAGCTCGAGAAAAATTATTTGCTAAGGCAGTGCCCACAGCCTCCGTTTCTTGAATTAGTCCATCTTGATTTGTATCCCAAAGCTTTTCTCGAGGCAAAAGAGGAGCATCTTCCGCCGGGCGAGTAAGGTTTTTTTGCATATTTTCATGTCCAATGAAAGTTGCAGTATCTGCAAAAGCTTCACCTCCTGTTGCATGATCATTATGAGCATGACTATAGATTACATACCGAACTGGTAGTCCAGGAAAGCGTTCATCTAACTGTTCCCTTAGCCATGATGATGCGCGAGAATTCGTTGGCTCTACCAGAATTATGCCCTCAGATGTAACAAGGAAAAGCCCGAAGTGACGCTGGCTTCTATAACGATAGAGATCTCCTGTTGGTGGGTATATCTCAAATTCTGGAAGTCCTTCGCCTGATCCAAAACCCACAATTTGTGCGTTTGTTAGTTGCATTACGCCAAAACTCCAGCCGATTAGAATTGTCAAAGTCATTATTTTCTTTAGCATGGTGTCACCCGTATTTTTTTATGTATAGGATCTTGGATTATCTAGCCCTATAACACTAGCTAATTAATATTACTCTATTACCACCAAAGTTTATTGACACCCGATTAAAATTGCCAGACGATGAGTGGCTTCGAATAAGCGTCTCTATACTGATAATAAAAAGACTAATGATTAAGGTATTACAAGGGAATATGTTAGGTCTCGTTTTTAAGATTGTTATGGTTTCCTTGATAATTGCTCCTGTCTATAAGGCTGGCGCACAGGAGACCTATCCTCAGGATGTTGTTACGCTGATTACTCACTCAAGCCCAGGTGGTGGCAGTGATGTTTTTTTAAGACAGTTAGCTCGTTACTTAGGCCCAGAACTAGGTGTTGATATTGCTATCGAGAACGTGCGTGGTGGTAGTGGCGTCCGTGCTGTTGCAGAGCTCGTTAATTCGCCAGCAGATGGGAGTACCTTTTACGCATACACTCCAACAATCATTTATACATCATTGTTGAGTAATCCAGATTATACATTTCGAGATCTACAACCTTTAGTTAATGTTTTTTTTGATGAGGATGTTATTTATACAAGTGCATCTGGACCATTTGAAACATTATCTGATGTGATTGATACGGCACGGGAACGACGTGGACGCTGGGGTGCATCAACCCCAGCCTCCCTAGAGAGGCAAGCTCTTGAGCAATTAAAGAGAGCAGCTGGTATTACCCCGGCTATAGTTACTCATGAAGGAGGAGGGGATCTTATGCTAAATGTGCTTAACGGCACTTTAGACATTGGTGTTGGAGAGGCTCAAGAAATACGAAGTCAGTTAGAAGCTGATAGGTTAAGAGTCTTGGCGGTTTTTAGCGCTGAACGTATGCAAGAACTTCCGAGTGTGCCAACCGTCAGCGAGCTTGGTTATGATTTGGTTTTAACAAAGTTTAGGGGTCTGGCTGGACCAAAAGATACGCCTATTGAGATTATCCTAGCCTTGGAAAATGCTATTCAAAGGCTCTTGAATGATCCAGATTACAGGGATATTTATGAAGATGAAATGCTTACTGCTAGGTATATGTCTCATGAAGATTTTTCAGATTTTATAGCGTTATTTTCTGCTAATACGGAAAGCTTTCTTCGAGATACAGGTGTTATTCAGTAACTCACCAATAAGATAGGAAGGAGATTTTGAAAAGAGATCTCATTTGTTCTTTGGTGCTGCTAATTATTGCAGCAGGCTATTATTTTTTTACAAGTAGTATTGGTACTAGCGCTCTTTCTGATGAAGTTGGTGCTGCCGGTTTACCGACTGTGTATTCAATAGGGCTTGCTGGTGTTGCCCTAGTTTTAGGATTACAGGCCTTACTTCGATGGTTGATAATTGGCTCGCAGGCAAAAACATCAACAGAATCACCTGATTTTTTGCGTATGTTTCTTCGCGCAGGAGGAGTTTTGGCCATTGGTATTGTTTATCTGCTGATCATCAATATTGTTGGTTATGTTATAGCTTTGTTACTAGTTTTAATGGCTATGCTTTTCTATCTAGGAGAAGGAGTTGGTAGGCAAACCATCTTAGCAGCGTTTATTGGAGCAGGATTTTTTTGGGTTCTATTTGATAGGTTGTTAGGAATTCCAACCCCGGGAATTGGAAGCTTTTAATTATGGAAGCTATTTTCATTGGACTGGACTTATTGACCGGCACCCCATTGATATTTGTTGCAATAGCTGGGGTTGGTTGGGGTATTTTAGGAGGTGCTTTGCCTGGAATATCACCTTCTATTGCTATGGCACTTCTACTACCTCTTACTTATGGAATGGAACCCGGATTGGCAATAGTGCTGTTAGCGGCAACTTATGTTGGTGCTGAGTATGGAGGTTCAATTCCTGCGATTCTTATCAATACCCCTGGGACAAATGCCGCGGCTGCAACTGTACTAGATGGTTATGAACTACAACGACAGGGGCGCGGCGGAGAAGCCCTTGGGATATCTCTTTATTCTGGTGTTATAGGCGCTTTTTTTGGTCTTGCTATGTTGATGCTTCTAACAAGACCGCTAGCGGAGGTTGCACTTGCATTTACGCCTATGGCGTACTTTGCGCTTGGTCTTCTTGGTTTGAGCGTTATTGTGTCGCTTTCGGGTGAATCTCTTCTTAAGGGCTTGGCCGCGGCCCTGCTTGGACTGATGGTAGCAACTGTTGGGTCCGATCCAATTTCTGGTATGTCTCGTTTTACTTTTGGTCAGCCAGAGCTTCTAGATGGAATCGCGCCTATTTTAATTATGGTAGGGCTTTTTGCTGTAAGTGAGTTGCTAAGACAGGCAAGTATTTCTGTTTGGGAAAAACCAAAAAGTACGGTTATGAATCTCAAGCTTCCTAATGGAAAGATGCGTAAACGTTTATTTAAACCTCAACTTATTGGTTCAATTATTGGAACCATAGAAGGCGTAATGCCAGGTGCTGGAGGGACGATTGCATCTTTCATGTCTTACAACGAAGCTAGGCGGTGGTCTCGCTTTAAATCAGAATTTGGGAATGGTTCACCAGAGGGAATCGCAGCTCCTGAAACAGCAAACAATACTGTTGCTTCGACTGCGCTTGTGCCTGTACTAAGTTTTGGTATTCCCGGATCTAACTCTGCAGCAATACTTCTCGGAGGATTATTAGTACACGGATTATTGCCTGGCCCAAGACTTTTTGAAGAGAATGGTGACGTTATAATTGGTCTTTATACAGGGCTATTAATCGCAGCCATATCACTGCTAGTTATCGGTATGTTGATACTTCCTGTTTGTCTTTGGCTTGTAAATCGGCCTAGAGCTTATTTAATGGCTTTTATCTATGCGCTTATTTTTTCTGGAATCTATTCCATAGATAACAGTCTTTTTGATATCGGTTTAGTATTAGGAGCAGGTGCGGCTGGATTTTTAATGCGCTTGGTAGGGTTTCCGTTCTTACCAGCCGTGCTGGGCGTGGTACTTGGTTATCTTGTTGAATCAAACTATCGCCGGTCGCTAGTACTTTCCGGTGGAGATCATGCAATATTTTTAGAAGATGGGATCTCGTTATCGTTATTGGTTGTAGCTTTATTATTTCTTGTTGGCTCTCTTAGTACACGGGCGTGGTTAACTTACAAGAATTTACAAAAAGAGATTTTAGAGAATAAATCATGAGTAGTTCTTCTGTTGCACAGGTTTTAGCTGAATGGGCGGAATCTGTCAGCGCCAAAAATTTACCAGATGGGGTGGTGAGTGCTTGTGGGGATACCCTCATTGATACTATTGGACTCAGTATTGCCGCTAGAAAAACTGATTATATAGATGCGTTGTGTAAAGCCTGGGTGAGTGATGGTCCATGTACTATATTAGGGTGGGGTCATACATCAGATGCGCCAAGTGCTGCAATGATAAATGGTACTGCTGCTCATGGAGAGGACTTTGATAATACCTTTGAAGGTTGTCCGGTTCATTCTGGAGCAGTAATTGTACCGACTATATTGGCAGCAGCTGAATCACAACAGCTTTCTGGTCAACAAGTGTTAAAAGGACTTGCTGTCGGCATTGAGGTGATGTGCCGTCTTGGACTGGTTGTTCAAAAGGGAGTTCATTCGGCAGGTTTTCATCCAACCGGCGTGTTAGGAACGATGGGGGCAACTGCTGCTGTATCTGCTGCTTGTAAGCTTTCTACCAATGCTAATGTAAATGCTGCTGGTATAGCAGGAAGTATGGCTAGCGGAATTATTGAATACCTTGCTGATGGCACATGGACTAAACGTATGCATGCTGGCTGGGCTGCTCAGAATGGTCTGAGAGCCACCGCTATGGCCTATTCTGGGTTTACAGGGCCCAAAACAGTTTATGAAGGTCGTCACGGTTTACTATTTGGGTTTTCTCCATCAGTAGAGCCTGATTTTTCATTATTAACGGATGGATTAGGTGAGGACTGGTGTACAGAAAGATTAGCTTTCAAGCCTTATGCTTGTGGAACCATGACCCAACCATTTGTTGATTGTGCAGTGCGTCTTTCTCAGAAGATCTCTGTTGATGATGTGGTATCACTAACCTGTAAAGTAGGCGAGGGTACTGTTCATCGATTATGGGAGCCTTTAGCTGATAAGAGGAATCCAGCCAATCCTTATGCAGCTAAGTTTAGTACACCTTATTGTGTTGCAGTAGGGTTTTTGCGAGGAAGTGCAGGGCTTTCAGAGTTTACGGAAGAAAGTGTTCATGACAGCTCTATAAAAAAGTTAGCCCGTAAAGTGGGATATGAGATAGACCCAAATGATGAGTATCCTAGGAATTATACAGGCAGCATTAGTGCAACTCTAAGGGATGGAAGCGTAGTCGAGGAGTACCAGCCATATTTGCGAGGTGGTGCTCATTCGCCATTAAGTCGAAAAGAACTTTTAGATAAATGTGCTGCCAATTTAAATTTCGGGGGGCTTGATCCAAGTTTAGTTAATGTTGTTGAGAATATTGCGGATGATCTACGGGAGTCAGATAGAAAATTCACTCTACCCTCGCTTGTTTAAAAGCAAATTAGCTGAACATTAAAAAATCTTCAGAAAACCTTGTTCCATCTCGGTGTATTGTCTGTTTAAATCCCGCCTGTTGAAAGCTTTTCCGGTAAAAGGAATTCATCGAGATTTGATGAAGTTTTCAGTAATCTATCAATTTAGAGTCGATAGTTGCTCTTGAAGTTGGGCGGTAGTTTGGCAAGAGATCACAGGGATGAGGATGACTGCGCCGATACGAAAATATATTTTCCAGATATTTTTATTTGTAAGTGTTTTTTTTACTTTATGCTTAGCTATGGGGCTTTTTTCTCATGATGCTATAAGTCAAGAGAGTCGAAAGAGCGCTACGATTGTTAGGACATCTACCCCACCAACACTTGATGGGAGACTACATGAACCTGTATGGGGTAATGCCCTGGTTATAGATGATTTGCATCAATATGACCCTATTGATCATGGCGAGCCTTCGGAACACTCTGAGTTTTATCTTCTCTATGATGATGAGAATCTTTATATTGGCGCACGTCTTTTTGATAACAATCCTAGTGGTATTGCAGCTCGTCAGCTGATTCAAGGTCAATCAGTTGAGGCAGATGATCGTGTTGAGTTGATCATTGATCCCTTTAATAACATGAGGTCAGGATATAAATTTCAAGTTAATCCTAATGGAGTAAGATATGACGGGGTTTTTGAAGGTCCGATTCGAGTTAATCCGGATTGGGATGGTATCTGGTATGCCGAGTCTGCTGTTGATGATCAAGGTTGGACTAGTGAAATTGTAATTCCATTTAAGACGCTGAATTTTAATCCTGAAAGTTCAGAGTGGGGATTTACTATTGGTAGGGGAATACCCCGCAAGACTGAAAAGATCGCATGGACATCTTTTGATAGGGCCATCAATCCTGGCGTTACAGGAATTCTGAGAGGTTTTTCTGGCATACAACAGGGTAAGGGCTTAGATATTGTGCCGACGATCAGTATGGCAACTAATCGAGATTATGTGACGGTACTGGACGATAATGCGATAGATCCAGCATTGGATGTTTTCTATAACTTTACGCCATCACTCACTGGTGTACTCACACTAAATACGGACTTTTCTGCTACAGAAGTAGATGACAGGCAGGTGAACCTCACTCGTTTTTCCTTATTCTTTCCAGAAAAACGTGATTTTTTTCTTCAGGATAGTGATATTTTTGATTTTGGACCGGTTCAGAGAAACTTCGGCGGTATGGGTAGGAGTGGAATTCCCTTTTTCTCACGCCGCATTGGTTTGAGTGATGCAGGTAATCCAGTAGATCTAAATATAGGCGGTAAAATTACTGGTCGTGCAGGTCCTTTGAATATTGGATTGCTCGCTGTGGAGCAAGCAGGTTACCAAGGCAAAGATGAGTTTGTAGCTGAGACAGATCTGTTTGTAGGTCGAATATCAGCAAATATTTTTGAAGAATCAACTGTTGGAGCGATTTTTACTGAAGGGGACCCACGCTCTAATCTTAATAATTCAATGGCAGGTGTGGATTTTCGTTATCGCAATACTAAATTATTATCAGGACGTTCAGTTCAGGCTGCTGCTTGGTACCAAGAGTCTGATAGTTATGGAGTAACAGCCGATCAATCTTCTTGGGGAATGGAATTTGAACTTCCATCAAGTGAGGGTTTGTTTTCTCGTTTTGAATATGAGGTTATTGAAAAAAACTTTAATCCCGCACTTGGTTTTGTTAATCGTTCAGGTTTTGAGCGTAAGAGGGTTTGGGCTGGTTATAGGCACCGCCCAGTTGGGCATCCATGGATTAGGACCATCATGACTTTTGCCGCGTTTGAGCAATACCATCATGATAAAAACGGTAGTCTAGAGTCTCAAAATCTTTTTTATAGGCCGCTTCGTATAGAAAATAATAGTGGTGATACATATAGCACAATGTTCAGAGATCAGACGGAAGTTTTGTTGGAACCATTTGAGATATCAGAAGGTATTTTTCTCCCGACTGGAAGTTATGAATATAAAAGTTATGAGCTTGAGTTTGAGGGTGCACCGGAACGGACTTTATCTCCAACATTTCTGCTTGGCACGGGTGAATTTTTTAATGGTGATCGCTCTGTCATAGAGGGTGCTTTAGACTGGCGGCCTAGTAGCCGGTGGTTTTTAGGGGTTGGTTATCAATACAATGATATTTCATTGCCTGTGGGAGATTTTTCTACACGTGTGATTCAAGCACGAGCAAATTTGGCGTTTAATGCTAGGTGGTCATGGATGAATATAATCCAGTATGACAATGTTTCAGATACGGCAGGAATAAATAGCCGATTGAGGTGGCATCCAGAAGCAGGGGAGGATCTTTACATTGTCTGGAATCATGAATCAGCTGCTTTAGCTGCCTTTCGAAGATTAGAGTCGCGTGCGGCAGAGTTCAGTATTAAATACAGTCGAACCTTTCGTTTCTAGAAATTATTTAATCAATAGCAAATTTTTAGCTATCTTTTTTATTTGATATCTTTGTTAATCAGGAAGGTATTCCTTAGCTAGAATAAAGCTTAAATCAACATTTACTGATTGTCAGTTTCTAAAAAGTTTTCGAACTGACTGAAATCTAAATAATCACCTGAGCAGCTTATTTCACTAAGTTCCCAATGTGCAGGTGCTAAACGGTAGTAGAGTGTTTCAGCAACCCATGGCTCCGACAGTGCGATAGGATCTTCCATTATGATTTCTACTTCTAAGTTCATATTATCTATACGGCGAAAAATCTCAGTTACAGTTAATTGATCGCTATGTTGATAACCAGACCTATCAATCCAAGTTCTTTCATCGATTCCCACTGTTGTAATTGTAAAAGTAGTGTCATTTTCCCATTGACCAATAGAATGACCTAGCCAGAGAGGAATCGGGTCCTCAGGATGTTCACGACCATCCGTGAAAACTCGTCTTATAGTGTGATCGTATTCATAAAGAATAATCATCTGTCTATCTGTATAGACAATTTCAAATGGATATGGGTGAAAGTAGACTCGCGGTACACCAGGGGGATAGCAGCGAGTCAGTACAGGATCATTTGTATCTGAAAGAGAATAACCACCAGCATTTGAATTTCGTGATTCTGAGAATTTTTCCTGTCCCCAGGAGGTTACTTCAGGTGGATTAGGAGTCCAAGTCGAGTTGCTGTAGAACTCACCTTCTGGTCTAAGCCGCGTCCAAACACCCGATAGATCTCGTGCAGGGGGCGGACCATTTTCCAAAGGGCTTATTTCAGCGGGTGTTCCAGTGCCAAATTGTGCATGGCTAACGGTAAGCACAGATAGTTGTAGTAATACTATGCCGAAAAAAAAGATTTTCTGAATCACCTGACTCATTGAATTGTATCCAGTTGAATTAATAGTTATTCCTCATAGTATACTTATGTATATTGTAAGAACGTTCGTTCGGGGGAATTGACAATGAAAACATATTATTTTTCAGGGCTTTGTTTTAGGCGATTTTTTTGTCTTATAACCGCATTTATTTTAGCAGCATGCGCTGGTGCTCAAGAAGAGCCAGAACGTTCTATCGTAGAAATAGGAGAGGATCTTTATCGTGCTCAGAACGGTGGACATTACACTGTTTTTCTAGTTACAGATGAAGGAATTATTCTTTCTGATCCTATTAATACTGATTTTTCTATGTGGCTGAAGACAGAACTAGATAATCGTTTTGGTATGCCTGTGAGATACGTTCTCTATAGCCATCATCACTGGGATCATGCAAGTGGCGGGAGCGTTTTTGAAGAAACGGCTCAATTTGTAGGCCATGAAAATATGCTTGGCCAACTTGCCATGCCGTCAGCGGATACTGCTTTACCAGCAGATGCCGCAGGGATGGATTCGAATGGTAATGGTCAGCTAGATCAATCGGAAGCGAGTGGTTTTTATGGCGCTCAATTTTCTTTATTTGATGAAGACAGTAATGGCGTAATCAATGGAGCAGAGGCAACTCGTGGAGCCCTCAAAGATGTCGTAGCTCCCGGCTTAACGTACAGAGATCGTTTGACAGTTACTTTAGGTGGTAAGAGTGTAGAACTTATCTACACGGGAAATATGTCTCACACTGATGATATGAGCATCATTAGGTTTGATGATCCTGGTGCGATTTTTGTGGTGGATTGGATTAGTTTAGGCAGAGTTCCATTTAGAACCTTATTTGTCAGTAATCGCATGACTCAAGGCAGTGGAATGCTTGACTCTTGGCTTAATGCAATTCGTATGGCTGAACAGCTAGATTATGAGGTAGCCTCTGGTGGTCATGGGATTGTAGGTGATAAATCTGATGTCACTGCTTTCAGACATTATCTTGAGGAAATGAGAGAACAGGTAGCTGAGGCTATTGCTATGGGTCAATCCTTAGAAGAAATGCAGGCATCTATTTTAATGGAGCCGTATTCCGACTGGATCAACTATGATGGACATCGAGTCCAAAATGTTCAGGGAATGTATGACATGTTAATCCAGTAGAGATGGGGGTAGCTTATTTTCTGAAAAATTCAGCTAATTAATTGCCTGGACTATCTCCTCCACGTGCGTCCGGAGCATCATTTTGGGGCAATTTAGAAATGAGCAGGTCTTTTATATCTTTGATTTCTGGTTCTTCTGTTAGGTTAAACCACTCGTTTGGGTCTGTTTCCAGATCATAGAATTCGTCTGAGCCATCAGAGTAACGAATATAGCGATAGTTACCTTGGGTAACAGCATGGTTGCGATAGCCATGGGTAGTGATGACTGAGCGATCCCATTCCAACTCTGGGTTTTGGAGGATAGGCACTAGGCTTTCCCCCTCAACATGATTAGGTGTTTCAAGCCCGGAAAGTTCTGTAAGCGTTGGATAAATGTCCATAAGAGAAACAGTAACGTTGGAACGAGAACCGGGCTGGGTGATGCCAGGAGCGACTATAATCAGCGGAACCCGCGTGGACTCATTCCAGAGAGTATGCTTGCGCCAACGGTGTTTTTCTCCTAAGTGAAATCCATGATCTGACCATAAGATTATTATGGTGTTATTTTGGCGGCCGCTTTGTTCGAGTGCATCGAGTATATGACCTAACATCGTATCTGCAAAACTAATGCTGGCGAGATAAGCACGAACACCTTCTCGCCAAAGTCCTGCTTCTATTATCCAATCATGCATTTTCATGGGAGGCATAGAAATAATAGATTGGGCTTCTAACTGTTTTGCATAATCGGACAAATCATCAAGATCACTTTCCAAAAATGGTGGAAGCTCTATTTGATCTAATGGATACAGATCAAAGTATTTTTGAGGCAAGTACCATGGAAGGTGGGGTCGATAGATACCTACCGCATTGAATTTTGGGTTTGGACTAGGTTCAAGTATTTTATCTATAGACCATGCTGTAACTTGTCCATCACCCATAGCTCGATCATCTGCTGCAACAGCCCCCCAATCAAAATTTTGAGAAATAGGATTGCCGTTAGCAGGTCTATCATGAGGTCGAATTTCATCTGGGATCTGGCGCTCAAGGGAAGGATAGTAAAAGTCCCAGGCATTAGTATCGTTGAATCCAAAGTATGCTGGGGTATTGTATGTTGAGCTATGAAAAAGTTTTCCGGCTCCAACTGTCTGATACCCTGCATCACGAAAATACCTTGGGATGGTTTGAATATTTCGATATTGCTCCAGAGTACGCCAGTCTGGCTGATTCATATAAACACCGGAATTTGATGGATGAATTCCGGTCATCAGGGCAGTACGAGATGGATTACACAGGACAGCTGGTGATCTGGCATTAGTAAAAACGATACCCTGGTCTGCCAATCGATCCATATTTGGAGTTTGGGCTTGAGGATGCCCGGCAAGCGGTCCAACCCAGTCATTCAGGTCGTCAATAGATATGAAAAGGATGTCTGGGTGTTCGCTAGGCTGACCGAACCCCAGTAATGGATTAAGTAGTGCAGTCGTCGCTATTGCTAGAAATAATCTCCACATTTTCAGTATCAGTCAGTCCTCTTAAATTGCTTTTTCTATGGCATTTCCTAGCTCTTCAGTATTAGCAGTGCCGCCCATATCTCTAGTTAGACACTTTCCTTCGCGTAGCACATTTTCAACTGCCGTCATAATGTCATCATGCGCTTCTTGGTGTCCCAGGTGCTGTAGCATCATGGCACCTGCCCAAATTGTTCCAATAGGGTTAGCAATTCCCTGGCCAGCAATGTCTGGTGCAGAGCCGTGCACAGGCTCAAACATTGAAGGATGTTCTTTTTCAGGATTCATATTTGCAGAGGGAGCTATGGCTATAGTGCCAGTACATGCAGGTCCTAGATCAGAAAGTATATCGCCAAAAAGATTGCTTCCC
>Ga0114933_10004691_pt1 | contig 12659 bp, 10 predicted proteins | sample 4SBtaG_FD_89691 | JGI IMG/M metagenome (GOLD analysis project Ga0114933, IMG submission 89691) | Deep subsurface microbial communities from Kolumbo volcano to uncover new lineages of life (NeLLi) - 4SBTROV12_W25 metaG | ecosystem: Environmental > Aquatic > Marine > Volcanic | place: Kolumbo...
GCAATCTGAGCGTTGTGTCCGCAGGCGTGGGCAGCCCCTGTCTCTGAATCGGCAAATGGATGATCGGGAATTCTAAGACTATCCAACTCGCCGATCAGTGCCAGTGTCGGTCCTGTAGCGCCACCGGCAATTGTTGCCTTGACCCCGGTAATGGCGAGCCCGGTCTGCGTCTCCAGGTCAAGGTCATTCAGCGTACGGGCGACCAGTTGTTCGGTTTTAACTTCCCGGAAGCCGGTCTCCGGATTTCGAAGGATAGATTCACCAATCGCGATGATGTCATCCCGTCGGGCATCTATTTCCGCACAGGCCTGGGTCTTGAGTTCTGCAGCTTTAGTCATGAGAGAGAGTATCCATTGTTTACAGGGATGCTTCATATAACCGGTAGTGTGTTTCTGACATGCCCATATCGCGATATACCGACTGTGCGCCTGAATTGTCTTTTTCTACATAAAGGCGAATGCCGCAAACGTCATCCTCACTTTGTGCAAGTTCACAAACATGCTCATAAAGTGTTCGGAATGCACCGCGACGGCGTTGTGCTTTGATGACATAGACACTTTGTATCCACCACCACAGGCCGTCTCGCCAGTCACTCCACTCCTTTGTGATCATCAGTGCGCCGATGACTGCTTTGTCGTATTCCGCGACTAGATAAAATCCATGTTCCGGTTGTTGAAAAAGCCGCGTAACGCCCGCGAGTACTGTGGATCGATCCAGCGGATGATCCTCGGTTTCCAGCGCCATGGCGATGTTAAACTCGGTTAGTGTCGGTGCGTCGGTTGCCGTGGCTCGACGTACGGTAATTCTGGGTGGCTTCATCGTTGTCAGATTTGTCTTAGAGTTGGGTCAGTGGAGTCATCGACACTAGATATATCATAATTGACAGGCGAGACAGGTAATCTTTGGGGTAAATGGAATGAATGAATCAATCAAAAACGTGTCATTTATCGGACTCGGAGTTATGGGTTATCCGATGGCAGGGCACCTCTTAAAGGCGGGCTATAGTGTTCGTGTTTACAACCGCAGTAAAGATAAAGCAAGCAAATGGGTTGAGGAATACGGTGGCGCCCAGGCGGATACGCCGGCCGAAGTTGCCAGCGGGGCGGACGTGGTTTTTGCCTGCGTTGGTAATGACGATGACATCCGTTCGGTGACTATCGGGTCGGACGGTGCTTATTCGGGTATGGCAGCCGGTGCTTGCTTCGTTGATCACACAACAGCTTCGGCTGAGGTGGCGCGGGAACTGTCAGCCCAGGCTGATGACTTTGGATTCAGTTTTCTCGACGCGCCGGTATCCGGTGGTCAGGCGGGTGCAGAGAACGGTATCCTGACTGTCATGGTTGGCGGTGAACCCGGTCCATTCGATCGCGTGAAACCGGTGATTGACAGTTATGCCCGCGCTTGTCAGTTGATGTGCCCGGTCGGAAATGGACAGCTTACAAAGATGGTCAACCAGATTGCGATTGCCGGACTCGTACAGGGTCTGTCTGAAGCGGTGAATTTTGCAGACAAGGCCGATTTGGATGTTAAGCAGGTGCTCGATGTGATCTCAAAAGGAGCAGCCCAGTCGTGGCAGATGGAAAACCGGGGCGTGACGATGTGCGAAGATAAGTTCGAGTTTGGGTTTGCGGTGGATTGGATGCGAAAAGACCTTGGCTTGTGTTTGGCTGAGTCCAATCGTAACGGTGCGCTCCTACCGGTTACCGCACTGGTCAATCAATTTTATGCCTCAATCAAGGCGCGTGGTGGTGGCCGCTGGGATACCTCGAGTCTGATACGCTTGCTCCGTCAAACCTGAGACTACGAATTACCCTTCAATGTCCTGCGGGTCTGAACCGGATCTGTTGGTGGAGTAAATCATGAAAGCAGTCAGAATCAATCTTTATAGCGATACACAGTCCCAACCCACTCTTGCGATGCGCGAAGCTATGGCATCAGCAGAGGTCGGTGATGAGCAGCACCGACTGGATCCGAGCGTCAACAAGCTTTGCCATGAGGTCACAGAACTTCTAGGCAAGGAGGACGCCCTGTTCCTGCCGTCCGGCACGATGTGTAACCAGATTTCATTGGCGGTTCACTGTGGGGCGGGGGATGAAATCATTGCAGATCAGTCTGCACACATCATTAATTATGAAGCCGGTGGTCCGGCTGTACTTTCACGGTCCCTCGTTCGTGCACTCGATGGCGACTGCGGTGTTTTTGATGGGGAAGATGTTCAGAAAGCGATTCGGCCCAATTCCTATCATGCGCCAAGGTCCCGCCTGGTCGTTGTGGAGCAGACATCGAACCGAGGTGGTGGGGCCATCTGGCCGTTGTCGACGCTTCAGGGTGTTGCGACCGTCGCGCGTGAACATGGTCTGAACATGCACATGGATGGTGCACGGCTGATGAATGCGGTCGTGGCCTCCGGCGTCTCGGCGACGGATTTTGCGGCGACGGTCGATTCGCTGTGGCTCGATCTAAGCAAAGGTCTGGGTTGTCCAGTCGGAGCTGTGCTTGCAGGTACCCATGAATTTATCGATGAGGCATGGCGTTGGAAGCATCGCGTGGGTGGGGCAATGCGACAGGCTGGAATCGTAGCCGCTGCTGGCAGCTGGGCGTTGGCGAATCATGTTGAGCGCCTGGCAGAAGATCATAACAATGCCCGGCAATTTGCCAAGCGTGTATCAGAGATTCCGGGTATTCATCTGGTGAACGAAGACGTGCAGACCAATCTTATCTTCTTCGATGTTTCAGGATCACAGTTGCCTGCCCAGGACATCTCTGCCCGCTTGCGCGAACAGGGGGTATGGATTGGTGCAATCGATAATGAAAGAATGAGGGCCGTCACACACCTCGATGTCAGCCGGGATGATGTCAACGAAGCTGCGGACAGACTGGCCGATGTAATCAACGGATAGCGGTATTGCTGAGCACTTCAGCTTAGGACAGGACAACTGTGACAACATCGTGACGTGTACAGGTCGACTCAAGCTAGTAGGTTTACAGGAGTAGTTAGGTGCGCCAGTTCTCGCGCAGTCTACCGTGGTTCAGGGCCAGCCACTGCAGTGCGATCAGTGTCTTGGCGTTACAGATGTTGCCGTCCTCCAGTAGCGCAAGTGCGTCCGCCAAAGGCCAGCTCTCGGCTTTGATGTTTTCGCCTTCTTCGGCAAGCCCGTGATAACCGCCGACTGCAGATGCGTCAGTACGGCCACAGAACAGGTTGATCAATTCTGAACTGCCGCCGGGGGTGCTGAAGAAACGCCCGATCAACTCCAGTTCTGTGATGACGCATCCTGCCTCCTCCTGGGCCTCCCGGATGGCCACGTCACCGGCAGTCTCACCGGTTTCCATGACACCGGCAACGCATTCGAGCAGCCAGGGATGAGGCCACGATCCAGCCCAAGCCCCGATGCGAAACTGTTCGATCAGAACAATTTCCTGGCGATCCGGGTCATAGGGCAGCACAGCAGAAATTTCTTTCCGGTGCATGACTTCACGATCTAGTACTTTGCTCCAGCCGCCCTGGTAGTGTTCGTGTGAGAGTTTGTATCGGTCTACCTTGAGGTAACCACTGTAGACCGTGCTATGGTCCTGAACTCGAATCCCCAGCGGTGGTCTTTTCCGATTTTCTTCAGACATGGATGTTTTACAGAGGAGGGATTGCAGGCGTGCCTAGTCTGTCTTTCGAGGTCCCGATTACTTTTTCAATACAAAGCGCGATGGCAAGCAGTTTTTCTTCCGCACCGTGGCGTGCCATGATCTGCAACCCAACAGGCAGGCCTGCATTATCCAGTCCGACAGGTAATGTCAGAGCACACAAACCCAGAGTATTGCCGGAGCAGGTGTTGCGCAGCGACATCAGGTTAAGCGGTCCGTAGCGATCGGCCTGTTGAACATCATCGAGCCTGGGTGGGGTGATGGGCACTGTCGGACTTACGATAACGTCGCTGGATTCAAACCTGGAATTTGCACTGAGTTGCAGTTGATTGATATGCCGACGGCGCTTTAGGTATTCCGTTGCCGACATGGAAGCACCACCAAGGATTCGCTGAGACACAAGGGGATCCAGCATGTCGAGCCACTCGGGCATTTTGGTGGACAGTAACTCGTAGATTTCGGCCGCCGTCACGTTGCCGGCATTAAGTAATTCAATGGCAGCGCTGACTTCAGGTAAGTGGACATCTGTCATACGAACTCCTTTCTGGCTGAGTTCGTTTAGTGCGGCCTCTACTGATTCAACAATTCCAGGGTCGCATTCCTCCCACAGTACCGAGTCTCCCCGGCCAATTACAAAATCGCCGGTTGTGCAGTGACTCGCCTGATCAATAAATTCTAGTGCGTGTCCTTGGTGTTCAGGGTCCATGGCTGCAAAGCCAAAAACCGCATCTGCAACGGTGCGCGTCAGAATGCCCGCGGTATCAAGGGTCGGGCTCAGCGGAAAAATGCCCTCCAGTGACCATCGTCCAAAGCTGGTTTTGAGCCCGACGTTGCCGGTCATACTGGCTGGTATCCGAACCGATCCTGCAGTGTCTGATCCCAGCGCAAGCAGGGCAGTGCCCTCCTGCAGGCTGACACCCGCACCGCTGCTTGAGCCGCCTGGCACACGGTGTTCTGCTGAATCCCACGGGTTTCTTGGCGTCCCCCAGTGGCTGTTAACTCCTAAGCCGCCATAAGCGAATTCGACCGTATGGGTCTTCCCAATAAAGACAGCTTGTTGCCTGTTAAGACCGGTGACAACCGGTCCTTGTGTCATCATGCTGTCCGGAATGGAAGCCGGTGATCCGGCGAAGGTCTGTAGGCCGTCGACGTTGTAAAGGTCTTTGACCGATACGGGTATACCTTGGAGAAGTCCATGGTCTTCTCCAGCGGAAAATGATGCATCTGTCCTGGCAGCTGCGTTGCGGGCGTCCTGCGGTTGCCAGTATTTATAAGCACCAAGCGCCGTGTTGTGTTGTTCTATGGCCTGTTCAGTAAGGTCTCCCGCCGTCATGTTGCCACTGCGAAAAGCGGTGTAGAGCTCAAACAAAGACAGGTGCAATGGGTTGCTGGCCACGTTTCCTTACTCCTCGGCAATGCGGTTATGTGGACTGTTCAGCGGTGCTGAAACGGCTGACGCCACCAAATGGGTCAAACTCAAGTCGAGCTGGTTTGTGCCCGGTGTATTGTGCAAACTGTATCAGATCTTGCACAGATATCGTGGTGGTATGGTGATTGTCCAGTGGATGCAGATGGATCACTTCGTGATCAAGCAGCGAGATATCAATAGCGAATTGAACTAAATGGCCAGTGTCATTGATCAGAGCCAGTGGTGAGACAGCACCTGGCGATACACCGAGATGCCGGCCCAGCCTGTCTTCGGACGCGAAAGAAAATCGACCGTTTGAGCCCGTGTACCCCATCGCTGCGGCGAGAGCCTTGAGATTGATCTGGCGGTCTTCATTACAGGTGATGAGCCACATCACGCCTTTCTTGTTGCGCAAAAACAGGTTTTTGGTATAGCCGCCGTGAGGATCGGTTTCGCGCAGGCTTTTGCTCTGGGCCACCGTAAACATGGCCTCATGACGCACCGTTTTGTGCTCTATTTTTAGCGCTGAAAGAAGTTCAAGCAGCGTAATGTAAGAGCATGGCTTGGAACCATCATCAAGCATCATCGATTTGTGACTGATATTCATTACCGTGAGTTCTGAACCAACAGGTGAGCGCTATAATGGCCAGGCGATGGTTGACTGTATGCGTAGCCTCAATTCTGCCACAGACAATGGAGTTTTCTTGCACGATGCCTCAACGAACCACCCGCAGTTCATCAAAGCACAAACCTAGTAAGCCGATTCCGCCCGCGCGAGATCTCGAACGAGTCTTGCTCTCAGACTTCACGGAACGGTCATACCTTAACTATTCGATGTATGTGATCCTGGATAGGGCCTTACCACGTTTGTCCGATGGCTTAAAACCCGTTCAACGCAGAATCATTTACGCAATGTCTGAATTGAGCCTTAATGCCAGCAATAAACACAAGAAGTCTGCAAGAACCGTGGGCGATGTACTCGGAAAATTTCATCCACACGGCGATTCAGCATGCTATGAGGCGATGGTGCTGATGGCTCAGTCGTTCAGTTTTCGCTATCCCTTGATCGATGGGCAGGGGAACTGGGGTTCACAGGATGATCCAAAGTCCTTTGCTGCAATGCGCTACACCGAGGCCAGGTTGTCACGGTTTGCCGATGTGCTGCTGTCGGAACTTGGCCAGGGTACGGTCGACTGGGGGCCAAACTTTGATGGCACGCTGTCAGAGCCCAGAAACTTGCCATCGAGGTTGCCGACCATTCTGATGAATGGTGCTTCCGGAATTGCAGTCGGTATGGCAACCGACATCCTCCCACATAACCTTCGCGAGGTTGTGTCGGCGTGCGTGCGCTTGCTCGAAAACAGTCGGGTCAGTATCGAAGGGCTGACAGAGCATATTCGAGGACCGGACTTTCCGACCGAAGCAGAGATCATCACACCAGTCGAGGAAGTGCTTGAGATTTATAAATCTGGCACAGGATCTATTCGCCAACGCGCCGTGTGGGTGGGGGAAGAGGGTAATATCATTGTGACTGCGCTGCCTTATCAGGTATCAGGAGAACGAATAGTCGAACAGGTTGCCGCACAGATGTCGGCTAAAAAACTGCCTATGGTTGACGACATTCGTGATGAATCAGATCATGAAAATCCGACTCGCCTGGTGATTGAGCCACGGTCGAACAGAGTGGATCATTCAACGTTGATGGCACATCTGTTTGCGACGACTTCGCTGGAGCAGAGTCACCGTGTCAATATGAATATTATCGGCCTTGATGGGAGGCCTAAGGTCTACAATCTCAAGGAGTTGTTGCGTGAGTGGCTTGATTTCCGTCTGGTCACTGTCAAACGTCGACTTCAGTTTCGTTTAGACAGAGTTGTCAAACGATTGCATATCCTTGAAGGGCTGCTCATAGCGTTTCTGAATCTGGACACGGTCATAATAATCATACGCAAGGAGGATAAACCAAAACCTGTGCTGATGCGGCGCTTCAAACTGTCGGAAAATCAGGCAGATGCCATTCTCGATCTTCGCCTGCGCCAGCTCGCTCGACTGGAAGAGATTAAGATTAAAGGAGAAGAAGAAGAACTCGCACGTGAAAAAGATGATCTTCAGAAGATTCTTAAGTCCCGGAAAAATCTGAAACGGGTTGTCCGGGATGAACTGCTTGCAGATGCAGAAGAATTTGGAGATGAACGCCGGTCACCTTTGGTACAGCGAGAAGCTGCCCAGGCGCTGAGTGAAACAGATTTGATTCCATCAGAACCAATCACGGTCGTCCTTTCCGAGAAAGGGTGGATTCGTGCTGCCAAGGGCGCGGATGTTAATCCGCGAGAGTTGAATTACCGTGGTGATGACGGATACCTTCATTCTGCTGTAGGGCGCAGCAATCAGATGCTTCTCTCGATAGACTCGACGGGCAGAACCTATACCATGCCGGCACACACGCTGCCCTCCGCCCGGGGGATGGGCGAACCGGTCAGCAAGCAGTTGAAGCCGCCACAGGGTGCGATTTTCAAAGGTGTCATGATGGGATCTCCTGAGACACAGTATTTGCTGGCGACTGATTCTGGCTATGGATTCGTGGCGCCGCTAGGAGAATTGGTAAGCCGCAATAAATCAGGCAAAGCTGTGTTACGTGTCCGTGACGTTGGCGTTCTGTCGCCTCAACTGGTACATGATTACGAGGATGACTGGCTTGCAGCAGTGACCAGTGTAGGCAGGTTGCTGGTATTTGCGTTGGCCGATCTGCCAGTGATGACCAAGGGTAAGGGAGTCAAGATCATCAATGTTCCGACTGCCCGGTACAAATCGGGTGAAGAGAGGCTGGTTGCTGTAGTCGTTTTCCGTGAGGGTGACAAGTTACGGTTGTACAGTGGCAAGCAGTATATGAAGCTGAAGCCAGCCGATATTGACGTTTACCTAGGATCTCGGGCACAGCGTGGCGGAAATCTGCCGCGAGGTTATCGTCAACCTACTGCGCTGGAAATTGACCGAGGAGACCCCTAAGACGGTTAGTTCTGTTTGCCGGGTTCTGACACGAGAACAACCAGACCACTGCCGACCACCAGCAAAGCACCTGCGATCACCGAGGCTGTGGGCAGGTCGTGAAAAATTACCCAGCCGTAAAATGCAGCCCAGCCCAGTGTGCTGTATTCCAGTGCACCAACCACGTAGACCGGCGCATACTTAAAACCGTTGGTCAGGAAATACTGGCCCCCCAGGCCTATCAAGCCCAACAAGAGCATTAAGGCAAATTCGTTGGCCGATGGTTGAATCCACAGAAAGGGCGCCGCCAAGGCTGAAACAAGCAGAATCAGCGATGAGCCTGTCAGTAGCATTAACTCGGTCGATTCTGAGACCGACATTCGGCGGGTTTGTATAGCGAGTGCCGCAAACATCAAGGAGCCGAACAGCGCTGCGCCAGCGCCTAACCAGTCGACTTCACTGTTGCCGGGCTGCACAATGAATATCACACCAATAAACCCAGTAATGACGGCCAGTATTTGTCGTCCATTGGGGTGTTCTGCAAGCACGAGACCAGACAGCAGTGTCAAGAAGATAGGGTAGGAGGCAAGGATCGATACTGCGTCGACCAATGGCATTCTTGAGATAGCGAAGTAGTAGCTTAAGAACGCGATCAGATTAAAGAACGCACGAAGTATGTGCGCTGCCGGTTTTGTGGTGATTAAACCTTGCCAGCCATGTCGGGCACGAACAGCAAGAAGCATCAAGGGTACGCTGAGAGCACTGCGAATCAACAGCAGCTGTAACAGCGTATAGTCGTCAGACAGCCATTTGATCAGTGCATCCTGGGTCGAAAAGAGCAGGCAGGCCAGTAGCGTATACAGTGCACCACGCCAGTAGCGATTGTCGGGTCTTGCTTGAAGTCCAGCCACTGTCTATGGTGCCCCGTTCTGGTGCCGGTCGCTGAGGTCAGCGGTCGACTGTGCACCACTAAAAGGGCAGTTTCAGTTCAGGCTGAAGTGCCAGAAGCTGGGCGCGGAATTGTTCTTGGATATCGATCAGCTGTTGTTGGTTGTCAGCTTCAAATCGCAGGATCACCGTGGGCGTGGTGTTAGAGGCTCTGGCGAGGCCGAAACCGGTCTCAAAGTCCACACGTATGCCGTCAATGGTGCAGATCTCTCCGGTTGGAAACCACGCGTTCCTGACCAATTGCTCGACCAGTGCGTGGTGTTTCCCTTCTTCCATTTCAAGGCGTAATTCGGGGGTACTGACGAGTTCCGGGATGCTTTTGAATACCGCTGTGGGGGTTTCGTCCTGTGCGGACAGTAATTCACACAGTCGGGCTGCAGCATAGATACCGTCATCGAATCCATACCAGCGTTCCTTGAAAAAGATATGCCCGCTCATTTCCCCCGCGAGTACTGCACCAGATTCTTTGAGCTTTGCTTTGATAAACGAATGTCCGGTTTTCCACATAGTAGGTAGTCCACCGGCTTCTCGGATCGCATCGGGTAGGACCTTGGAGCATTTCACATCGTAGATGATCTCAGCACCGGGATTTCGGGACAGCACATCCCGGGCAAATAGTAGCAGTTGGCGATCGGCAAAAATAATATCACCGGTGCCTGACACAACGCCCAGTCGGTCGCCATCCCCGTCCAGAGCCATACCGAAATCTGCTTTAGTTGCAATAACTGTTTCAATCAGGTCATTGAGGTTTTCGAGTTGGCTGGGGTCCGGGTGGTGATTGGGAAACGTACCGTCTACTTCAGAGAAAAGTTCAGTGACGTCGCACCCGATTTCCTGTAACAACCGGGGCGCGATACTGCCCCCGACACCGTTACCGCAGTCAAGGACCACCTTGAGCGGGCGTTGGAGTGTGATATCGCCAGTGATCCGCGCAGCGTAAGCTTCAATGACTGATTCATAATGATGGGACCCGTTTCCACTGAGCAGGTCTTGTTCTTCAATACGTTTACGTAGCATTTGAATTCGGTCGCCGGCCAAGGTTTCGCCGGCGATCATGACTTTCAGGCCATTGTATTCGGGCGGGTTATGACTTCCGGTGATGGAAACAGCGGAACCTGTCTCCAGATGGTGCGTTGCGAAGTAAGTTACGGGTGTAGGAACCATGCCGATATCAATTACGTCGCAGCCGGTAGAGCGAATTCCCTCTGACAGTGCGGTTGCCAGTGACGGACCGGACAGGCGGCCATCACGGCCGATCACAACGCTTCGATCACCCGCCAGCGTGGCCTCAGTGCCAATGGCTTGGCCGATCTGGTGGGTGACAGTTTCTGTCAGGGATTTATCGACAACACCGCGTATATCGTAGGCTTTGAAGATTTCTTGAGGCAGTTTTGTCATAGGCAGAACAACTGTGGCATGAATTGGCGCCACGCAGTCTAAATCACGATGAGGTGAATGGGGCGTTTATATCACAATGATTTGATGGAAACCTTGAATCTAGAGTTGTTTGTTTGTGCGGCTCGCACAATCGTTCTTCAGCACAGGAAATTCAGGGTGAGAACTACCACCGGTGGATCCTGTGATGGTTGCGATGGGATATGGAAAGTATTCTGTTGCTCTCAGAGTAAGTCTGACCTCAGTTCTGTTGAAAAATATGTTGAGCGTATCCACATACTTCCCGTAGACTGATTCAATTCAGCACAGCGCGCCAGTAGCATGAGAAAAGGATCCAATGCTTGAAACTCGTCGGAATGGTCGGATGCTTGCACCCTGGACCTACACTAGCGAGGAGTTGTGTGAACTCGAGATTGATCATATTTTCCGGCATCAGTGGATATTGGCTGGACATATATCTGAACTGACCCAAACGGGAGATTATCTAACTTTTGATCTCGCCAACGAGCGGGCTGTACTGGTCAGGGATGAAAGTGGTGAGATTCATGCTTTTCACAATGTCTGTCGCCACAGGGGATCTCGTGTGGCTCCGGATCGACAGGGTAACTGCGGTCATGTGCTTCGTTGCCCTTTTCATGGTTGGACATATCAGCTGAATGGAACGCTGAAGAGCGTGCCCAGGCCTCAGGGCTTTCCTGAATTGAAAAAAGATCATAATGCGCTGGTGCCTATAGATTTGGAAATATGGAATGGCTTCATATTTATCTGTTTTGAAGGCGCACAAGGCCGGTCTGTAGCCAATCAATTTGGTGTTATCAGCGGAAAAATCACGCCATACCAATTAGAAGAAATGGTGCCCTGGGGGGCCGAGTATGATGAAGTGGTGGATTACAACTGGAAATTCTTTCACGACGTAGACAACGAGGGTTACCACGTGCCAGTTGCGCATCCAGCGCTGCAGGAACTCTATGGGCGAGACTACTGTGACAGTTATCTGGGGAATATTCCGATGACCACGGGTGTCGTAGATGATCATCCGGCAAGCAGTTGGAGTGTCGCACGTTATAAGTCACTGCTTCCCAGACAGGCGCATCTGCCTGAGGAAAATCAGCGTTTGTGGCTTTATTTTGGTCTTTTCCCCAATACCGTGATCTACTTCTATCCGGAAAAAGCGGGCTTTTACATGTCACTGCCGCAGGGGGCGGCGACTACCCGGGTCATCAGCCGTGAGTACCGGCTCCCCGGCGAAAACCGCGAGCTGGCGGCGGTACGATATCTCAGTGGGCGCATCGATCAAATCACCGGGCGTGAAGATCACGACCTGGTGCGTCGGCTGCAGGAGGCAGCCCACACCAGCGTATTCCCGATGAATAACTTGTCGGACCTGGAAGACGGTGTCCTTCAGTTTCACCAGCAGTTAAAGGCCTTGGTTCCTGTAATGTCGCTTGAGGCCTCCCCGGCACCGGGCACCCTTGCCGACGTTAATACCACCCTGCTCAACAGTAGTAGCTAACGACTTTGCGATTGAGCACAATGCGGAGATCCCGATGACTAATTCAGATTTTGTCCCTACTGATGACCTATCGACCATTCGTGAAATGGATGAACATGTTGTACATCCCTGGGAGTCTTTTGATCGACCAAATACAAGTCGTACGATTATTGATTCAGGTGCAGGAGTGTACGTTTACGATGATCAGGGAAATCGATTGCTGGACGGACCAGGCGGTATGTGGTGTGTCAATGTGGGTCACGGCCGCCAGGAGATTGCCGATGCAATCGCTGATCAGGCCGCTCAATTGTCTTATACCAGCCCATGGAGTCATCCAACAGCACCGGCGGCACGATTAGCTGATCGGCTGTCAAGCGTCGCACCTGGCGATCTTGATCATGTTTTCTATACCACAGGAGGTTCTACAGCAATCGATTCTGCACTTCGATTTTGCCTGTTCTACAACAACGTACTTGGTCGCCCTGAGAAAAAACAGTTTATTACCCGTCATGATGCCTATCATGGCAGCACTTATCTTTCTGCTGCTGTGTGCGGTAAGTCGCGTGACAAGAACTGGCTGGACACGCAGCTCGACCAGGTTCATTTCGTATCTTCTCCAAACAGCTACCGCAGTGCCGGGGGTCTGGATGAGGCGGCTTTCTGCCGGAAACTCATCGCTGAACTGGAAGCAAAAATTCTTGAAGTTAAGCCGGAACGTGTCGCCGCATTTATTGCAGAGCCCATACTGGCATCAGGCGGCGTGATCGTGCCCCCGACGGGCTACCATGCTGC
>Ga0114933_10004692_pt1 | contig 12656 bp, 27 predicted proteins | sample 4SBtaG_FD_89691 | JGI IMG/M metagenome (GOLD analysis project Ga0114933, IMG submission 89691) | Deep subsurface microbial communities from Kolumbo volcano to uncover new lineages of life (NeLLi) - 4SBTROV12_W25 metaG | ecosystem: Environmental > Aquatic > Marine > Volcanic | place: Kolumbo...
CTCGTGAATGATATATAATCATATACTCAACAGCACAATCACCATGCCACGATTTTCGTTTATTTAATTCTTCTCCAATATAATCATTCCTACCTTTGAATATATCTTCTCCACACCAACGACATCTACCTTTCTTTATAGTCCAATAGTATTTAGGTTTAGGTGGTTGTCTGAAATTACCATCCCACTTTTCTTTTCTCTTACCAAATGTTTTCTTATGTCTTTTAGTCCAACCACTTAAAGGCCTTCCCATTTACCATTCCTCTCGTCTACCAAAAGTATTCTTCTCTATTCTCTTTTTCAAGTGCCGTTTATACCACCATAGGAAATATATCTTTTGTATTCTGTCTATTAAATAAGTAACCATATCAATATAATAATCCAAGCTAATGGATCTAACCATTTCTCTTTAAACCTAATCCACTTAGTCATTGTATCTCCTAAATAGATTATTCAATTTTATCATATCCTCTTTAAGAAAAAAGTTCTCGTGAGTAATTCCCATCTCTTTAATTTCGTCTGTCAATTCTTTTACATACTGAACATCTTCGTTATATCGTCTAGCTGGCATAGAGTCTATTGGTAATTGATTATTTATCTTTTCCCAATTATCCATAGCGATTTTTAGAACCCTTAGTTTATTCTTTGGTTCACCATCAATCTCTATTAATACATTGCCTACATTAAATTTAGTCATATCTGATCTTACTAATAAAAACCCATATAAGTCAAGTAAAAAAACGCATATAAAAAGAAAACGACTCTCGTTTTACGCGTCCCGTCTGCGACGGAACGTTACTCTACTACCACAATTGAGCCGTTATGTGTGTTAATTGAACTTTTCTTAAACCTTAAATTTTCTAATGCCGTTGAGACTATCTTTTTCATCATAAGTGAATTACCCGTTATAACTCTTATAGGGAAGTTACCCATGTTATAGTGTAGTAATAACTTATTCTCTAAGTCATCCTTTACTTCCTCGTGAGTTAAGCCGTGTAAATCAATCTCTACCATTTCTTATCCATTCCACAAAAGTCGCCGTTATCACATTTAGATTTAGATACATCTTTTATTAAACTTCTCAACTTATCCAATACTTGAGTTCGTGAGCCGTTAGACTTAATATCTTCTTTTATCTCTATCAATCTACTTACTAACTTTTCCATTTGATAACTCGTTTAACCAAATTATATAATGTCTTACCTTTGAACCTAATGTCATATCATTAGGGTGGTCTTTAACCATTTTCTGTATTACTTGTAGTGGTGTTTTCATAATAATTTTCTACTCCTACTTGACATATAATACAAGGACAATCCTCATACACATCTGGGTCATCATCATAATCATATTCTATAAATTCATTAAGTGTTCTTACATCAGTAGAACCACCATATGTGTATAACCATATCATGTATATATGTTCTAATTGTTTCTCTGAGTAATCCTTGTGAGAAAGGCCTGTCGGCCTATTTTTCTTTTCCATCAGGGTCATCCCAATATCTTTCTATTTTGTTATGTATGGGTTTTGGTATTGTGGTGGTGGGGAAGTAATCTTGTAAATCCAAGTCATCCGCACACACATCATCTCCCATATGGTCAATACCATAATTTTGATAATCTTGTATATATTTTTGTATATCTCTTGAATCAATACATAACCCAGTCAATGATTCTCTTGGTCTAATACGCTTGTATTTCTCATTGTCTTTTTGAATCCGTCTGAATATGTACTCTCCAAGTAGATTTAGATTATTTATATCCATACATATATAAGTAGTGAAGAGAATGATAAAACGACATAAAAAAATAGTGTCAAACTATCTCCATTGAGGTCCAGTATATCTTCTTACTTTTTTAATTCCATTATCCAACCATATGGTTTCTGCACTATTATGAATCAAACAATAAAGGGTTTTATCCACAATGGGTTTGGAACGATATAAGTGTTTAGTTCCCAATGGTTCTATTAGTTCGTGATAATCCACAACACCATGTTTTATTGAATGGGATTGAATTGGAGCACTTGTACAACCGATTATACGAAACATAATCCATCCCAATGTAAAGAACAATATAAAACGATAATGGTTCTTCATATCAAATCCTTCTTTTTAAGGAAGTATTGCTTATCAAAACGATTGGTAGAAATCTTTTTACCTTAGACCAACGAATCTCATCTAATTTTTCTCCATTCTTATCCCACTTAGTTTCCAACCCATCTTGTTTCCCATCGAGTTGATTTTCTATATGTCGTTTCTTTTGTCCATTTTCATACCACTCTGTAAATGAACCTTGTTCTCCACCATCTTTCCAATTCTTTTCACTTTTTATCTGTCCATTAGACCACCAACATCTTGATATACCATCTTGTCGTTTAAGAGTTTTATTCTCATAAACATCACGAGAAGGTAATGGAGTGTCGTCTATGTATTTCCACTCATACCTAAGATTACCATTTTTAAAGTATCCTCTAAACCAACCCTCACTATAATCAATTCTAAAAGTTTGACCATCATCTTGATTCTTTAAAATTGTTACGATTCTGTCAAAATGACATTTCATTATATATCTCTTTATTGTTCTTCATAATGATAAATATGGTAAATATAATTTATCTCGTTAGAGATAGAATAAATGTATCAAGAGCTATAGCCGTAAAAATTGACCTCGATATGCACACCAGTCAGAGCCTGTGACAAAATGTCAGCTATTTTTGGGTTCACGACAAACTATACCCCCCGATCGATTTGTCTGTCATTGTGTCAGTTTGGTGAGCGTTTTATTTTTTATCGTTTATATAGCATAGGGAATGAGAGAGCCGTAGTTGAACAATCATCAGAGCTACGAACTCTCTCTGGGTGTGTTGTGTATATCTTTAGTCCATGAACCAATCAGATGAATCATCTAACTCATCAAACGATGTATCCATATCTAAACCATCTGTTCCATTGGTTACATCACCTAACAAGTAATCTATATAGTCTGAATTAACAGGTTCCGTCATGAACTCATCATTGTCGTTCATCTCTTGGAAGTATTTCAGAGCTTCATCTGAATAGGTTATCTTGGTATTTTTCTTATCTTTTATCATACTGGAATATACTAATAAAATTATATCAATGTCAAGTACTTTCTTTACTTGAGGTAAAAATTATTTAGCTTACGGCGGAGTAATTGTTCAAGTAATCCCTTTCCAACTCATCCATCAAGTTAGCTTGTCCTTCTTTACTCATCCAATTCAACCTATGGAACTTACCATCCACCCACATATCCACCACTTTAATCAGTTTGGTTAAAGAAGATAAAACATATTCAACCTTAACAATAGTAGGAACATCAGTAACTCCACCATTATAGGTTCTTTTTGTATAAACATAAGTCATTTAGACTCCCTTTTATTAAATATTATTTAGTTTACGGCGGAAATTATATACCCATTGACCTCATGTATTTAACTCCACCGAGTAAATACAAGTAGATCCCGAGTCCAATTCCCAAAACTTTTAGTATTATCATTATTTCCATACTTGATCATACGACAAATATATGAGAAAGTCAAGGCTTTTTTTCAATTATTTCCGTTTTTTTACAAAAAAGATCCCATAAGATCCCGGTGATTGGTGGCCGATTGTATAGGCAACACTTCTCAACATACCGATCTTACGACAAAATAATGAGAAAGTCAAGCTATTTTTAGCTTATTTTTGTGTCTTGTTGAGTCTCAGTCTCAATAATAGGGAAAACTTAGCTAAATAAATGTAATATATTGTATCTATATCAAGGTGAAGTTGGGAATCCAGCCGTTAAATGAATATTTTATATCGAAATACTCTGTCAAAATGACACTAATGACACCAAACCCCAGTAAAACAGGTCGTGGCAAAAAAAATCTGTCATAAAGACAGACGAGTAGGGTAGTTAAAGAATAGTGGTAGTATTGATAGGGTTAAGTGTGGGTTGAAATGGGTTAGAATGTGTAACCAAACCTATTGGTAGGTAAATTATTTTTATCGTTACTTCTTCATATATCGTATCATCCATCTCCAATATAAGATACATAAAATCAGTAATATAATATCAAGTCCATGTAGAGTAATTTCCATTGTATTTTACACAATGAAGGTATGTGTCATCTTGTAATATAAATAGGATATATATAGAAAAAGGATATATTTATTGACATGGGAAAATTCGTATTAAAACCAGAACACTTAGTTAAACTTCAATCTTTGATAGAAAGAAATCTTGATGGGTTTAGTCGTGGTGAATTTGAAAAGGAAGAAGTTCGTAAAACAGTTTCTAAGGTTATTGTGTCTCAATTTAAAAACTATTTAAAAATATATTAGTTATGTTTGATGATAAGATAAAAGAAAAACTTTTAATCTTGTTGGTTATTGTTATTTTGAGTGTTTCATTTATTATTCATATACCAGAATATATAGAAGTTTGGAATAAATAATCTATCTACATGGCCGTAAAACCTAACTCAACACTCTTTATTCGTAGATTGGCCGTAGGACTTCCCCCCAAATGATTGACAAAACACTAATCTATATAACCATTGAATGATTGATAACAATGTAATCAATATCAGAATACTATATAACATCATTTATAATTCTCTCTATTATCATGAGTAATAATAAAAACATCATTACTTGTTCTATAGAGGTTACTTGGAACAACTGATTCCACATTGATTTCCCTCACACTCTTTATTCATTTGAAATTGTCCCCACGCGAACCACACCACACTTAACATAATAATAATCATCACACCTTCATGTTTTGAAGGTAATTGAAACTTTTTTTTAGTTCCAAATCGTTGTTTTAATTTTCTCTTTGACTTTACCATATATCTTTATCTATTTCCTTTTGAAATCTATACACACAATACCCAAACAACACCATAACCATTATATCTACCATACTTGGAATATTCACATTTTTCTCCTGAGTTACTTATTATTAAATAAGTCTTAATCATCCATTCCCTTTTTCCACTTAAACAACCAATCTAATAAAATCAATTCTATTTTCTTTGGTAAGTCGTGTTTAAGACATATATAAATAGTCATTGCAATTATTAAATGGTTTGTATGTGGGTTGGGTGGAATAGATATTTCCAATCCAATCAATACACAAATCACAAATTGTAATGTAATCATAATACTTTTTTTATCAAGTTTCACGGCGTCATTCCTTTCTATTGGTATATGGTTCATCAAGTTCTACTTGATATGTATGGTGGTGGTTCGTTGTGTTGGGTTCTCTCTCGATTCACTTTGTTTAACAAAGAATAATTATCAAAACAACACAATATAGTGAACGGGTCAAATAACCAAGATGACCAATTCTCACCCACCCCCATCAATTTAACGACTCAACAAATCCCAATGTTCAATATTTGATTGGTGAATCGTAGTTAAACGGAAGTTCCTCCTCAAAGTCACCTCCATACGGACTATGCTCCACAACATACTTTTGTCTCTCAATACTCTCTTGTCTTTCATCACTATTATCATTCGGTGTCCAATCATCGACCAATGGAATTTCTTTCTTTGTTAGAAAACTTATTCCTATGGTCAACATATTAACCACGAATTTCAAGGCAGTGATAACAATCGATAAAATAGCTATTAAAAATCTCTTTATCATCCCATATCCTAAATTGACCGAAATCGGATTGAGAACGGAGCCACCTTGAGAATCTTTGATTCGAAAGGTCTCTCGTTCACAACGATTGGTCGGTTACTAAGTGTGGGTGTCACGCGTAGTCATCGTCACGCGTCTTTTTTCACCCTTTCTTTTATATAAGTAGTGTAGAACTTAATTTATATATACATATTTACAAAGTCAATCCATCTTGTTTATTCAATAGACTGAATCTATACGAACTAACAAAGTCACTCCATGATGATCCTGGTCCCGTATTGTCTGATGAAATGAAATCTCCACCACAATATATTAAACTAAATAAATCTACTATATCACGGCGAATTTTCATATCTTCTATCTTATCCAATGTATCATGATGTTCATCTTCATCATACTTAATAGTTTCTAAAATTTTTCCTTCTTTATCTAATACCTTTGACCAACCTGGATTACGATTATCTTGATAAGTATTTGGTAATAACCCACTAAAATCCTCTTGTAATATATCTCTGTAATCAATTATATCAAAATCATTATATAACTCTGATACCCATTGATTCTCATCCCTAAAATCAGGTAAATATGGCCCTTGACCGGGTTCTTCATAAGTACAATCCGTACTAAGATAGAATGGATTTCCTCTAAATAATTCCATTGTTTTTCTAACTTGTTTCATTTTCATATCATAATCAAATCTTGGAATGGTTATACGAGAATTATATATGTTAGTATCTATAACTGGCCAATGTCGTATGTGAATACCTATTCTATCCGATACTTTGTCTTGTATTTTCTTTTTGAACTCTTTATTTTTTAACTCTATTAAGTGTAACGAATGACCAAATGTAGGAAGTTTTGATGTACTCCATTCCCAATCATTTTCATCGTCCATATCGTCTTTTATATAATAACTCTTATTAGATTCTATTTCCTTTAACCAACCACGAATAACCACATTGTGTTCATCTTCGTCTTGAGTAACATCCAACTTTTCTAAATTTTGTAATTGATGATATATTCTTACCGAAGATTTAGTGTATGGAAAATCAAGATATCTTGTTTCTTTCCACTTATCACCATCTACCATGACCGCGAATCTAAAGTCATTATATTGTGCAAGTCTAAAGGCAATTTCCCAAAATTGTATTCTGTTGCCAAATGCAGTATCCCTTATAGTCCAACCACAATTTCCTACTTTAAAATAATCCATATTAATTGTATTCCTTTATAACCATATATATAACCTTAATAATATATATATACTTGGCACAAAAAAACCTCATTAAATTATCCAATGAGGCTCTTTTGGAATTGGTTACTTTGAACCAAATACTCTTGAGAAGAATCCTTTCTTCTTTTTCTTACCTTTTTCAGCAAGTTTTTTACCTTTTTTCTTCTTTTTCTTTACCTCTTCCATACCAGCTTTATTGCTCATATCTGATGCTTGTGCGGTTGGAACTGCTCCGAAAAGGATGACCAAAGATAGGATTCCTGTTAGTATACTCTTCATAGTCATTCTCCTTGACTTATAACGCGTTATAAAAAATCTTTTACTTAACAACTACAATTATCACATTGACAATTATCACAATTACAATTATCACAATTACAATTTGGATTATCACACATAATATTTCTCCTAATTAAACATATCCCATATATGTTTCATAAATAACCCTACAACTCCAGTTCCCATTACACCACGCCATTTAGTCGTATTTTCTCTAAATTGAGTGTTCTGTTTGGTTTCTGTCCATAATCCATCGTGTGGATTAAATAAATTTTCTTTTATGAATTTAATGTCTTGATGAATCTTATCCCTATCCTTATCCGCCTGGTCCATTCTCTCCAATATGACATTTAAATCTTTTTTATCTTGTCCGTTCACAAGTTTCTCCATATAGTTTTTGTCTAAAGACACTTTCCCTCTCCTATAAATGTATCATTTGTCATTTGTTAATTAATATCACACCAAGACAGAGTAGAGCGGGTGTCCTTTATTGCTTTAAAACATAGGTTTTACCGTTCTTAGTAATTATGCTCCCCATTCTCTGAGTGATGTGAATTTCTAATTCGATAATAAATAGAATATATATGGAAAACTCTACAACTATTCATCCCATGTTTTTCTTGAAGATTCTATAATCTTACCATTTTCCCACATTAGTTCAGATTTTTTTTGTCCACTTTCATACCAAGTAGTGGTTAATCCATTCTGTTTACCAAGTCTATTAATAGTGAAATCAGAATTCCCCTCATATTGTTTATTTCCATTTTCATAGTAAGTAGTATAATTACCAACTAATTTACCTTCTTTATAAACTCCTTTAGATTCCTTGTTTCCGTTTTCATACCATTCAGTCCACAATCCATCTACTTCCCCATTAACCCAATTTCTCATTTGTTTTAAATTTCCATTGAAATACCAACTTTTAGATTCTCCATGTTGTTTTCCGTTTTTAAAATTGAGTTCATATCTACGATTACCATTCGACCAATGTTTAGTCAATAAACCATGATGTGGCTCCTCAAAGGCTGGATAGTGTAGTGGACAAAAACAAGACTCTGGTTCAAGACATTCTTTACTTGACCTATTAAATTTCATGATAAAACCCAATCTTTAAGTTTTTCTTCATAATAATTTTTATGTACCCACCCATCTGGATGACTACCATCGTATGACCAATTTTTTTCTAAATATCCTCTCGTCAATATAAAATCCCACATGGTTTCATCAATAAAAAACTTATCATAATCTGATGATTTTATATATCGATTTATTTTCTCAAAACTTTCGAATTGAAAAAACTTCAATGGAACATTATTTCTGATACAAAAATTTTGTAATAACATAACTAAATCTATGGTTCGTAGTATATCCTCTGTTGAACATTGGTAATACTTATAATAATCTGAACATAAAATAGTTTGATTGTTCAGTCCCAAAGTATAATAATAATCATCTTGTATCGATTTTACCAGAACCTTATCGGTTTTTTTATATTTATCTATCTCGTCTATGTTTCTTAAATATAAATCATATCTGTTACTATAAGTCAACTGACAAATAACTTTAACATCACTTAAATTTCCAAGATTTTTTAACTCTTGTAATCTTGATAACAAACTCCTCACGATATAAATATTTCCGGCACCTTGTTCAGAATACCGTTCTACTTTACCAGGTAAATAATCAGGAATGCTTTTCTGTGTTTCTGGAGAGTTTTTTATCGGTAGTGCCGTAAAACTACACCCACTAATTAAAATCTTCATAACCTACCCAATTAGACCATTCTATCATATCCCACATATATTTTGTTCTCGGATATACATACTTTAATAATGGATTTATTTGCCATCCACTCATTTTATAATCAATATTATTGAGTAATAAATAATCTTGTAACTGAACAATAGTTTCAAGTGTATTTAAAAGATTTTCTGATTCATCATTGAAGTATTTGTAATATGTATTTTTGATATCTTTTAATAAAAAATTGTTAGTTTTATCTTCAGTAGAAAGATTAACATACATAATATCTTTATTAATTACATTATGATGTGTATTGATTAAGTTTTTATATTTTTGTTTACAAAAAAAATAATCTTTTTTATCTATGGATGACCAAGATACAATAACTTCAATCTTATCTTTATTAACACCACTTTTAATCAATTTTCCTATTAGATAAATAATACCACGACATTTAGCTAAATTACCAATACCAACTGAATCAACTTTGTGAATTCGGATATCGTCTTGATTGAAGTTATCATTAGTATTATATCCCGATATTACTAAATGTTTCATTATAATATCATTCTTATATTCCTATACTTCTAATGCTCTTCTATACCAACCGAATAAGAATTTTTCTTGTTCTGGTTTCTTATTAACTAAGTCATAATAATGTTTTAGTCTATAACAACGAACTCTTTCTAATGATGGTTTATACTTGGCCAGTGCACCTTTAGTTCCTGGTCCAAATCCACCATCTACTGCTATATCACCACCTTTACCATTTATTGCCCGTTGTAATACTCTTACGGCAGTTCCCCTACCTTGATTCACACACATATCAAAAAAGATATGTTTCAAATCATCTGGTAAATCATCTACTTTATTCTTATCCCAATAGTCTTTTTTATAGATTTCTTTTGCCCCTTCTTTCGTTAGGTTCTTGATATCCACATCAGGATAGAATCGTTTAGTTATGCCGAAATTAGTCTCGCCACCTAAATCTGTTGGATCGTTTACATATCCACCTTCGTGTTTTAATACACCTTCTATAATTTCATCAAACTTTGACATTTCTTGTTTCTCCTCTTGTATTTCTGTATCTACTGGAATACTCATATTGTGTAAAGATTCCATAGTTACATCATCTTCCCAACGACCTTCGTGGAATCCATCCGCGAAATGTTTAATCTCAGTTGTCGGTTCTTTTTTAATAAATAGATTCTTAATAATCTTTATTATAACTTCTAACATAATTATTGTTTCTTATTCTTATCGTGTTTAAACCAAAAGTCTATTACTTTACCAAATGACGCTAAAAATGTACCCACAATAATATTCATTAAATCTCTGAACTTATCATCTAATTCTAAATCGGCAAATAATAAATAAATTATCCACCCAAAAGAACCAAACATCAATAGTGTTATGGTAAATTGCATCCAATCAGGTAATCCATCTCCACCATGTAATTCATCAGGTCCCGTTGGTAAATCATTCATAGTAATTCTCCATTTTATATAAATATTACTATAAAGTTATTTCTATACCGATTTTACCTTTGTAAAATTCTTTACCTTGAAGTTTAGATACTTCTCCAAGATTATATACTCTGATTTTATCTGTTAATTTCCAAGATACCTTAAACTTATCCTCGAACTCGAAAGTATCTCTTTCATCATCTTGACCTGGTGGAAAGTATCCATCGAATGTAACTTCTACTTCTACTTTATCTTGATAGTATTTTTTCTTTTTACTCATACCAAAAGAAAAGAATGTTTCAAAGTTTCTACTAAATGGATTATCCTCATTATTACGACTCGTGAATCCATATGTCCAATCTTTAAATTTACCTCTCCAGTCTATCTTCAAATACTTTACACCTTGACTTTCTTTATTCATATATTCTGGTTTAAAGTATACACCATTATCTAATTTAGCCCAAACTAAATCATCAAGATAAAACTCACCGAGTTCTCTTTCCCATTGTCGGTTGATATGATAATTCTTGTGAGATAATCCGATACTAACTTCATAGTCATCTGGATTAGGTTGAACATTTGGTGTTCTAACTGCAAATGATGTGAATAACATCACACCTGCTAAAAGACTATCCAATACCATTATATTCTTTTCCCCTTATTTCTTGGTCTATAATTTCTTTTCTTTCTTGGTGTTGGTTTCCGTCTTGGTTTATTTAACCTATGAATTTCTTCTTTCAGTAATTGTCTTTGTGTTCTTAGGTCTTGTATTTCTTTATCTTTATCTTCGAACCTACCAGAACTGATTAGTGAAATACCAAGTACTCCACCTATCGAACCAATAATGATTCCAACAAGAACCCATAATACATCTGTCATTTTTTATCTCCGTTTTTCTTCTTTTGTTTCTTAATTTCTTTGGCAAGTATTTGTGAACTACTAACAAGAGCCTTATCTCCTAATCTTTCGTCCTCATCTTCTAATAATGAACTCTGTTCATTAACATATACTACACTGCCACTTTCTTCTGATGGATTCTTATCATAATCCACTTTCATTGCTATTGCCTCGGCTTCAATTTCGGCCGCTAACATGATTAACTCCTTTTCTTGTTCTGGAGTTAGTTTATCTTTTTTACTCATTCGTGTTCCCTCGCAAAAACTATATAATTATATCTTGACCAACCTATTGTTGGTGTAACCTCATGTATATTACTATCCGCATTCATAATTACACATCTACCTTTTTTATTCTCAATATCTTCACCATTACACCTTAAAACTCCACCTTCACCTTCCTTATCTCCAACTGAAATAGAAAATGAATAAACTCCATCTCCACCATCTGTGTGTTCTGATATATGTCCTCCTGGTGGATATATCTGTAATCTTCTAAGTATATGAAGATTATCAAAATCATTATTCACACACTCCTTATATATTTCAGTAACTTTCCGTCTTACATTAATAGCGGCATCACTAAAGTCAAATAGTCTTGAATCATCAGGGTCATACTCTATTTTCCAGATATCGTAATAATACATAAAAGAATATTCACCTTCAAATGTATCATATAAATCATCAAAATTTTCTAACTTAAAATGTTTCTTTATCTTTTCTTCTATAAAAGGTCGTTTCCCATGAAATTCTAAGTTAAATTTACCTTCAGTATATTTATCAAGAGACTCTTGTATATCAACACTTAATTTGATATTATAATCATCTTCTTCAATTCTACTTTCAATATAATCCTTGATGGCATCACAATCCTTATCTGATATAAAATCATCTATAACAAGATATTGATTCTTTATTAAAAACTTTTGTTGTTCTTCTGTTAAAACCATTTTTTAATTTCCACACCTAATACAATGATTATCCAGTTTTTCCTTTTCATACACACCTTCGTGTTTCCACATCCTTTGATAATTCCAATACGAAAATACTACAAACAAAAACTGCCAATAATGTATTGGAAAAAGTGGTAAACACAATACCATCATAATATTTCTTGCCATCCACCAATCCCATGGCCGATAGGATTTCATATCCTTTATCTTACTCCAACTTATACCTACTTTCACAGTTTCATCTCGTGTTCATCCTCTTATATCCTTTATCATTTCTTCTTTGAATAAATCTCTCCACCAATTACTAAATCTATCTACTTGATTTTTGATTGGTTGAAATATCTTTGATAAGTAACTATCTACTTTTGCTTCTGGTGTGAAACTATCTGTAGGGTTTGGTATCATATCACCGAATCCCTTTTCTCTA
>Ga0114933_10004693_pt1 | contig 12655 bp, 8 predicted proteins | sample 4SBtaG_FD_89691 | JGI IMG/M metagenome (GOLD analysis project Ga0114933, IMG submission 89691) | Deep subsurface microbial communities from Kolumbo volcano to uncover new lineages of life (NeLLi) - 4SBTROV12_W25 metaG | ecosystem: Environmental > Aquatic > Marine > Volcanic | place: Kolumbo...
CGACGCTCATCTAAGCGATCCAAATCGATGCCATTGAGCACTAAGTCGGCATTAATATCACCTTCCGCTGAAAAGGGCACATGGCTCATTCCCGTAAAACCGGGCCATGAGTTTTTGTTTGCATTGTCATGTAGCCCTCTATTTCGATAGGGTCCGTAACCCATTTTTGGAGATGCATCGACATAGGGCAGGGCACCACCACCTCCGCTTCCCAATACCTTTGAGGCTACACTCCCAAATGTCGGCCAACCTCCGGCAGGTTCACTGTCTTGTGGTCGGCCACCGGGACGACCGGTATAGCATTGAAAGGACTCGTGTCTGTTCTCCATGCCCGTTAATGTTCTTACAATCGAGAATCGATCTGACATCGACGACAGTTTGGGTAATAACTCGCAGAATTGAATCCCGGGAATCTTGGTGCTAATGGGATTATATGATCCGCGTATTTCCTGCGGAGCGTTGGGCTTTGGGTCAAAGGTCTCATGTTGAGTTGGACCACCGCAAAGGTAAACCATGATGATCGACTTCGTTTCATCGATTTGCTGCGTGTTAGCACGCAATACTTCCGGCAGTGATAGTCCCGCACCCAGACCGAGCGTTCCAACCCGAACGAACGACCTGCGTGACAGATTGTCACAATGATTTACGATCTTGTTGCCAAAAATACTGAGCATTAGCTATATAACCTGAGTTGATGTCTACCAATATTATCGACAATAAAGCAATCTATCGAAACCATGAATTCGTAGTCTGGGACATCATTTTAAGAATTCTACGAAGCAGTAAATTGCTTAATAGTATTTCCAGATGGAGCCCGGACCGCTGAAACTCATGTAACCGCAACACCAATTATCTGTAATCCAGCATTCTTTGTCTGAACGCCGCCAAAGAGTTTCGGCTGCTTTCCAGCTTACCTGTGTATGGTAAATCGCACACGTTTCCAGTTTTTCCGGGAATGTCGTACGGCTAGTACTTAGTACCGGAGTCATGATGACTGACAGAAACCAGCTGCATATTTTGACCACTTGGACACGCGAAATGGAAAGCCACTGGTGATCTGATTTGCTATTCCTTCAGACTCCGGCTCATACTTCAGCTCAATAATCACTTGCCGGTGATCTTCTTTTTTGTTTCCATCAATCAGGTTTTGCCACCATTGATGGAAGTCAATCGTTAATCGGAACTGGCCATTAACCGATAAGAAATACTGACGTGTGTATCCACTGAAAAGTGTGGGTTGAAGACACTTAAACTCGTTGTTAACAGAGTCAGGTATGCCCGAAGGGTTCACCGACCCATTTAGCCACTTACTCACGATGGTTTCACCTTGTGACCAAACATGCTTCTGCACTAGCTGTCCAATCCGTTGCTTGAGCTCCAGTTGTCCGCTAACAGTCTCCGATGCGGGATCGTCATACCAACGCAGTCGGTATTTTTTCCGGTTTCCCATGCCTTGTTGATTCGCTTCGAGAAAACGCAAGTCGATGGTATCGAAGTAGATGTTGTTCACCTGACGTTCGTGATAGATGGGGCGAAAGAAACATGGATGGTTACGCACATGTGCGCGTACTTCGCCCAAATCGTGTGAGGTGCTAACAAATTTGCGTTCGTATCTCACTTCAATTCCCGATTTGCGTCACTAATTGTCATAGAGATCAAAGCGAATATCTTTCGCATTGGTCGGCTGGCTCTGTCGATTAATCATGATGGATGAACCCGCTTCGAGAAGATATCGATGTTTCGCTCCACGGATGTTCGTTTGACTAGCAGCCAGATCCCCGGGGCCAAACTCGGGCTTCTTTCTAAAGGCCATCAATCCGATACCGGTGTTTTGAATATTGGAATCGGTCACAATGACATCGGATGAATCCTTCGATGTAACTCCAACTTCGCAATCGGCGATTTGTAGTTTGGTTGCCCGCAGAATACTCGCTTCCCCGCAACTAATTGCCTTATCGCCGGCGTCATTGATTATCGCGGTGTCAATTTCGATAGAACTGCCGGAGAGATCAATCGCGTCATTTCCGCTTGTGTTAAATGTCAGATTAGTGAGACGCCCTGTACAAAAGTCGATATCCAATGCATCACTCATCGCGTTTTGAAAACGAGAATCGCTTACGGTTACGGTGCTGCGAATGAGGTTTAAGCTGTCTTCGGCTTGCATGTGATTGAAGCTGCAATTGGAGATGATCACAGGTGAATTATAAAAAGTTACAGCACCGGTGATATTCGTACCGAGTGCCGGTGTGTGAGATAGATTGCTTATATGTACGTGGTCTAAAATAGAGTCACGCTGACCATCTTTAATAAGGATGTGAGCCCAATTTCCTTTGTCAGTTGTAATGACAATGGGCGACTCGGCGGCACCGATGAAACGTACGGCACCTCGGGTCTCGATCCGCGAGTTGTTCGCCATGGTAATTGTCGTATTTCCCTGGCAATGCAATTCGTACCCAGCGGGCAAAACAAGTGGTCGGTCTATAGTCCATTGTCCTTGTCGAATTGTCGCGATCTTGGATGCGGTATCTACTTCGATGTATTTCAGATCAGCTAGCGAGGTTGCGTGGTATCCGCTATTGCGAGGAAGCAGACTCTTGGGATCTTCTCCAAAGATGAGATCGACCATGCCTTCACCACCCGTTGCCGTTGAGTACAGCAACTCGCAACTACTACCGCCGACTGCCGTACTGCCGGGAATCTCGATTTCAAAAAACTGAATGATGTCGCCAGGATTACGGCCAGGAAGTGTTGTGGGGACGATTTCCATTACTTGTTCGCCGATCCGAACCGATCGGCAAGTGATCGGAATAGGGCTGTAATTCGCTGCCAATATAAAGTGATATGACCCTCGCATGAGGGCATTTGCAATTGGCTTTGGCTTTCGATTCAGTTGTTCTCGCACAAATTCCTGATTGCGACGAACTGTATCCCATGAGAATTGATAATGTGGATATTCGGCTTGAATGAGCGTCTCGTAACGTGCAACTTCGTCGTGATAATCGGACTCCCACTTGTCGATGACCGAATTTTTGGCGAATTCCGATAGCCATTTGTAATATGCGGAAGTAAATCTAGTATCGGACGCCAATTGATCGTGGAACATCTGGCGTTGTGTATCAGCAGATGACCCTATGTTTGATGTGAATCCGATTCTCTGAATGGGTAATCCAGCATCAGCGTCGAAGCCAATAGGCTCTAACAACTGACTGACTGGATTGAAATAGAATCGCATGTTATTCCAGGTGGTCGCGTGCTGCGCTCCAAATACATCACAGATAGCAAAGTACTTACCGAGCAGGTCGCAGTTGAATGCGTCACTGGCAGTCAGCTTTCCGGATTTAAACGCGTCGAGTTGTTCAAGAGCTCGATCATGCAGTGCTTGCAGCACCTCCGTTTCGGCATATTTTGCGGTCTGAAATGCATCCGCACTTGTTGACACATAAGCAGCATGGTGATGGTGTCCGTTTATGCGACCGTCAGCGGCAATGACGTCCGACCAAAACACCGATTCATCCCATCGAACGATTGGGCCTTCGCGTCGATGATTGTGCTCGATCAGGCGTTTCTCAAAATGTTCCTCGATCGCATAAACACCCCAGTACTTTCCGTTGAAGTGCAGGTCAACAAATTCGTATCGAAGCCCGATGATATCTGCTGACTTCAGGATTTTGTGAAACAACCACTCGTGTATGAAATTCCTTGCTTCTGGTCGATGGAGTGAGAATTGTTTCATGCCAAGCAACGTGTTTTCGCCTCTGCAAATAACACGAAAGGACCATTTGTCTCCAGAGAGATGGTCAGTAAGGTCGCCCTTTAATCGCATCCTGACTGGCGCTGAGTCATCGTTAATCGCAAGATCCGCTTTGACGTAGTCCTGATCATCTACGACCAACACTCCTCGTTCGAGTGCCTTGGCTCGTTGTTTGTTGAGCCGTTCAACGTCCTTGAATTTGACGTGTAATTCGATCGAGTCAATCTCCTCGCCAATGGCTGTGACTTTACGCGTTACGGAATCCAGACTATCCGAAAGGAGCTGTTTTGATTGTTCAATCGAATCACTGTTGAAGAGAAGGGCACCAGTGATCAAGACGGCAATGGTGTAGGCAACTAATAGACACAACTGAGCACAGTGCGATAGGCTGTTTTTGCTATCAGCGTTTCTCGGGTTCTTTCGTTGGATCAACATGGTGATCAGCTTATCCAACTACAGGTGTTTCGAATCAAAGAAACTGACTTTCACTGAACTGTCGAGATCGCGAAGAGCCTGGCGGCAGGACTCCAACTGGTCGATGTCTGATAGCCCAACATGCAGTGCGACATCCAACAGAACATCTGATTCATCAAGGCGTTTGAGGTCGACACGGTTACAGAACTTTGAGGCTGCAGCAAGAATTGCAGGCACAGAGACCGCATCTGAAGGTGTGCAGGTAACGGTCAGAAACATGGTTGACTGCTTGTCGGTGCGTGTTGCCAATGCGCTGAAAACAATGATTAGCGCTAGGATTCCAAAGGCAATTCCAGTGACTTCACGTTGGTCGGCACCTAATCCGAGACCGATGGCGATACACAAAAAGAGGTAAACCAACTCTTCTGGCTCTTTGATCGCGGTGCGAAATCGAACGATGGAAAGCGCACCAACCAAACCGAGCGACAATGCCAATGAAGACTTAACAATGGTAATAACTACCATGGTGGTCGAGGCAAGCAATATAAAACTTCTGGCTAAGGTTGTCCGATTCGAAAGTGATCGTCCAAACCGGATATACAGTTGCCCAAGCACAAAGGCCAAAACAATGGTGATTCCAATGTTGACCGAAAAGTCTGGAAGACTTAGCGCACTGATTTCAGTTGATGCCTGTTCCTTGATGTTATTTATGGCATCAAGAGATTGGGCAAGGAGATTCGCTGTGAACTCAGGAAACATTCTGACTGTGGGCTTAGCTTTGAGGAGTTAAAAGTGGCTATCAGATTAAACCATTGATCACCGTTAGGGTGTTCTTATTTATTATCTCTGAAGCGATAAAAACTGGACACCAATTATCAAAAAAAAACGAATGGTTTTTGATAATTGGTTTCTACAGTTCACTATTGGGGCAAGTCCGGAAAAGTGAGAACGGTCATCTGGCCATATCCACGTGCCCAACGTGATTCTATCTTGGTCTCTGTGACTAAATCATCCTTGCCAAGTTCTTTGTTATCTGCCAGTTTCTCATTGCTATCGATATAGATTCGTGCAATGTAGCGGCCCGGAGGTAAGATCCGCTACCATGCTTGCCGCGTCTGATCCGTGCCTTTGTGTGCAACGATGGATAGTGATTGTTGCCATAGTTGCTTGGGGCCAAACACAGGTCGATCTCCGGTGGCGATTAACCGCCCGCACTGCCGCGATCCGTAATCTCATGAATATCCACACGTATTAACTGTTTGTGATATTTCTCGGGTACGTGAACGAGCTTCAACCAGATATTGCTCGCGATAAGTGCCGTTTTTGAAGGCTCGGGAATATCATCGACCTTTAGGTACTTACCGTTGACGATACTCGCATAGTCTTCAATGAATTTCCTGAACTGTTGATAGGTACGATCGCCAACGGCCATTTTCAAACCGCCACCATGTTCTACTTGCATCGTTGGCTTGGTCAATAACGTGCTTTCAAGCGGCTTTTCGGGATTAACGATGCCGTACTTCAGCATGTGATCCATCGTCGCCTTGGGATTCCGCAAGGTAATCCACGAAACCTCTTCTCCCCATTTCTCGACTTGTTTTTGATTTATGTCCGGACTGTGGCACGCAGCGCAACGATTTACTTCAGACCAAACGTTTTCCACGAACGAATGAAGTACGCGATCTTTACGTGCATGTCGTATCACCTGGTCAGGCAAATTGCCGTTTAGAAGATCGCCGTTGAATCTGGCATCGAGTAATTTCGGTGACTTAACCGCTGCGGTGATCCATGCCTGAAAGGCGTTCAGCTCCTGCTGACGAACCTTTGCACTTACCGGCGTGGTGCCAGCCTTAGGCGCTCGCGCGATGAATTCAAGGATCTTGGAGTCTGCCGGATTATCTACGTCGATTAACCCTTGCTTGCGCAGACTAGCAAACGTTTTTGACTGTGTGGGATGGATATAGTTCTTGAGATCGACCCCGGCAAGATGGCATTCGCTACAACTCGACGGATTCGGCGCATTCATGATGGGCAAAATGCGTTTTAAAAAATCTCAAGTGCATCGTCTGCGATGAGAGGTATGGGGCTTGAGAATGCGACCACTAAGGCGAACAGTAAACGACCATTACACATAGTTTCTCCAAGTCGGTTACAAGGTAAGTGTCATGACACTAGCATCGCTTGATGGATGTTACTCAAACGGGTTCTCCGGCTCTATTTCGCCAAAGTCACCAGACCCGCCATCGATCTCTAATCCATCATCCATTATTTCTGGCCCGAGTTCCTCGCCGCCACCAAACATGCCGCCAAATCCGGGAATCCCGACGTCACCCATCAGTGCACCTAATTCCGGTACTTCTGCCATAACACTGGTCAGGAGATTAATTGCTTTGGGCAACAATGGTGCGATATCAGCATCTGGAATTTTTGCCTCTAACGTAGAAAACGCTTCTTCAAAGTCCGTACCTAATGTGGTCGCTGAATTTTGTATTTCAATCATTGCAGTGCCAAGGGCAATCATGGCATCGGGGGGCAGATTCTCTAGTTTTGTTTGCAGCGGTAACGCTTGCTTAATCAATGACACTAATTCACTCTTAATGCTCTGGTCATCAAGTAATGCCTCGATTTCTTTTAACAAGTCCTCCTTGCTGGTGTTAGCGACCTTGTCCTTGAACCGCTTCGAGATGTCTTGCAGTTTTGGAATAAGTGCCTTTACGTCATCTGCTGAACTTTGAGCAGTTCCAGCATCGGAAATGTTTGCGATCGATCCGATGGCACTGTTTGCTTCCTCTAAGACCTCCTGTGTAAGACCGGCAAGAGTATTTGACCCACCGCCCGTGAAGACGAACAGGAACAACACCGCAACAATGGCTCCAATTCCTAACAGCCCACCACCAAATATGAGTGCTTTTTTGCGACCACCTTTTTGACGTGCCTGATATGCTGCGACCGAATTGGTCGGTACATCTGGGATGCTTGCCTGTGTATTGATTTGGGGGAATGGCGATGCATTACTGGCACCAGTCGTATCGATCTGTGGGAAGCCAGTTGCTGGTCCGACTGCTGGAATTGTTTCACCGGCTTGCGGTGTCACAAACGGTGATGCAGGGGCCGGCGGCGCCCCAGGAGTTACGGGTGCAGCGGGTTGTGCCGGTGGCGTTGTGTTGATGATCGGTGCGGTAGGGGCAACAGGCTGTACCGGTTGTGGTGCTTGGGTATTTATCACCGGAGGTTGTGCCACTGGTGGCTGTGCTGGCGCGGGCGGGGCTATGGGCGCAGTTGGCTGAGCAGTGACAGCGCTCGGCGGCGTAATAGCAGGTGGCTGCACCGGATCTTGGGGTGCTGGTGCAATGGGGGCTTGCTGTACTGGGGGCGCTGCTTGTTGTGCTGGTGCAGATCCCACTCCCGGTGGCAATGGCTTATTTGCGGCATCGGGAGTTGCTTGCTGTGCTGCCGGTGCAGCGGGAATAACAATTAGGTTTTGGCAACCGGGACATTTCCCCTGACGGCCTGCCAGATGATCGGGCAGTTTCAGTTCTCGGTTACATGAAGGGCAAGTAACAGTGATCATGATTTGTCTTTAATGGTTGTAAAAAAATTGTCTTTGGATGAATTCAATTATAACCTGCTAAGAGTCAATTCAATTTGCAGAATTGTGTTGTTCGTAGTTCTCTTTCACTTTTGCAATGTAATCACCATCTGCCTTTTCTACCATTCGGTTGACCATGCCTATCATTATTTTCCAAAACCATTTTCCGTTCGCTTCTGCCAAGTAGTCGATTTTGGTTCCTTCATCAACGGCTGTAAAAGTAAAGTCATAAGAACACGTTAGGCCTTTTTGATAAGCTTCGACGCGACAGTGATTCGGACTGTCATACTTGGCAAATGTGATCTTACAAGTGTGAGATTTGCCCGGTTTAAACTCACGCGTCTGCATGTAGTGCGCACCTTCTTCGATGGTCTCGTACTCTTTCTCAATCTTGGTGATATCTGGCATAAACATGTGTAGGTTGTCTGGCTCGATTGCAAAGTCGAACACGTCGGCGAGTGGGCCGTTTACTACAACACTCCGCTCAAATGATGCCATCGGGCGATCCCTTTTGCAGTGAATCTTCGATACGAATAAAAGTGTGCTTATCAGTGCATTCTGGTTGATTGAAGTCAAAGCGGATAATATGAAGCTTGTCCTGATAAGAAAAATCAAATTTAAAAAGGCAGACTTAAATTGATACGTGCTTCCGTGATTCTATGGACTGGTGTTTTCGTTGTGGGCATTTCATGCTTCGCAATCGGCCAGGACGTAAAGCCATTTCCCGAAAACCGCTTGCGGGGTTTCTATAAAACTCAGGCACAGTCTTATCTTGATGGAGACATGAAATTGCCAGAGGTGCTGCCACCCTTTCCAGGGTTGGACTATGGCCGATTTGGACATTGGGGACAGTATCCGGAGTCCAAGAGTGTCGATGGCTCTTGGAACGATATGGATCTGGGAGGCGTTTGTGCAGCACTAACTTCTCATTTCGGAAAGAATACGAATAAGGCTGTGAATGTGCTCGTCAGTGAGGAACCACCACTGACTGCAATTTTCGACACACAACAACTGACATTCACGGATTCCTGGAATGGAGAATTGCTATCGTTTAATAGCAACCGTTTTGGAGTGCTTAGTTATGCAACCCCCCGCGGAAACCAGTGGCTGAATTTACACGCATCACATTGGAAAACTAGCGATTCAGTTAACCGACGATATCTAGGATATTTTCGTCATATAAATGACGTTGTGTTTAAGTACGATCTTGGAAAGGCCACGATATTAGATCACGTTCGAGGATCGGAAAAGCAGATAACCCGTACGCTTGATGTGGATGGCATTGTGCACGATGACCCCGAACTAATCTTGTTCCGCCTGCCTGCGGAACGTGCATACGTTTCCATGATCGGAAAAACCCAGGTGCTTATGGTAAAGCAGGGTGAGGAACAAGTCGTTGTGCAACTAGCGTCGCCATACCCGCTTGCCAAGCTAACAACTTCAACAAAAGAAGGGCAAACTACCGTTGGAATAAAGCTTGCAAATGGATTTCATGAGCAGCCGATACGATGGCAAATACTTAAAGGAACGGACGAAGAGCTTACGTCGATAGCTAAGCAGTTTCGTAGTGTTAAGCCAATCGACTTGAAAGAGTTAACCAAGGGCGGAGCGGCCCGATGGGCTAATCATTCCGTAACAACGAATGGGAGAAATGGTACATCAGATAGCGCTTATGCTATCGACACTATCGAAATTCCGTTTGGCAAGGAGAATCCGTTTAGCACACCTATGCGGCTGGGCGGCGTCGATTTTTTGCCCGACGGAAGATGCGCCGTGTGCACGCTATCTGGAGACGTGTGGATTGTGGATGGTCTTGAAGGTGAATTCAATAGCCATAAATGGAAACGAATTGCTGCCGGTTTATGTCAGCCATTAGGGCTTGCCGTTGTTGATGGAAAGATCGTTGTAAGCGGCCGAGATCAGCTGACTCGGCTGCACGACATAAATGGTGATGATGAGATTGACTTTGTAGAGTGCATTACAAGTGAATTTATTACAAACCCCGGTCATGATGTCGTTACGTGCCTTGATATGGACGATGACGGTAACTTTTATTTTGATTCATCTGTTCAGGGAGTATTAAAGTACTCACCGGAAACAGACACCGTACAAGTGCTCGGATCAGGATTGCGCAATCCTAATGGGTTGGGTGTTCGTGGCGACGGCGATGTCGTACTTGCAACTGTGCAGGAAGGCAGTTGGACACCGGCATCGGCAATCCACGAAGCCGCAGCAGGTAGCTTTCATGGACTAGGAGGTCCGCGAGAGGGTGCTGGTAAATACGGATTCAAAATGCCGCTTTGCTTTGTACCTCGTGGGATCGACCATTCCAGTGGTGGTCTGGAGTTTCTGCCCTCCGATGAACGGTTAGGGCCGCTCGCCGGCCAAATCGTGGGGTCGTCGTTTGGAAATTGCACGCACTATATCGTGCTACGAGAAGAAATAGGTGGGCGATCGCAAGGTGGTGTTGTGCCATTGACCGGCGACTTTTTGTCCGGTGCTCACAGAATCAAGTTTAATAAACACGATGGCAGCTTTTACATTGCCGGATCTTCCGGTTGGCAATGTTACTTTCAGGATGTCGGCAGTTTGCAGAGAGTGCGACACACGGGAAAACCACTATTTCTTCCGACAAACATAACAACGCACAGAAATGGGTTTGTCATTCGCTACAACTGCCGCTTGGATCCTGAATCCATCAAGCTTGATAACGTGCTTTGCCAGCAATGGAATTACCTCTATAGCGCCGGCTATGGATCGTCGGAGTTGTCGGCAAGAGATGCGAGCCAACGAGGTCACGACCCGGTCAATGTGAAGTCTGTCCACTTGCTGCCGGATGGGCAGTCGGTCTTCTTGGAGATTCCATCTCTTGCACCGGTAATGCAAATCCACCTTTTTGCTCAATTCACAGCCAAAGATTCCAATGAATCAAAGAATTTTGATACGGATGTTTACTACTCAGTATTTGACCTGGGAAAACCCTTCACCGACTTTGATGGCTATGTTGAACAAGACTGGAAAGAAGCTGTACAGCGGTTTCCTACACCAGAACAACTTCCGGTGGATCCACGGATTCTGGCTCAGGAAAAACTGAAATTCCAGTACGGAACGTTGCAGGGAATCCGTGCCGTCACCGTACGTGCAGTGCCTGGACTTAAGTTTGACCCCAATGTTGTACGAGTTAGCCCAGGTGAGTTGGTTGCGATCCAGGTGAAAAATGATGATCCAAGTATGCCTCACAATATGGTCATTCTCCAGCGAGAAGATTTGAATGAAATTGGTCAGGCATCGATGTTGCTCGCAGCGGATCCAATGGCACTTGCTCTGAATTACGTGCCCAGCCACCCGGGAGTAATTCACCTAACGCCAGTACTAGCACCTGGTGGAAGCTATACCGTTTACTACAAGGCGCCTTCGGAGAATGGCATTTATCCATTCATCTGTACGTTTCCCGGGCACTGGAAAGTAATGCGCGGTGTCATACATGTTGCCGACGAAGGAGAAGAATTGCCAGAAATTCCAGAACTACAGGCACCGACTCGCCCCTTTGTGAAAATGTGGATGACCAAAGATCTAGTGTCGGACTTAGATGATCTAAATGATCGGTCTGCAACTCGAGGACAAGAGGTGTTTACGGTTGCCGGGTGCATTCAATGTCATAAGGTCAATGCAAAAGGAGCTGACCTCGGTCCCGATTTATCGCAAGTTACAAAACGATTTAAGGGTGAGAAACTGCTGAAACAAATTCTGAATCCGTCAGCGGAAATCCACAAAGACTATCAGGCAGTGTCCGTAATCACCGTGGATGGCGAGACGTTAACAGGTCTTGTAATGAAAAAGTCCGACGACGCACTTATCCTGCTTACTAATCCACTCAAGCCGAACGAGCTTACGGAGTTGGCTATGGCTGACATTGAGGAGTTGATTCCTTCCAAAGTCTCCACGATGCCTAAGGGCCTATTAATGACGTTTTCCAGAGACGAGATTCTGGATTTAATGCGATTCTTGCATACGCAAGGAGAATAAGAGTAGGTGCATACCTATTCGGCCATGGCTTCCGTGAGCATTAACGGCTCTTCTATGTCGATTCCATCGACAACTTGAGTGATACCCGATGGCCAATGGACCGTTACTTGTTTAACCGTTTCACTTTCGGGAATACCAAAAAAGACGCGTGGGTCATGAGTAGACGCAAAACTAGTGCCACCCTTGATTTGTCGCTGCCATGTTGAGTTTTCCGACGTGACAGTAATACGTGCTCCAATGGCCGCACGGTTTGAGGTGACACCCTGAAGCTGAATCACTAGCGTTTTGTTATTGTTTTCGGTGCGGTTAACGAGAATGGCAGGTGGTTCATTGATATGTGAGATCACCATGTCGACCAATCCGTCATTATTGAGGTCGCCCATTGCGATCCCACGACCTTCATGTTGCGCGGTGAAATATGGTCCCAGACTCTGATTCACCTGGTGGAATCGTCCGTCGACATTTTCCATCGCAACAGGTGTTTGACGCACGCTAGCATTAAGTGGCGATCGCTGCACGTGCCCGTTGGCGACGAAAATGTCTTCATCACCATCTCGATCTGCGTCCAGAAAGACGGTTCCCCAACCGACATAACCACTGCTAAGTGTCAGCATGCCAGTAGAGCTGCTAACGTGCTGGAACATACCCTGTCCTAAATTGCGATAAAGCGCGAATTGCTCGTTTTGGAAGTTTGAAACAAAAAGATCTGGCAAGCCATCCAGGTTGTAGTCACCCAGATCGATCCCCATGCTCCCATCCGCTTTGCCGCTGTTGTCAAACCCCACTCCGCACACGGTTGCCGACTCACTAAAGATTCCGCTGCCATCGTTCTTATATAAGAAGTTTGGTGTAGTGTCATTTGCTACGTAGATGTC